>Ga0209489_105364_pt1 | contig 22329 bp, 6 predicted proteins | sample SiratrowhiteBW_FD_187527 | JGI IMG/M metagenome (GOLD analysis project Ga0209489, IMG submission 187527) | Root nodule microbial communities of legume samples collected from California, USA - Siratro white BW (SPAdes) (version 2) | ecosystem: Host-associated > Plants > Roots > Nodule | place: USA...
TTTTTTTTTTTTTGTTCTCAATTCATTCAAATTTCCCATAATATCTTCAATTTGGATTCTATTCTTCCCAAAGGTACTCCTTAACTTTGTTTAGCCAAACTATTATTAACTCGTGTATTTTTCATTTCATGAAGCCATTAACAATTTATATTCACTCAGGTAGGAGTTTTGTTGGGTCCATTTGGTTTATTCAATTATGGCATCCCTTAATTTTCTTAAAGGGACTCACTTATACCTAGGTGTGTTAACCCATTACTTCCCTCTTATGAGAATTATTTGAAGACACTTTTAAGTTATAAGAATTTTAGCATCGAGTTGGCTCCTTTCTCAAAAATTTATATAAGGAGTGATGAATACATATTTACTCACACTTAGAACATTTCATCTTAATTTATTCAATCTTCAAAAGAGATTATAAGAAAGACTAGACACCTTATTAAGAGAATTAAGAGTTACTAAAAGATTACAAGCTATTTTATTAAGAAAAGAATTCCTAAGTGTAAAGGTAAGATTAAGTAACCTAATGATTACACTTCACTAATCTTATGTTAAAGACTTAGTTAACTTCTAATCTACATTAACTCATAGGTGGTTAATTAAATTTACAAGAGTCACATGGATAGTTTCTTGATTTAAAGAGAAATACACGAAGCTTATTAAAAGAAGCACATGAAGATTGTTAAAAGAAGTACATATATTGTCCAAAAACAAGGAAAAAACATATGAAAAAGTTACAATTATCACCTATACTTGAAAGTGACATGTGGTAGTTAAAAACTCTTCATGTGCCTTGTCATCTATCTTCATTTGTTTGTTATGTTCTTATGAGTCTCTTGTATTATAAAATATTCCTTGATTCTTTTAAAATATTATATAATCTAAGAGACTTATGAATTGAAGTATTTTTTAATATCTCTTTTTATTTTTGAGTCGGTCTCTAATTGCTCTCTCTTGATATCTTCTCTTTTCTTGTCATGTTTCTTATATTTATTTCTCTTTAATTTTCTACTCCACATTCAACAGACTCTTTTTTATCTTTATTTATATCAAGATTTATATGGTTTAGTTATCCGAAAACCCATTAATGATAGTCAAGGCAACATTTTTCATAAGTATCTTTCGTTTAGGAAAGTTGTGTTATTTCAACTTGTGAATATTGATGTTCTTGTCTTAATTATGGATTATGCATAAAACATGAGAATTTGTTCAAATCTAGTAGTCATGATGGGTTCTCAACGACTACAGGCCAGATGAAAGATGAAGTGTTTGGTTTCAACATTGTTACATTTGTGACTTATTAACAATTCCAATAGTTCTCATTTTGTGGTACTCGTACTGTAACCAATTTGTAATTCTAAAACTTTTACTACTATTATTGTGTCATTATAATTTTCACTTCTTAATTTTATAAAATCACAAACATCTTGATAGTTAACTAAAATCTTAATATAATATCAATATCATGACTTATAAACATACTCTAAACTAACCAAATTTGTGTATTTTGTAAATTTTTTGTCAAAATAAAACACAGTCATTGTCTCTGTTATTTTTGAAGGTTTGTTTGAAAATGCTTACATTATTTGGTACTATTTCTAAAATGTTTAACATTGGATATAGGGGCAGGAAGAATGTACATTTACTATCATTTGGTCAGCGATTAGTTTTCAGCCTATTCTTTAAACCAAATTAGATTTTAAACTTTTTTTAAAAGTTCATTAAGTATACGTATTTAAGTGAATGACTTAATTAAATATTCATGTATAAACATGTTGCTAACATTGTTTATTCATAAAATTCATTATAAATTTTTTTAAGAGAACATCTTTAGATAAGTTTTTTTTTTTCATGTAGTTAATTAAAATAAAAAAAAAAAAGCTTTTACAAATATCATAAGTATGTTTCGGAGACACTATTCTAAATCTCTCTTAAGTATGTTTCATTCAGTAATGATAGCATGATCGGTATTATTTGACTCGAGATTTCCTTAAATCCTAATTCAATGAGATACAAGTTAAACAATTTTCATTTAATCAAGTAATAATTTTATTAAAAAATAAGGGAAAAAGCAATCTTGTTTTAACTTCAGATTCATTGGTTTCTTGCTCATCCAAAATTCAGTGCAAGAAGCCAACAACACAATGTTAAGCATTTTAATCAAGAGTGTCAAGAAACACGACGATAACTGTCCACAAGAAAATGAGAGAATTGTTTAGAACACACATTTGGAAATTTCTCGAATTGATAATGATTTACAATCTTCTTGGAAAGACTTAACTCAGTAACAAATTATGTTCAAAATGATTTACAATTAAGAAGATGAGCTCACTAAAAATTTATCTTCAATGATTTCTAAACTGTCTGTATCTTATTAGAGTATTTGATGGTAGAGTTTCTAACTCGTTTGCTGCGTCAGTTTAACTTTGAACTTAAATTGATATTTTCATTATGCGTTATAACAATTTTAACATCTTTTCAAAAGTTAGTTAAACAATTTTAGTAATATAAATAAAACTTTATAATAAACAATTTAGTGTTGAAAGTTCACTAATGAAATAAATTTTGTAAACCGAGTTTGTACATAAATTTCTCTACATAATTTTTTTTGTTTATTTTTCCTATTTACTTTCTATATATTCTTATGATTTTTTTATTTATCGTCTACCGTTTGTGAGAGATGGATAGTTCGGTAAATTTGTGTATATTTCCTTACACTTACACGGAAATTTTTATGCAGATTCTAGAAAAAGAAGCTGTAGTCAACAGTGAAAAGAGACTGAGAATGAGTTGAGTAGATACTTTTGTCCTGTAAAACGGATAGGTGCAAGGGATCATTTTAGGCTGTAATTTCAGTTGAAGCTAAGAGTCTCCAACTTGTACTTTTCCTTATACCTCTTTTACTGTAAATAGTAAAACCTAGAAGTTTCTTCAAATTTCTCATAATCAGTACACAAAATTAAGATGTAACAACAACAAAAATCAGAACCATGATTTCCTAAGAAAATACTAGCGTTTCAAGAAACTTAATGAGTGTTGGTTTATTGAGAATCGGGCATTGATTTTTAATGTTTAAAACATGACAACATCAGCTTACACTACACACCCTTATCGACCACATTAAATGACACTCTGAAGGTTGAAAGAATTGTCGTCCATATGATTTTGTACATTTATTGAAGATCTTTTCTTTGGAATCTGAAGGCACATCCAAAACAGAGAACCCTGGATGCACGTTGGGTAGTCGACATGTTTTTACATTTGCCATGGCCATTCCAAACGATTCTTTGCATGGAAAACAGCACTTTTTCCTTGGCATAAGGTCAAACCAATCACTTTCTTCACTATGGCCAGGTTAACTAGGATATGGGCACTCTTGTAATTCTAGTTGGGTCTAGAATTCCACCATGAGTTAGCCACTGTGGGTAGCATTCTGTACCTCTTGATCATGCTCCTCTGTCTCACTGCACAATGTGGCAGTCTATCTCTTATGGTCATTAAATTCACCACAAACACCGTTATCTCTCTCCTTCCCCTCCATCTTTATCTTTCCACAAACTCATTCATTTATCCCTTCATATATATTCACCATCAGCACTCATATCCCCTTCATAGTTATTACACCACCAAAAGGCCACAATGAGAGACACCAAACTACCTGAAGTACTCTTGCTTCTCTTCACCTTAATTCTTGCAGCTAAATTTACGCAAGGTCACAGTCATGTCACACTCTTCTACATCAATTTTTCATTTCTTATGAGTCTCACTGGACTCTCTTTGTCAACTGATTTTTACTTTTCACCATGCTTTCTACCCTCTTCTCTATATTTTCATTCTGGTTCTTCCAATTACACTTGAAATTCCCCACTTCCGATTGTGGAGCTTCTTCTATTAGTAGTTTTCTTCATGTAGAGTTCCCAGGATTTAAAAAAAAAAAATCACTTTTTTCAGTTGCCAGGTGTTTTATAATCAACTTTGAAGAGTAACAAGCAATCCGGGCTGGCCTAGTTTCTTTATGTTGATGAACTTTATTGAAAGTATTTTCTAGAGAATGTACTTTTTGTGTGTCCTAAATTTGTCACTATTGATGCAGGAATTAAAACAGAAGAATTGTTATCTCAATCCTCTCAACCCCAAAGAGAGCCAAGTTTGGAGGTGAGCCAAACAAGGATTACCATTTTGAATTTCTTGGTTGATTTTCCATTTGCACCTAAATTTATGCATTGAATATGTGGAATCTTAGGATGGCAATGAGGCATGGAAAATGAGGAATTCTAGGAGACTGATGATTGGATCCACAGCACCGACTTGTACGTATAATGAGTGTAGAGGTTGTAAGTATAAATGCAGAGCTGAGCAAGTTCCTGTAGAGGGAAATGACCCAATTAATAGCCCATACCACTACAGATGTGTTTGTCATAGATGATATATAGATGATGGTCAATTATGAATTATAGCACAATGTAAGTTGAGTTGTAGTGGACATGAGTTTATCTCCTGTAAGTCACTGCTAAGAGAACTTCAATTCCTTATTACTTCCACAATCCTCCTTCCAATGCTAAGAGTTGTGAGTGCCTGTGCTGAAAGGTGCAAAAATTTTGCATTTCCTATGTTGTCATTCAAATTCAATTACTAATGAGAAGCTTCTTTGCTGGATTCACTCTGCTATTTTTACTATTCCCTAAGTGAGTGATTCTCTATATTAACCTGCCATTTTTGTTCCAAGTACTGTTTAACAGATTTTTGTTGTTGTAGTATTCTCTTAACCTGATTCAACCAAAGTCATCGTACAAATATTAGAATCGTTGACGTGTCGCAATTGGCTTATTGTGCATTAATGAATGCTATTTAATTTCACGCGTGCACATCCTTTCTTACCCCCGAGAATTTTATTCGGGACAAAAAATTACCTAAAATTGTTTCAATTCAAAATTAATCTTCTACCTTAATCAAATTTTTAATCTGAAACTAAATATGTGATTTGTGTTTAAATATTTTTACTTTGGAAGCAAGTTAAGTGGAAAACTTGGTGTGAAATTTTTTATCAACTGCAAAAAGTACCCAAATTGTTTCAACTCAAAATCAATTTTGCATAACATTTTATCTAATGCGTAAAGGTACCTAAATTGTTTCAATTCAAAATCAGTTCTGGGTTGAAATAAATTTTTCCAAATCAATTTTGGATTGAAATCAAATATTTAATGTGCAACTAAGCTAGTAATGTTTTTCTTACACATCATTTTAGTAGGTACTTTATTGTTTGCTGATTCTGACATCCACGGAAAAGTAAATAATTGTAACTGATAATTGTTTGCAGATTCTGACATGTAAGTAAAAATGCTAATGGAGATGACATGTAACAAGAACTAACATTGTTATGTGAGAACCATGTTACTAAAACTGAAAGGTCAAGATTGAACTAACGTTGTAAAGATTGTTTTGGCTATTATCAGGCATTGCTACTGGTGTACAATAATACAACATGAACTTCAAATACACACAAAACATGGTCAGATAAATTATTATAACGAAGCCTTTTCCTAGCTTGTTTATGCCATGCCATTTAGATTCCTGTGCAATCTTCTCACACCTAGCATTTCTAACCACCTAAAATGCTCAAGGAAATGGCTATGTAACAAGAACAAGCATATATAGTTTAGTATTTGTTATGTTAAGAACCGTTGTAACCAAAATTTGTTGACCACAAGTGACAATTAGAAAACCCTATGTGCAGCCAATTTCAGATTCTCAAGACAGAAAAGGGAGTGAGCCATCGCTGCAAGTTGGCACATGAAAGTGGTCCCAAATATTAAGCATAAGCGACCAAGAACTCACATGGGTAATTTGTTTGAACTCTATTCAATTTCACAAAGTGGCAAAACTAAATTTGAAAAGAGATGAACATGCATATACGCAGGGAGGTCCCATATACTGCGTAAAGCAAGCTAGCCCCTGCAGACGTAATATGTTGTCATGTGCTTGGCTTCATCTTAGCAGTTAGTTAGACAGAATCACAAGTACTTTGACAATCTTCATAATCAGTGTATTCAATCTAATCATTTCACTGCACATTCCAGATATAGATACACACGCCTTTTTCTCATTGCGGATATGCTTAAACAAATTGTGCAAATATAATTCCTTTAGATTCATAACTGATTTTTTTTTGATAAATTTTAAGCTTACCATAAATGCTACGATATTTTCTTTCTCATTATGGTAATAAGCAATATTTCTCAGTGTCAGCATTTGAATATATAGCAGGTAATTTGAAGAACGTTGTTACAGTTGTTAAGATGTAGAATACGATGGAACGTAATAAATGAATTTTTGTTACATGTTCGGTGTATTCTAAATAAGGAAAATAAAACATAAGACTACAATGATAATACATTTTTATTTCACTGACTACATAAACTAAAGAAAACACAACATGGTGCATACTAGAATTCACAAGACTTATTTTGTACACATTTACTTTCTAAGAAAAAAGTAAAATGAATTAATTTTTATTAGGAAGCTTAAGTGCAAAATTCGGATTCTTATGGCTATATCAGAAAACACAATGTGAATGGAAACTGAGAGAAGGAAAAGAACAGTGAATTAGCTGATAGAATGGGGTAAGGGGTCCTTTTCAGCATCTAAAATATGGAAATCATAGCCACGTAAGTTCAACTCATTAGCTAAGTGTCAATGAGTGCAGAATGAAGATGTATGCAAGAGAATAATAAAATTTCCATGTACATGTTTGGTGAAATGTTATGCCAGCTACACTTATAAACCTCAAATGGTGTCTTGTCACCTAGAAGTAGAATAGTGCTGAGATTGTTATGTCACTGGAAGACACAACCAAGGACAAGATCCCTCCTATTATTTACACCTGATAGAAGAAGGGTGTTAGCATTTTGGCTCTTTTCTTTGTCTCTAGCTACTGCGATCACGAGGATGAGAATGGTGGTTATGTGCAAGGGACAATCCAAAAGGAATGGAGTTACTGACTCGGCATGGTGATTGATCTATTAAGTTTCTTATTGACCAAGTAAGGTTTCAAATTGTGGTTCACTTTGGAATTGCAATTGCTGTAGCAATATTGTGTGTGTTTTCATTTGTAATGATCATATAAATATAAAGTGAGTTCATCCATAACGTTTCAGTATCTTAAATTTTGGAAAGTAACTGCTTCATGGTATTCATATCTGTGTTTCATAACTAATCTTAATCGAGTGTAGTGACTCCATATTAGAAGGATTAATTGCTCAATTAACTTGATAAAAAAATAAATTAAAAGAGATAAAACTAAGCCCTGAAACATATATATACTAGGGGAGACAATTGTAAATCTACTCCACAACTGCTAAAACATCCCACAAATTACTAAATGCACTCTCCAGTTCCACAATGGGAAGCATTGCACCATTTTATTCACCACCATATATGCAATCTTTCTAGGTGCTTCAATGATTAATTATGCTTAGTAGGAGTAACTATAAAACGGGTATAAGATAACCCAATATAAGAAGCTAATAGCCAGGCAAAATCACTAACTTCATACACATTTAGGGACTTTTGTTGAATATGGTCTTCATGATCTTGCGTAGTCATGCACGTGGCAATGAGATCTGTATTTGTGCCATCCTCAGACGGAAACAAAAACAACATGATGCATATGTTGGTGTATAAATGGTGGTCATAAACATGTCGTGGTTAAAGTGGACAAGTTCAACCTTGTTGGTGTAACCTTTCAATAAACTACGTACCAATGGCAAAGCAGGGCCTTCTGTCATAGTGCATGGACCATGCTAAGGAGGAAATAGGCCAGGAAAGCAATGTAGACACTTTGTTTGTCTTTGCATGGCTTTGCATATGGTGAAGTTCACTTCAATGAAATCCATAGGAGAACCAAGAAACTTCTACATGGTGTAGATTGGCATGTGGAGGTCAGAATTTTTGTTTTATTTATTTATTTTAAAATGTTTATGAATTGTTTAAATATGTCTTAAATGTACTTTTGATGGACATTGCATTTTTTATTTGTTTAGTCTCCATGTAAAATCCTAATGAAAGTATATGTTTTCCACTAAAAGATAAACATAATGGTAAATTCTCAGCTCCTAGCATATGGAACCAAACAACTCAAACAAAATATTGAACACAAAACTAGAGGTTTTATGTTGATTAATAACAGTAGAGATAGAATGTGTTTAGTTTGGTTGATTAAAGGTGAGAAAATTACTTTTACAAAAGAAAAATCGTTTCCAAAAAAGGGCCTAATGATCAAACCTAACACTGAAGAAAGAAGTAACATAAGTTAGGAGTATGGGGGAGGAAATAGAAAGAGCAAAAATTTAAACAAGTGAAAATAGTGAGAAGAGAAAAAAGACATAGTTATTAAAAGGGGTACTTTTAACAATGAGAAAGAATACATTTAGTAATTGCTAGCAAGGGTACTTCCCCTAAAGAATTATTGGGGCTGGTATTCTCACCTTTGTTTTTGCTCTTTTCACTTCATTGCTTATATAAAAATTTAGCAAATTTTCCTTTTATCTTCTTTAACCTTTCTCAATACTCAATGAAAACATGTTTCCGTGGTATATATTGTACAACTTGAATGTGTTTCCATCAAGGTATTTCTGTGAAGGAAAAAAGTAAGAAACAAAATAAGGAGTGAAAAAAGCTAGTAATTAGTGGGAATATTAGAATTCAAAGATTAGTAAGCATTTGAGAAAAAGATGAGGCGATAAGGCTATAGACCCCATATGAGGATAAGAAAGATTAAAAGTGTACCATACAAAGATTTGAAGGATTGATCTACGAAAGAAAATGCATAATTGGAAGAATGAGAAGTGAACATTTTTTTTACAAGGCTAACATGCAAGTACGTGTCACTCTTTACATCGCGGAGACAAAGTGTCTCGTAAGAGACAAATTTTGAAGGCACGTCATTATGCAAGCCTTTCACTGGGAAGAGCCGATGATTGGGGAAAACGAATCTAACCAAGGTGACATGGCTAAAAACTTGGGAAAAGAGGGGAAAATGTAGTCATTAGAAAAAGGTAACTAAATTCAACGGGTAAGGTGGACCTTAATTTAGTGGACATTCGTTGTTTTCCCATTAAGATTCTTTCTACAAAAACCATGCAGAATTTATATCTCACACACCACTTAGACAACTTATTTAGACCACCTTTTATCATTAATAAAAAAAACACTAAAGAGAGTCGAAAGGAGAAAATATGTTTACTTTTATTTTAACACTACTTCAATTATTTATTATAAAATAAAATTATTTCATTCGATTTTTATACAAGTGTTGTACCATCTTTGTGTTAAATATATGATTATAACTGTATATAATTAACAATATATTTATCAAGTATATAGTTAATAATATATCTATCAAGTATCCAAATAATTTAGATATATTCGATAAACATATCATAACAACCTACAATTCTAAATTCTATCTAGACAAATATCATACTTAAAAATAGATAATATTATTTAAGTATTAAATAACAAATTAGATCTTTTGATTATTTAAGCCTTTAATGTCGGGACTCAAAAGCCTACAACTACGTAATAATGTCATATAGTGTATTCACTCAATTCTTTCAGTCAACTTGGTATTTTCAATAGCTTTTGCTAACTTGAGTGTTGGAAATCTTGTATAAGTGAATATTTTCTCGATCTTCATCAACAATTCAGTGTCTTCAAAACAAAATATAAAGCTTAAATTCCAAGAGACATTACTATTTCCATCATGAAAGAATAACACTCTTTAATAGTAAGAATATTTGGCAATCATCGTGAAACTTAGGTAAACTTTTCTTGACCTAGAGTTTTGTAATTCTTACTAAAATCAGAATTACCATCTTTGTTGGAACTATGGCATATTTGATGAATCCAACGTCTCACTTTAAGATTTTGAAGATTGAAATTGATCATAAAGACTTAGATGTGTGTTGTGTTGATTATGATCTATTGTAATTTTCTGTTACATGTTTCGATCTTCTAAGAAACGTTTTAAAAGGAACTAGAGCTTTTCTTGATGGTAAAATATTTTTTAATTAATTGAAGGGTGTTTTTAATCTACTAAAATATTCTTATCTATGTCTAGAATGATTGCAAAAGGCATGTTAATCAATTAGATTATTGTTTTAATCTATTAGAAACATTTAGAACTATGAGCACTTTTGAGGTTTCCATTTTCATATGTTAAAATGAGTTTTTAATAGATTAAATTTTCTTAAGATTTGATGAGAGTTTTAACTCTTTTCTTTCAATATGTTAAAATAAACTCTAAAGGTTATATAAAGACCATGAAGATGAAGAACAAGTCACAAGAACAAAATACAGAAAAGAAACCAAGACAAATACAAGTTTATGAGTGAAAAAGATATTCGTGTATATGCTACTTTAGAGCCTCTAGTGAGTTGGGTTGTGTGCAAAACATTGTAAATTCTTTACTCAGTGAAGTACACCTTATGAGCTTACATTGTTCTCTCTTTTGATAGTGTTTTTCTTATTATTTGAGAGGTCTTGATCTTAGGGGGATATTAGGATTGGTTTTTCTTGGAGAGTTAAAACTCGTTTCTTGGAAAGGTGTTAAAACTCATTTCTTGGAATTTTCCTTAACACGAACTTCTTTAAACACTCTCGATTCCATCATGCAGATGAAACTTGATGGTTCCAACTCCAATTATCTTACAAGACTTGTTATCACCAAGGAGAACTGAATTTCCTTCAAGTTTTGTAAATTGTTAGAACCATAGACACTTACATGTAATGTGAAATGAACATCTGAAGTCTATTATCCACTCACAATCATTAGTATTGCTCAACTCTATAAGGATATCTGATAATTCATAGTCATATTCTACCAGAGCTGCTTCACTAGACATAGACGGTCCATCAGATGGTTTACCAAACCTGAACAGTCTATCAAGGGTGTTACCCTTCTTTTTTTCTCTTTGGACAAAATCTTCTAGTGTGACCTTCCTTCTTGCAATGGTAACATCCAATAAACGATGCATTTCCACCATTTCATGTCTTAGACTTTGATCTCCTTCTACCTCTTCTGTTATCACTATTATATGGTTTATCCCTTGCTACAAGGCCATTTCTAACACCAGACAACTTAACATCAAACTTCTTGTTCAACTCCTTCGGACTCAAAGCAGCCTGAACCTTTTAGAGAGAGAGAGAGTCTCCCTTCCATACAACAAGGTTTCCTATAAATGATAATGTGTTCTTAGAAAATGAACACAAGAATAGTAGCGCCTGATCCTCATCATCAATCTATAAATCAATATTTTCCAGATCAAGGATCAACTTGTTGAATTCATCTAGTTATTTGCTAATTTTCCTTTCACTACTCATCTTATATAAGTATAGTGGTTGCTTCGGATATAGAGGTTCACCAATGACTTTTTCATGTACAAGCTCTCAAGCTTATCCATAGTCCTATTTTAGTCTTCTCCTTTTAGACTTGCCTCAGCATCTTACCATCGAGGCTCAGAACAATCACGTTGTGAGCCTTGTCTAACATTGTTTTTTGGTCCTTCTTTGCCATGGATACATCAAGCTTAGATTCACCTTCCAAAGCTTCGACGAGGCCCTATTGAACAAGAAGAGCATGCATATTCAACTGCAACAATTCAAAATTGTTTAGAATGGTGAATTTCTCATCCTCATACACCACACTAGTTTGTAAGGAATTAGCTTAGTCAAATTCATTGCATAGCGTTTACCACACAAACAAAGAATGATAATAGAAAAACTCACAAATATAAATGATAGAAGGTAAACGAAACAAACTTCTATCTATATCCACAAGAAAATTCACTAAATTCAGAGATTTAAACTTCACAGTTTCTCTCTCACAACAAACTCTCACTAAAGTACAAGTCAAATGTTAGGTTTTAATGATATAAAGGTCATATTTATACATTAATACCATTACAACTAACTTATGTGAAATATGCATATACTATCGAGGTAAACACGTGAACAATACTTCTCATCATTAAACTGGAAAGTGACTTAAATGATTTCACTAGACCGTCCAAAATAAGAAGGGGAAGAAATTACTCAAGATATTTCTCTACTACTGATAGCACAAGCTACATCTAGTTTCTAAACAATTGTTGTAGTTCCACTAAGCATACTAATGTTCCAAGATATAATAGTTTTCTTCTTACTCATAGTCACTCTTGACTAACCTGTCAAAGTATTATTTCATAATATAGCCACTCTTGGCTAACTCATCAAGTAATCTTTAACATTTGGTCACTTTTTGCTAAAATAAATTATTATTTAACAACAAGCCACTTCAGGATATCATAAAGAAATTTTCTAGAATGAGATCAAAGATCACAAGGTTGCTCATTAGAGATGTGTTAACAAGGTTAAGTACAAATTTTTTAGCTTGCTAGATGAATACAACATTTTTTTTAGAAAGTTGTTTTAGGGTAAAAAAATATTTTGAAAGCGATTTAACACTTTTGTATTTTGAACTTTTTTATTTTTTTTTTCTTGAAGGATAGCTTTTGTTAAGGAAAGAGTCGTTGCAAATCATTCTCTATGCATTGAGGAAATTCAAACTCACATTAAATGTGCTCGATCCATGCATTAAATGCTCTTATCTACATCAAGCAACATTTGATAGTTAGTTAGACGTATTAGGTCTTGATCAAAGGGCCCTTACTTGATATTATGTAAAGCACTGATCTGCACTTAGCTGAAATTCCTCTTGAAGTTAACAAAGTAAGCACCAAGTAGTTGGTGAAGCAAAATAGTTTTAGCTCATTTTCCAAGAGATCATTGACACACACACACACACACATTCGTGAAGTACAATGTTATCTTAGGGTTATGTGCATATCGTCTAAAAAAATAAGACGGCATAGTGTTATATCATCTGACAAATGAAACAGTTGTATATTTACATTTGTTGTTGAACAAACACTTGCATCTGAGACAAAGTATGAGAATATTTTATGCTTTGTTGTTTTTATCACTTAATCAAAATCATGTGTGTTGGACTTTTCTCTAACAAAGATTGAAAATAATTGAAAAAAGAGAGAAGCAAAGTATGTTAAAGGAAGATAAATAGTATTAGCCATCAGAAAAGATGTCCCATAGATTAACACTACTTAATATAACACTAATTCATGCAAAGCATTTAATGCGCCTCCAACATTCATCCAATCAAATGAAGGAAATAGAAATACCAAACTAAAACGAAAAAGATGAACCTAAAAGCTATGAGACAATGACTAGTTTCAAAGCCCCTTAGTGTTATACAAGAATAATAAGAAGAAGAAATAAAAAAGAAGTAAACATAAAAGCAAAAACTAATCTACAATCTTGGTAAAACAATTTTCCTTTTTCTCTTTTTTTGTATATTTCCCTTCCAATCTTTGGTAAGTTAAATCTTCGTATTCATCGTCAAAAGTTAAGTCTAGGTTGAGCAAACATATCCCTTCTTTGCGAACATCTTTCTTATGTATAAGTAAGGAATGACATGTTTAAAAAATATTTTTGAGTCTAGCTTACAGAAGCTAATAAAAGAATATTTGATTTGTAAGTCATGAATGAATTTTCTTTCAAAAAATACTTGTGTTGTAAGTTGTGAATGACAACAAATAATACTCGTGTTTTTTCAATTGATAATGAAACTTGACTTATCTTGTGATGAGCACAACATATGAAGGATCTTAAATAGATTTTAAATAAATAAATATTTTCAAAATAAAGTAGTATTTTGATTGTACATTTTTCAAATTAGAAATTTACTTTCATGTAAAAATAAGTACAACTAGTAATTTTTTAATTGGATGTATTAAACTCAAATAAGATAGGGGTTTGAAGAGTGTCTAACTATGTTTTAGGTTGGATTAAATAGAACTTGATTTTTGCCTTTACTTTTCTTTTAGAATTGTAAATCAAACAACATGAATCTAACATAGTTCACTACTAAACATAAATTTAATCTACATGATTAATTATGTCTGAAATTTTGCATCTATGAGTATGACAAATATAGGAACACAAAGAACAAGATGAGATAAAAATTCTTAGAAGTTTTTCACTGAACCCAAGTTTAATTCATAGGATTATACAAGTGTGAAAGCTTGATTCTAAGAATGGAAGAGCATGAACATATATATAAAAAGAGAAAATGAACAAAACATAAAATAGGAAACAACAATTCAATTTGGAAACTAAAAGGAAGAAAAAATAAAATATAGAAAGGAATGATTCAATAGAGGAAGTCACACCACTTGAAGATGCTTTAAGATAAGTATTTAAATTAGTTGCCACCTGATCCTATGAACTATGATAAGACCCAAGCAAAAGAGAACTCTTTATTTCTCAAAGGCGCTCTAAAAAATGCTATAGAATTTCAACTCTTGTTCATTATTATCAAAAGTTATTTACAAAGAAAATGAATGGCTATTCATAGTTAAAGATGTCACCCAAACAAAACCTGGATAAAATTAAAATATTCTTAAAATGAAATGCAAATCTAACCTTGAGGCCTTGAGTAGTTGGTTAAAAATTACAAAGTTAAAAAATTTAAATTTCAAAATTCAAATAAAATAAATTCTCCTAACGTTCCAAAATTAGAGAACATGTTTCTCATGATTGGTCATACTTTTCTTGATCCCTTCATATGTGCTTTACCTGTATTTTGACTTTGCTTAACCTAGATGCACTTGTTTTGGTAGAGAATTTGGAGCTCTTATATGGGCTTGATGGATTTTAAGTTTCTCATTGATTTTTTATTTCCTAGTATTTCCAATCACTAACTTATTTGGGCTTAATAGACCCAATTACATAAATCACTAATTGCATATATTTTTACAATAAAATTAAATTCTTAATTATTAAAATTTACATACCAAGATATTATTATATTTTACAAACATTCATTTATTTAATAATATTCAAGATTTCCCAATTCATGTACTTATCAAAGTGTAAAGAATAGAAAACAAAGAAGTAATAACTTGAAACCCATCAAGCCCATTCGAGAGCTCTTATAATTTTAAGCCAAGCACATACATCAACTTTAAACAACGGCAAAAGAAAGACAAGACAAATGTGAGGAAAACAACGAAAACTTGACTAAGCATGGAAAGTATGCTCTCTATTTTAGGACCATAAGAGAATTTCTTTATTTTCTTTTATTTGAATTTTCCCTCCCTTTACATTGTAAATCTCAGCCAAATACACAAGGCTATTAGGTTAGCTTTTCATTTCATTTTAGAGACATTTGAATTTGCTTTTAGGTCTCGTTGGTGTGGCACATAAGGCTATAAATAACCCTTTACTCTTTTTGTAAATAGCTTTTGATGATATTAATTAAATGAGAATTTGAATTCTAGAGATTTTTAGAGTGTTTTTGAGAAGAAGAGAGTTATTTTTTGTTTAATTCTTATTTTGATTCATAGTGTTAAGTGATAACTCAATTAAACACTTATTTTGAAACATCTTTAAGTAGCATGACTTCCTCCATTAATCTATAAATTTATCTCATCTATTATTTTCTTAAGTTTCTTCACTTCGTGAAAATGAACTTATTTATTTATTTTTTATTTTTTTACTCTATAACTTGTCTCATGTGTAGGATCATTATCATTTTCTTCTTTTAAAGGAAACTTTCACACTTATTTAATTCTTTGGATTAAACTCATATACAATAACAAATTTAGAAGACATATTGTTCTATATTCTTCTCTGTGTTCTTATTGTTGTATTTTTTTTATATAAACTTTCATATTTATATAATTATCATGAATTAAAATTACGCTGAACACGTTCAATAGAAAACGTATTGTATCTAAACTTTTATATTTGTATAATTATCATGAATTAAAATTACTGAACGTATTTAAATTTCATGTTTATGATCTAAAATTCTTAAGAATATAAAACAAATCAAGTTTTTATTCTAAATAAGTTAAATAATAAACTTTTATTATTTTTAGAAAAACTAAACATATTATCTCTTAAACGAATTAATATAAAAATATTTTTATATCTCTTTCTCGTATATTTTGTTCTAACCCTAACCTTGAATTATGATTTTAGTGTTTGTAAATTTTTTTTAATTATTATATTGTTTTTTTTTATAACTAGTTCTTTGATCAGATTGAGTACGATAGGTTTTTGTTTTTTTTAAAAAAAAAAAAACATATTATGATCTCAACTTTTAAAAAATTAAAAAAAACTCCATTAAAATTTTAATTCAACTCTTATTGTGTTTTGTTTGTTTTATACATACACATTTTTGTATGAGAAAGAAATCAAATTATACTGATATAATTTTTATAAATCTTATACTGTTAATAACTTTATATATAAACAAATTTCAATTCACGTTCTAAATTATGATTTCATATCGTTATTTAAAGTGAAATTTGTCACATATATCAGTTTAATGTGTAATTAATCACGCCCTATCCATAAGAGTATTCTCTCATGTAAAACCGGAATTTATCAATCCATACGAGAAACACATTCACAATATATAGTTTGACATCAGAATTTCCAGCTTTTTATTAAAAAATATATTGGATTAGACTTTAAATGCCTAAGATCGAAAAGCATATTAAATACATATAGATTGAGTATTTGGAATCAAATTGTCGTTATAGTATAAGAGGAATATAAAATATATTAATTTCATGAAATATTGGCATATTATGCTTTCTCCACTATATTAAAATATGTTATCTGATTCACCATACCACAATATTATTTAACTAAAGTTGGTAGTTAGAATATATATAAATTATGCTACACGAAGCTAGAGTGGGTTATTAATCAACTCCAATAATCATTTAAAACGATTAGAACTAATGATCATAATTGAGTAGTACAGATCACAACTTTGAGCAAATCTTTTATGCTTACCTAAAGAAACCTATCCAAACAAGCATAATTAAAAGAAGATTTGGGTCTTAAGTATATCAACTAACATGACAATACCAAAATATGAAACACAAAGATATGGATTAATTATAGTATATCAATTTTACATTTTGACGTAAAGTCTATTAATTTAATTTTGTGTCTTTTTCTCTTTTAATATACTTTTGCATATCTGGGGAACTAAAAACAATACATATGTGAAGCAGAAGGACATAACGTTTGACCCAAAAATGGATTACCCGGCGATTGAATTGATATTCAAAATTTCGAATGATACAATCAATTCCTAAATTTTTTCCACTGTAGAGTCAGTTAAAACTTAGATAAATTAGACTAAATAATGAAATAAAATGAGAGCAAAACCGTAGAAAAATCTTTTCTTTTTCAAAACGTTCCTTATTTTCAAATTTTTAATTAAAATAAATTAAATAAATAAATAATTCAGTATGATAAGTATTGATATATATATATATATATATATATATATATTTTATATTATAAAAAAAAAACTATCGTGTTTGATACTGATTAATATAATCGAACATATTTTTTTATTTATTTTTAATAATGGTTCTGTGTACGTTCATTAAAACAAATTGAAATTAACATACAATTAACAAACTAGTAAAAATTTTAAATTTATAAAACAACACTTGTTCAAGTACTTAAATTATTAACAAAATTCAAATAAAATTAACCGAATTAATTGTTTTTTACTAAATCTGTAATTTTTTTTGTTATATTAAAACGAAATATAATAATTGTCATTATACTGAACATATTATTTATTCAAATAAACAAATGTTCATACATGGATATGTGTATAAATTAATTATTGTCTTTTAAATATGTTTTTTTTCTAGTGGGACGTCTAATTTAGTCTTATTATATTATTTAAAAGTCTACTTGGATATTTCGTCTGATAATCTCATGTTAATTAAATTACCATAAAATATTAAAAACAATTTAATCATCATTAGTCTTCGTACAATTCTCTCAATAAACAGTTAAACAATATCTTTACTAGTTTTAGTCTAATTTTCAGAATACTTTTGCAAATTATGTTATAGTTTTATGTCAATCTATTGAGAAAATTTTATATGATATTAAAAGCCTATTTAATCAATATTTTAACTGCTATTCAATCAATAAATACTTTTTAGTATTTCAGTGAAATAAAAAAGAAGTATTTTAAATGCACGTAAATCTTATCTTATAACTCAATTTTGTGAAATTAAATTAAGTTTATCTCTATTATTCTTTTAAGATAATATTAAAGTTGTTCAAGACTTATCCTAAATAAGTTTTTTTTTTTATATGTATCACTCGTTATAGATTCTTCTTAATCTTATTATTAGAATATTTAGTTCTAAGCATAAAAAAAAGTATGTTAAAAATATCATATCAATTAGAACTAATGATTAAATTAATATATATATATATATATAAAAGTAATTTTGCTTTACCAAATTGATTTTGTGAATTTGACTTATTCTTAAATTACTTTCTAAGTGGACTAACGAAGAAAAGAAATATTAAATTAAGAAAACGTGTAGAACATTTTCTTTTCAATCTTTGTAAGTAAGTAAAATATATAGAAGTGACAAACTCGCAATGATTTGGTAGAGGTTAAAAAGTAATTTTAAAAGAAAAACCTTGGACCACAGCAAGTGTACGTAGTAATAGTGTTAAAAATTATCTTTTAAGTATGATTAGATGAGTAGTGTTATCTATATCTTTTCGCAATCTTAATCTAAATTTGTTTATGAAAGTATTCATTGTTTCATTGATTCTCTTCAGACTTTCAATAACCAAATTAAATTTGAGTTAAAGATAGATCACATAAAGTAAGAACATATAAGTTTGGCATAAAAACAAAGCACTTTCCGCAACAAAGGACATAAGCTAATGAAGTTTGAAATATGGTATCACCCACTGAAGGTTAAGGATTAGAGATTGAAAGATTTCTTCAAAAAAGTCTTTAAATGTCTTCATGAGACTCGTTTAATCTTTGTAGATATCCATTATCATAGACTTTAATTTCATAGACATGGTTCCACATCTTTAGAAGCAATGTGGTTCATACAACTTGAAGAGAGAGAAAAACTTGTTCAATGAGTACAAGGAAAGCTATAGTATTTTTGTTTTTCACTTGCTTGCTGCTTTTCAAAACATTTTTTTTTTTCTTTGCAAAGCTTGATGTGTGCATTGACTTAAAGGGTTCAGAAAGTTTTACTTTATACAAACATTAAGTTTCTCCGTATAATAAATGCAAAGAAATTTAAACATCATACAAACATGAGGAGGATGATTTACTTCATGGATTCAAAGAGCGTGTGTTTTGAAAAACTTTATTTGTATTGTAAATGAGTTTGGTCCACTTTCACTTGAACAACATGTGAAAAGTTGGACTTTCAGAAAATCAATAAATGGACACTTTGATGTACGTTTCATCAGCTACACAAATTTATTTTAAAAAGCTTTGGCTCTTGATTCTTGAAAGGATTTTTTTTCTTTTATCAGAGATAAAACGTTGTACGTTTTATACGTTGGACGAGACTGAAAAAACATAATATAAAGTTAAATTTCAATAACTTTTATTATCATTAGAATACAGATAGATTTAAATAATTTGGTTTAACACTCCTGATTACAAGTAGTGTTTTCATAACGGAACATGTCATCTACTTATATTAAGTACTAAGTTCATGAGCTATTGTTCAAATGAGTGTGTGTCTATTAATAAGATGATTTGATATGTATTAAATGTTCAGTTATATTAAAGGTATCATATATGAACTAAATATTTCATGTGTATCAAAGAGTTGTTTAGGTGTGCTGGTGGTATTCCTATTTAGTTTTCTATAAGAACAAATAACAGTTGTAACAAATGTGTACACTGTAAAGGTATTCCATTCATACAACTTAATACTTACGTATACTATTTTTTTTTTCGTTGGTTTATATCTGATGACGTCAACCCATGTAAATTATAAATATGATCCCATGCAATGATCGCACTGGTCATTGATTAAGTTTTTGGAATCAATCAGATCCGACACGTTCAAGTTTAAAAACGCTGGTAGAATGAGTCTGCAATGTGTGGCTGCATTTTGTCATGAGGCGTGAGATGGAATGAAAGTCATGTATCACTCATAAAGACTAAATTTTTATCAACGCTATCAAGTATTTAATTTTGACTTTTTATTATATTATAATTGAGAATAAATATGTTGTTTTAAGTAAGATTTACCCTGATAGTATTAATTGAGTCTTAATTAAAATTATTGATTAAATTTAGATTTTAAAGATATTTTCTTATTTTTTTTATTTTTAATTATTTGCAGAGATTTTATGCCTTCTAACTCAATTAAATCTTTTGCACAAATATTCTTTTGATTTTTTACAAAGATAATCATTTGTAATTCTTACTTGATTTAAAAAAAATATTCTTTAAATTTTTTGTAATATCTTTTTTAACATATCTAGAAAGAAGATATCAACAAGATAATCTACGATAAAGACAGAAGTAGTTAACAATTGCAAACACAATATCTAAGAATTAAATCTAAGTTGATTTTATAAATTATAAATAAAGATTAGAGAAGGCATGAATGGAAAGACAACCATAATGTCACATAGCATAAACTCTAGTTTTATTTTCTTTTGTTATTCTTTTGTTTTCATCTTTAAAATAGAAGACTTCAATTCTTTGAGTTGATTTTCTTGTAATTTTGCAATGAATTCTATGGTTTTTGTTCATTTAAGTTTTGTTCTTTACGTAACAATTGTGCTTTATCGTTGGTCTTTCTAAAATATATTTTTGGAAAAGTAATTGTTTTTTAATACTTCTTGAGAATTCAGTTGTTTTTCCTTAATTAGAGTTCTTTGTTAATTCACTTAGTCTTAATCAATTTCTTGTATGCTTGGTCAAGAGATAAAAGATATACATCTTATTGAATAGATATTGGAGACAAAGTGAGATATTGAATACATCAGTAGATGTTTGTTTTGTTGATAAAATTATGTTGAATTTGATTGACGCTTGTTTGATTGAGTTCAAGTCTGTAAAGAGAATTACATGATAATAATTTTAAGAGAACAAATGAAGAATTTGTTCTGAAAGAACTTGGGAGTCAACATATATTCTTTATTACTTTACATTTTCTATTTTAGTTACTACACAACAATCCTCAAAATCTCCTTTTAATTTACTGTTATTACTAACTTCCATTGCTTGTACATAAGTTTTATATACTAGATTCACTATTGGATTCGGTGAGAGACAACTTGGGGTTAACTTTCACCTATATATATTGTCTTTTATTTTGTGTTAAACAGTCTAGCATTGCGTTATGCGATCAACACTTGAATTCTTTTAGTTTGCTCATGAAACGACTGCGATTAACTCGTAAGCTAGGGCTCGAAGAAAGGCTAACAAAGCATGGCATAGATATAAAGAATAAAATAGACTAGGAAACTCCATATGAGGTTTCTCTAGTCAAAGGTGTAAGGTAACTGATGAGTCTATTTTTATTAACTTAGAGTGTTTACACCTTGACTTTCTTAGAGTGTAATTGAGAATAAATCAATTGTTTCAAATAAGATTTACCCAATCAGGACTAATTGGACCTTAATTATGATTATTGATTAAATTTGAATTTTAAGCATATTCGCTTACTTTTCTTGTTTCTAATTATTTGCATAGATTTTATGAGTTCCAAATATAATCAAATTTTTTGTAAATTTCTTTAGATTTTACACAAAGATTATCCTCTGCAATTCTTACTTGATTTAGAACAAATCTCCTTCAAATATTTTACAATATCTTTTGCAGCAGATTCAATTATTATGAACTGGTATCTGAAACAAAATTTGGAAACAAAATATCTAAAAGAAATTGGGAGATGGAAAATCTACAACTTTACTGGTAAGAAGATATTTACAAAATTATTCTTTGGCACATAAGGAAACATCTGATAATTGCAAAGAAAATATCTGAGCATTAATTATGAGTTAATTTCATGAAGAAAAGGAGATTATAAATAGAGGCTCGGGAAGGCATGAAAGACATACATTGCTGCATAACATAAACAATACTTTTATTTACTTTTGTAATTCTTGTTCCTTCATCATGGAAGGCTAAACACATTTAGGTTGATTCTATTGTGATTTCACAATGAATTCTAAGGTTTCTGTTTAATAAAGTTTTGTTCTTTGCATTCTTTATAACAATTGTGCTATATTGTTGTTCTTCTTGAAAACATATTTGTTTTTGAATGCTTGTTGGAGAATTCAATTATTTTTTCTTTAATTAGAGTTCTTCGTTAATTCGTTTAGTCTTAATCAATTTCTTGTACGCTTAGTCAAGAGATAAAAGATATATATATA
>Ga0209489_105366_pt1 | contig 22323 bp, 8 predicted proteins | sample SiratrowhiteBW_FD_187527 | JGI IMG/M metagenome (GOLD analysis project Ga0209489, IMG submission 187527) | Root nodule microbial communities of legume samples collected from California, USA - Siratro white BW (SPAdes) (version 2) | ecosystem: Host-associated > Plants > Roots > Nodule | place: USA...
AATGAACCATAACTATGTAGTCCTATTCCTAAAAGATTTATCCCTAAATAACATATCCAAATTATAAGAAAGCCCATGGAGGCCACTATTGAAGAATTTATATATTCCAATTTTTTCTTTTTTCTAATATGTAAATAAATCGTGAAAATAGTCCAAGTAATAAAAGCCCAAGTTTCCTTTGGATCCCAATTCCAATATTATACTGATATTGATATTCTCTTCCAATATTATACTGATATTGATATTCTCTGATACTCCCTTGATTATCTTTGATATTCTACTGATTTGTTTCTTTGATACTCCATTGATTATCTCTCTGATATTCTTACTAATATTCTCTTGATTATCTCTTATATTCTACTGATTTGTTTCCATAATAATAATATTCTAACAATGTGAACCATTGTTTGAATTATGTATTAAGTAATGAGACTTATGTTGGTCTAAATAACATAGACTAAGATATCAAACAGTAAAAAGTTGAGGGAATAGTTCTTGCAACTATGACATGTGAAGATGTGTAGTTTGGGTTGTAATAAACTTACCCTAATCCATTTTTCTTAGTTCACTTGTTAATATAAGTCTTCGATTGAATCATACATTAGTCTCTGATCGGACATACTTAATACAAATTTTTTGGAAGATATCAGTTGATATTTTATTTGTTAAAATCTTTGGATGTATAAATCCATGTATATTTATACATGTTTGTGTTTAAGGTTTTCTAATATTAATGATCAAATCTACAATTATTTTCTAGCATACATGGGTAGTATTTCAAAAGATATTATAATATCTTTATAAAATTTAAAATCTTTATTTATTTAAAAATTATCTTAAAAATAATTCAGGTTTTATAATACTAATAGTTCTTTATTATAATATTTTTAATTATTTTTTAGTATCAAATTTGGTAGTTTTTCAATTAATATAATATATACTTTTCATGTCCATTAATAAATCATAAAAAATAACTGTTAATATTAATTTCTTTAATTATTTATAGTGTACCAGTTTGGTAGTTCTTTAAAAAAAAATATAATGTAACACTTTTATGTATATTATCTTTTTTAGTAAATATATTATATTATCTAGCTTATTGTTTTATTTATATTATATCTATTAATAAATTATAAACAATAATTTCTAATTTTAATTTTTTAACTACTTGTGATATACTATTTGGTAGTTTTTTTTATAAATATTATATAATACTTTTATGTCCATTAATAAATTATAGAAAAAATAATTGTTAGTATTAATTTTGTAAATATTTCCAGTATGCAAGTTTTGAAGTTTTTTTTTAATTATTCTATACACTTTTATGTCTATTAATAAATTATGAAATCTAACTTTTAATATTACATTTAATAAATATAGTATATACTTAATCAGTGTTAGTGAAAAAATTATGTATAATTATTGATATTATTGTATTTTAACAAATATATTGTATTATATTAAATAAATGTCAATTAATAAATTATAAATGAAATTCTTATAAATAGATAAATTCATATAAAAACATATATTATAAATAGAGACCTATAATACAAAGTTTAAACCCATCCCTACACCAGATTCAGAATTCTAAAGATAAAATAATGGCTCGCTCACATCTCTCAATGATTTTGCTAAAAGTTATCCTTGCTGCCATGTTTGTTGTTCTATTTTCATCTGGTATGAACAACACTAACTTTCAAAAATTGAATTTATTTGTACTATAATTTGAATTTAATTTGCTTTTATTCTTCATAATTCTAAGTTTTGATACCAATGCAGGTGTTAGCAGCAAACCCTTTTGTCCAGGAGCATGCCTTCAATTTCCTGACTGTGACGGTCATTGCAGAAGCTTAGGTTATATTACAGGTTCATGCATTACAGATTTGTGCTGCTGTTCCAAATAAATGATGCATTCTTTGTCTCAATGCAAATAAGCAAAGTACCATTGAATAAATTGTAAGCTCCATTGCTAAAGAACTGTGAAAGTTGAGTTTTCTCCATTTTACTATGTTGTCTTTACTAAAATATATTAAATTAAATTATGAAGCATACGGATGATTTTTAAATTATTAAGATCAATTATTGTCGTTCATTTAAAAAAAATAAAAAATAATAATAAGATTTTGGTTTTAAAATTTTGTCTTAGTTTTTTTTTCTTTTTTCTAATAGAGAAGTTTGAACAACTAACTTTAAAGCTTTTATATTTTGTTAATTTTTTTTTCATGTAGGCATTTGTCACTAGAAAATATTTAATTTATTTGTTTTTCTGTTCAATTAACAAGATCTATTTGATTATTTAATTAATAAAGATACATGAAAGAATTGAAGTTTTAAACAACAAATTGATGACAAATTTATATATTCAAAATAAAATGAGTTAATAACACGAATATATAATATAATTCAAATTATAACAGATTTAAATTTTAAAAGATATTGGGTGATTTACCCTAACTTCATAAATAAATGTGTAATTATTAATTTAACGTACATATACATATATATATATATATATATATATATATATATATATATATATATATTTAAACTTTAGAAGAAAAAAATAAAATTTATCTTGCTTAAAACAAATGGTTATATATTATTATTATTATTATTATTATTATTATTATTATTATTATCATTAATTTATCATTTTTATTTAAATTTTCTTTTGACAAGCAGCAATGATCTTTCATGTTCTCAGCCACCTTTGTTTTTTTCGGGGAACTTCTCAACTATCCCATGTTCATCTTCATTTACCTTACAATATCTAAAAAACTAAAAAGTATTTCTAAAGTATAAAAATAAAAAAATTAACAATACGTACTTCCGTTTTTTTAGGAAAGAAGATGGTTATATGTTCAATATAATAAATAATTTACTTTAAATGTAATGTTTTTATTTTTATTATAATCACTCAATTATTATTTTTATACATAAATAAAATGTTTTTAATGGTTACATAAGAATTGATTTAATGAAGAAATAAAAATAAATAAAAAACTAATATTTTCTTTTACATAATAAATAACTAAAAAGATACTTTTTTAAATTCATAAATGATGTTCAATAAAACGTTTATAATTATTCTTTTTCCTCTTTTTACGGTTTCAATCCGTCTTAACAAATTATCTTCATCTTTGTAATTTAGAAAATAATATTTTTTAATTCTAATCATAAAAATATTGATGTTAAGTTAACATATATGACATGATAAGCATATTATCATGCACTAAAAATTAAATAAAAGAGACATTATAAAGAATTAAAAACAAAAGTAACATATTTATAAGTTTTTTTTATCAAGGGTTAAGAAAGGTTGGACAAGAATATGATAACTATGAAAAGAAAAAGAACGAAGAATATGCTAACATGGAAGAAAGTTTTTTATTGAATGTGTTTTTCTTGGTTTACAATAACTCACTTAATATAAAATTTTAGAAAACTAAATATAGCAATTATTCTAAATAAATACATTTGATCTTCTATGATATTTTATTGATATTCTCTTATACTCCCTTGATTATCTTTGATATTCTACTGATTTATTTCTTTGATACTCCATTGATTATCTCTCTGATATTCTTACTGATATTCTCTTGATTATCTCTAATATTCTATTGATTTGTTTCCATAATAATAATATTCTAACACTCTCCTTCAAGGCGAGCAGTGGGATCACCAATGCTTAGCTTGCTGAGGACACGGGTAAATGTTTTGCCTGTAATAGCTTTGGTGAAAATTTCTGCCAACTGGTCTTTTGACTTTACAAACGAAAGCTCAATACTGCTATCCTCAATCTTCTCCTTGATGGAGTGTTTGTCCACTTCAATGTGCTTGGTTTTGTCATGTTGTACAGGATTCTTTGTTTTCATAGCTTCTTGTCGTTCGCCCTTCTTATTGGCTTCATGAACTGTTTTAGGAATAAGAAAAACTCTTGCAATGTCTGTCACTCCTTCTCTGGTTATCTTCATAGGATACCTGGAATTTCGGGAACATGTTTTAGAGAATATCGATCAGGTAGTACCCCTCTGCTTCTTCTTGGCGGAAGTGTGAAAGACTCTGATTCGGTGCTAACTTGTCACTGTTAGTGACTTCACTCATAAAGGTGACAACTCAGTAAGAAGTGTGAAAGGCTCTGGTTATGGTGCTAACCTGTCATTATTAGTGACTTATTCATAACAGGAGACAACTCAGTAGAGTGAAGATCACTTACCTCTTGTTGGACATTCTCAGAAGGATCCTCATTGGTTGTGTTAGTCCTTCCTACGTTGACAGAGACATACTCGTTAGCTCCATCTACTTGCTCTTTTGGAACAATTTCTTAGCAACTAAGGTTACTTAACCAACTTGGTGGTTCACTATTTTCTCCTCCTGAACATCAAGTTGGCTACTGAAGAAATATTCTGATTCTAAAAAATCACAATCCATAGTCACATATAGACAGTGAGTGATTTGGTTGTAACATCGATACCCCTTTTGATGTGTAGCATATCCAACAAAGACACATTTCTCAACACATGTATCAAATTTGGTTCTGTTCGCTTTGGGAATATGAACAAACACAGAGCACTCAAAAACTCGTGGTGGTAACATTTGGACAAGAAGGATATTAGTCTGAGTAGCTAGGATCTATAGGGGTGTTATGTGGTTAAGGGTCTGGGAGGGTAGTCTGTTCAAAAGATAGGTCGAGATAGCAACAACTTCGGGCTAAAATCGTGTTGGAACCTATGCATCAAAAATCATGACTCGAGTCATCTCGAGTAACTTACGATTTTTTTTTTGTTTTGCTACGCCATTCTGTTGGTGTGATTTTGGACAAGAAGTTTGATGAATTAAACCATTTTCTCTAAAAAACTCTTACATTGATTTGTTAACAAATTATCCACCATTATCTGATCTAAGTACTTGGATTTTCTTGCCAAATTGAGTGTGAATCATTTGATAGAATGCATAGAACTTATCGGGTACTTCAGATTTGTGTTTTAGAAAATATACCCACGTTATGCGAGATAAATCATCCACAAATAAAAAAAATACTGAAATTGATTATTATGGGAATTAGGCTGAACCCTACACATCAGAATGTACTAATGAAAAAACATAATTGACTCTATTGTTGTTGGGAGGAAAAGTAACTCTATGATTCTTTGCCCGTATACAAGTTTCACATTTGATGGGCCCAATGTTACTAGTAAATAAATTAGGAAATAAAATCTTAAGGTACCCAAATGAAGGATGACCCAAACGTCTATGTCATAACTAGAGTTGCCTTGTAACCGTTCCGTGAGCAAGCATGACATGTCCCTTGTGAGCAACCTCATCAACGTAGTAAAGACCTTCATGTTCAGTACCACGCCCAATGATCTTCTTCGTAAGAATGTCTTGTAAAAGGCAAAGTAGGAAACATGAGAACCACACAATTCAACTCCTTTGTAACTTGGCTAATAGAAAGTAATTTTGATGATAGTGCAGGAATATAGAAGCAATCTTCTAATTTTAATTTTTTTGAAAAAATAATTGAGCCCTCTTCTTGGACCTCAACTAATTCTCCACTAGCTGTCTCAATATGAGTTTTAACAGGTGTGGGGAGATTGTTAAAATCATGAGGATCATGGGTCATGGTGTCAGTTGTCCCACAATCAAAAATCCACTGATCAGATTTTCCTGGGCTGGTATCCTCCTCTCTTTTTTTACCTCCATGATTGACCGTGGCTCTTCCATGAACGACTTGCGATTTTGCTCCTTTCTCTCTTTCGGTGTCACCACTACTACTAGTGGTTTGCGGGATGCCCATGGCGGTGGCAGCTTTGTGATTTTTTTGTTTAAAATCTTCCCACCATTCGGGATAACCCACGATTTTGAAGCAAGTCTCCTTGGTGTGTTTCTTCATTCCGCAATGAGTACAGTGGAGGTGACTTTTGTCTTCCTTGTCTTGTTGTGATGGATGTCATCTGGCAGTTTCTGGATGACTCCATCCCTGTCCCTATTCCGGTAGTCTATTTCTTGTGGTTAAGTCGATTCCAACCTCTCCTAATGATGTGTTTCCTTCGCTATTGGTGGTAGGCTTTATAATTTGGAGTCAGGCCGCCTCCTTTCGGACAACAACATAGGCAAACTCTACTGAAGGGATCTTCTCTTGCATCAAAAGATCTCTTCTGATGACTTCAAATTTTTCATCTATCCCTGTTAGGAACTGATATAATCTTTATTCTTGTTTAATTTTGTTAAAGGTTGCAATATCATCTGAGCATTTCATAGGGTTCAGTTGCTTTCTGTCAATCGCCATCCATATAGCTTGTAATTTGTTCCAGAAATCCTCTACGGTATCCTTTCCCTATTTCTGTGTGTTTGCTTTTCAGTGTAAATCATAAATTTGCATCGGATCTGTGATGCTTCCATAGGTAGTAGTCAATCCCTCCCATAAAGCCTTGGCGGTTGAGAACTGGGAAATATTGTTTATTAAACTAATCTCAATATTCTGAATTATCTAGGTGAAGACAGTTTGGTCTGTCTGTTCCATTTTTCATATGCTGGTTCTATCTCTTCTGGTGCCGGAGGTATACTTGTCAGATGACTCTTTTTTCCTCTACCACCAATAGCTTTCTTCATGAGTGTTGCCCACAATGGATAATTGTCTCCATTTAATTTGAAACCAATTGACAAATTGTCAAGATTGACTTGTGTTTGCTGAATCCCTAGGCCATTACGAAGCATATTTGCAATTTGCAAAGTTAGCTCATCAGTAATGGTTGGGGATTTATTCTAGTTTTGATTGATATTGTTGTCAATTTCATAATCTGAAAATGACATTTTTGGTTTTTGGTGTTTTACGGCTGTGAGGGGTAATGAAACAATGATGTTGGTTTCTGAGTTTTCGGGATCTAACACCGCTCTGATACTATCTTGCGATGGTATCGAGGGTTAAGAAAGGTTGGACAAGAATATGATAACTATGAACAAAAAAGAACAAAGAATATTATCACATGGAAGAAGGTTTTTTATTGAATGTGTTTTTCTTTGTTTACAATAGCTCACTTAATATAAAATTCTAGAAAACTAAATATAGAAATTATTCTAAATAAATACATTTGATATTCTCTGATATTCTACTAATATTCTCTGATACTCCCTTAATTATCTTTGATATTCTATTGATTTGTTTGTTTGATAATTCCTTGATCATCTCTTTGATATTCTGATAAAGGCCATATTTCAATGCTTTCAAACTGTAAATTCTGGATAAATTAATACCTTTGGTGTTGAGAGCAAGCATTTAATGTATATATTTTGACTTGTAATTAATGAAAAGTGCATTATGACTCCAGATTGATAAGGAGAAGGATTTCAAGAAGAGTTGAGAGGAACTAGAGGAGATGAGCTGGAAAAGAAAGACAATACAGTGGTTAAAGAAATACAAAAGAGAAGAGTGTACTGTTAGTGATAAATTGCTTAATCGTCAAATTCAGATTGAGCTAGAAGTCACTAAAGTCTGAAATGGCACGAAAACCTAAAATTGGCAGGAGGTATAAATGAGGACAGAATCTTCATTGGACAGGGGTTGGCTGGCGGCTACAGTGGAGAACAGTGCCCTGTAGAAGAAATTTCCTTGTATTCATGGCTTCAATGTGTAACTAATTTGCATCTATTTTGGGATTGAATGTAATTTCCTCACACTTTGTATTTTTGCTGTTCTTCTTGATAATGCATGAGTTATTCAGACTGTATTTTCTATGTGTGCTTAAAGCTTGAAGCATTTGCGCAACTGTTTCTTGAACTAAGAGTCTTGAAATTAACTAGAAAGTAGTTTTAAGGGTTGGAAATCATAGAGAGTACCCATTACAATGCAACACTAGGGATGAGTTTCATTGTAATGGTTGCGTACAACAACTATGCTTAATGTGGGTTCACCCTCCATGAACGCTGGAAAACAGTATCATGCAAGAGGACCTATAAATTTCAATACACGAGGAATCAGGTTGAATGAATCTTATTTGTGCAAAGTCATAGGATGAACATGCTTTATTAATGATTTATGGTTAAGAATACAAATAGGTGAGTTAATGAGTTCAATCCCAAGATAGTTTCCCCATTACTGCATTTATACTCTGTTTTATAGTCTATTTTATACAACCCATTACTGTTTGCAATTTGTTCTGAATCAAACCTTTAACTGCGTTTCGCTTAAGCTACTACACTAGCTGAGGCTCGATTAATACCATTCCCTGTGGATTCGACACTCGTACTTATTTCTCTATATTACTTCTTGACTTGGTATACTTGCCAAAAAAAGAGTAATCATATTCTTACTTATATTCTCTTTCTCTTGATTATATCTAATATTCTACTGATTTGTTTTCATAATAATAATATTATAACAATAAGGATTAAAAAGTATAAAGAATGAAATAAAAAAATTACGTTATGTAGAAATGAAAATAATATTAATATAAATTCTTATCTCATTCTCCACATTTTTTTCTTTTTTGAAGTTTATAGCTTCTAATTTTCAAATATGATATTCCAAATTCTAGCACCCACACATTATATTTTTGAAATTTACGAGTTATAATCAAATATTATTATATGTGAACTTTACTAATGGCGTGGAGGTATTCCCACCACATATTTTTTTGTTGACAAATGGATTTAGTATAATCCTAAAGGAGGTAGGTTGAATAAAATTTTTAGACTCCTTTTGTACTAAACTAGATCAGATCGTTCAACAAATAGATAGCAAAAAAATAATACAACATAGTATATTGGTTCACCTAAATTTACATATTACGTTCAATTTTTTCTTAATACAAAGTTTAATAGATTTCACTAATCAACTAAATTATTACAACGTCTATACCAACCACTCTTGGTTATAATGATACACAAACTACTTCTATTCATCCGAGTAGACAAAGTACTGGTGATCACACCGTCTTAATCTCTCTCTAAGGCTAAGACCTTACAAAAAGGAAAACAAAAGAATCAACTTTCAAAGATATCAATGTAAAGTGAAGGATTACAAATGTTTTCACATCCCCACAAAGAACACATAAACAAAATAACACTAGAAGGTTGAAAGACTTATATTTCTCATAATTTCTTGTTTGTTCTTCCTCTTTATTGTAATCTTATAAATAGACTTTGAATATTATTCTTGTGTCAACAAAAAGGCTAAGATCTGATAACATTGTCAGCTACTAGAATCTTATACTATATTTCCTAAATCTCACTATCTGGAAGCTTAATATGGAAAATCTTTATCTTAATAAGCTTTTGTCTTTTCTTAAAAGGAAACAATTCAAATATGTGACAAATAATAATAATGATGTTTCAGTATTATTTAACAACTTACATGTTTCAAATTGTTTCTTTTTCGATATCATAATAAAATCATTTATAATATATATACTTTCTATATGAAACTCTTTCCAATTTTGTTTATTTCAATATATAAGAAAGTTTATTATTTCTAAAGATAATTTTGAATTAATCTTTTAAAATGATTTATGATTATGACTTTAATTATGTGTTTTGATTTTAAATAAACATGTTCAAACAAAGATATATATATATATATATATATACACATGTGAATCTTGTATTATTTCAAATATTCACTAAATGGTCTAATGAGTTGAAATTAGTACAAAGCATACATCAATATGAATAACACCAATAAATTCATATGAATAAAACATGTATATATAAGATCGTCTAACTTTTATCATCAATATTCTAGGATTTCTTAGAGAAATAGATCATCTAGATGAGTGTAAAATTATCTAAATGAGTATAAAGTTGTTTAAGATCTCAATATTTAATATTTAATAGTTCTTTCAGTTTGATAATCCACTTGAAAGGATATGATGAGCTCAACCAGAACTTTGTGCTTAAAGGTTTATGTAATCTAGAAGTGAGTCTAAAATCTCTATTAGAATCTATTTTAGAAGGTACACGATATAATATAGCAATATGATTTATGTATGGGTATATCCATATCTCTCTACAATATTTAATCTTGATTGGAATAAGGTAAATAGATTTGGTGAATCCATTCACCAAATCCTAAATCCATTGTAAACCAAATGAAATCTAAACTATTTATAATTCTAGATAATATAACCACTTTGTACAAACATTATCTCAGTTCCATTTGAGTACACTTAAGGGATTGTAACACATTTGTAATTTTTTTTAGTGTTTTATCTTAACTTTTTGGAAAATTAAACAAGCACGGCCAAACAATATTCCCTTTTTCTTCAAATTCCATCAAAACATATTCTAAAGATTTTAATATTTAGGGTTTAGGAATGATGGCTTTGAGATGAAAACTAAGTTTATTCCAATAAGCTTCCATTATGATCAACTTTCTAACCTTCGGAATATTAGGCATACAAATCTTACCCTTGAAACTTAACATTTAATCAACGACTACATTAAATTTACTCACATTTTATTGTTCTTTTGCTTTTACCCTAATCATAAAAAAATTGAACATTACATATACCCTTCTACCTGTAACCTTTTATGAAGAAATTCCACCTTCTTTTCCTTCTAAAAGCTCACATCTTTTATCCCTTTCCAAATTCTCTACTCAATTATTCTCTAAGGAAAGAAAAAAAAAATAAATATAGATGACAAGATTATATTTGGAAAAGTGACCATACCTAATTTTTTTTAAACAAAATATGTTTAAAAATCCATTTTATGATTTTTTTATTTTATTTTTTATAACATAAAAATTAAAAGTAATATAATAATATATTTTTCACACTCGAAAAAACAAATGTTACAATGCATTTCATTGAAGACATAAATGCACGTGAGCATCTCCACATGGGTGACTCTTGAGAAGATGAAGGTGAGGTCCATTATGAGAGAGAGAGAGATAGATAGATAGAGAAGATGACATATGATATGATTTAGTTTTTGTCTATAGCTTCTCTCCCTCCCCATTCCACGCACAATAAATGAATTTTGGAATGGGTTATTTAAAATCTTTCTTCTTCCACAAGTAGGTAGAGGTTATGAAGAGAAAAGAACTAAAGGATGAAGAAATAGGTGGGAAAAAGAAAGAAACTAAATCGAATAAAAATATACGTGGTGGTCAAATTGAAATGAAACGAAAATAACTTTTTTATTTATTTTTATTATTATTATTGATATTATTGAAATTACTATTACTAATATTATTGTTATAATAATAATAATAATAATATTTAATTACAAGTTATATAGTTATAATAATAATTATTATTATTAGTATTATTATATAACTAATAAAAAAGAGGTATTTTGTACTTTATACTCTATAATAATAATAGTTACATAATAAATTATATGTTATTGAAGAATATAATTGATTTTAGAAAGCATTAATAACATTGTAAGAGAAGTGATAGGACATCTTTCTACTTCAAACACTTCCCAATCAACAAAAGAAAATATGATACGTGAAAATTTTTTCAAAGATGGGAGAGATTAACATGTTTTCATCTCCATAAGACTAAACAAAAGAGGACAAAGATTTAATTTTGTGAAATTTACAAAGTTTTAAAATCAGATAATATTGGAGAATCAACTCAACTCGATTTGTATAGATAATTAAAAGATGCATGTAAACAAGTCAAGATATAGAAGGTATGAGAAAGAACAATCTAGAAAGCGAGTCGTGTAAAGGTAGAAGAAATACATACAGGGCCCAAAATCAAAACACACCAAAGTCTGGAGGAAGAAAATAAAAAATCACTCATATGGTCAAGTTCTATTAGGTGAACCAAATTAGTGATAGCCCACAAAGGTGGTATGAAATTGAAGCACGGGTGATGGAAAATGAGAAAGAATGGCTTACGAGAAGCTTCATTTTGAGGACTCATAACAATAATAATCTGAAGTTGGTAAGAGAATGCTTCATTACAGAGGGACTAGGAAGTATTTGAGTGCGCCATCTTGGAGACAACGAGATGCTACTCAAATGAGACAAAGAGGCTAACGTAAGTAAGACCATAAAGGAGAATTGCGAATGACTCGGAATCATATTCAAATTTATCACTCCATGGGCAAAATATTGAAACAAATTATCATGGGTCAAATGTAGGGGAATCTTGCTATCTCTATGGGGATATGATTGCCTCGAGAAAGTTGTAGCAATAATGGGAACTCCTTTCTATGGACAAAGCAATGGAAGAATGGGAAGTATTACACCATGCAAATTTGCTTATCAGAATGTCAATCAAAGCCAATATCAAGATAGCTAAAAGATGAAAATACAAATAACATGGTTTCCTTCGAAGAAAAGTTGTGTCCACAGGATTCTATGAACTACAATAGTGAGATTGGGACATAAATAAAGTGGAAGATTCATTATCGAATATATCAACAAATAAGGATTTTTTAAAAACGAATGAAATTGGAGATTTGAATTAGATAAACAAAATCATATAAAAAATAAAGAGGAATAGATATGTAGACACACATAAGAGGAAATGTAAAGAGGATTGCATTATAGAGAAAATCAAAATATCAAACCTATTATCCATATTTGGAAACACGTCTCAAGGTAGAAAGGATAATTAGAAACATAATAAGGATAACACAAGAGTGGAAAAGCGTGAACATCGCCAAGTATGAGTCACTAACGAGAATAATGTGAAGGCATTTTTAGATAGACTCAGGAGACACATATTGGTAGTTTTACTTAGCTAGGAATTCAAAATTATTTTGGCCATTGAGTCTTCTTAGGATAGTGATTATAAACGTATTTGATTTGAGTGTGATTCGTTATTGGTATGTCGAACTTTTTCATCTTCTCAAAGTTTTTCTTGGTCTTTGAGAGGTAGATAGAGGAAATGCATAAAGGGTTGTGATACTATGGACTAGAAGGTAATGTACATTTTCTGTGAAGGTAATCATTGTGTTGATAAGCTTGCAAACATTGGGATAGATAACATATTAGACTTTCAATGGTTTGATTCTCTTCTTGCAATTATTAGTCTATATTTTTCTTCACATAAGGAATAAACTCCCTTCATTTTATTTTGTTTATTGCTTTTGTAATGGGGTTTGTTTGTAAGTTTTATGTGTGGGTTTAGTTTGAGCCTTTTCCAATATTTTTGTTTTTTCCTCTTTTTAATAAATTGCTTGGTGTGATGGAAAATTATTGTTGAACTTTGAGATGTCAACCTAGCTCAAATATTTGGTTTCCATAAAAGAAAAGTTGTCTTCATTGGATTCTAGGAAGTACAAATGTGAGATTTGGATTCATTATCGATTACATCAGCAAATAAGGATTTTTTAGAAATAGATGAAATAGGGGATTTGAATTAGATGAATAAAATCATATCTAAAATAAGGAGGAAGAAACAGTGGAATCACTAGAGGAGACAGACATAGACACACACATTAGAGGAAAAGTAAAGAGGATTGCATCATAGAGAAAATCAAAGTATCAAACCTGCCATCAATATTTGGAAACATGTCTCAAGGTAGAAAGGGTAGCCAGAAACATAGTAAGGATAACACAAGAGTGAAAAAGCGTAAACATCACCAAGTATGAGTCAGTAACAAAATAATGTGAAGGTATTTTTAGATGGAGTTGGGAGGCGTATATTGGTAGTTTTACTTAGTTGGAAATTCAAAATTATTTATATATAATGGGGATTATTTTGGCCATTGAGTATTCTTAGGATAGTGATTATGGACATATTTGGTTTGAGTGTGATTCATTATTGGTATTTCGAGTTTTTTCATCTCCTCAAAGTTTTCCTTGACCTCTCAAAAGGAGATGGAGGAAATACATGAAGGGTTGTGATACTATGGACTGGAAGGTGATAAGTGTCAATTTTGAGTGTTTTTCTACATGAGAAAGATTGAGTACTTGTGTGTTTAAGTGTTATTTAAAATAATAATTATTCCTAATTTTAGAGTTTTTGGATATAAATTTATGTTTTGAGTTTTGAGTTAAAGGAAAATTTCATCTCAATTATTGTGAAATTTCAAGTATAAAAGAATGAAGAAAATGATAGAATGGAAGATTCATGAAGAAAAGAAATAAAAAGTTTAAAATAAAAAAAAAGCCCAAGAGAAAAGTCACTTAACCTAGGCCTAAAACTGAGTTTAAAAGGAGATTTGTAGGGTTTTGTGAAAAGCAAGGCATAGAGGAACGGAGGTAGACGACAGGGACGAAAGCAAAACACCAATTTTCTTTTTCTCTTGCAATTTTTCTTTCATTGGATTGTAATGGCTACCATGGGTAGCTAATTCTTCATCTTTGGGATTGAATGTAATCTTTTGAACTTATTCATATTTTGGTGATTTTTATATATAATATTCAGTTTCTACTCAATTGGTATTTCAATCTTGTGCTTAATGCTAGATTTTATCTGATCAATAGAGTCTTGATTTTGATTTTTGAATTTAACTGGGAAGTACTTTTAAGATTCTGACCTAGATGAAAATACTCAATATATTGGAATACTAGGGATATGTTTCAATGTATTGGTTACATATAACATATGTTCTTAATGTTGGATACTTTACTAAATAGCTGAGGGATCAGTATTTAGGAAATTTCCTTATGAATTTCATATTAGAGGAATTAGTGTGAATGATTTTTATATATACATCAATTGTGAGTAGTTACGAATATTGTATGTTTTTATCAAATCCAAAATATGAATGAGGGAGATAGATGAAGTTCAATCCCATAGTCCTTCTAGATTGTACAAACTGTTTTTTTATAATTGTTATTTATTCTTTAATTGTCTTTATAGCTTATTAATTAAAATTATATAGTTTCTCCATGTTTTTATTTATTTATTTTTTTAATAAATTGTTTAGCATGATGGCAAATGATTGTTGAATATTGAGATGCTAGCCTAGCTCAGATATTTAGTTTCTATTGAAGAAAAGTTTTCTCCACTAGATTCTATGAAGTACAAATGTGAGATCTGGGATAGAAATAAAGTGGAAGATTCATTATCGATTGCATCAATAAATAATGATTTTCTAGAAATGGATGAACTGGGGGATTTAAATTAGATGAGTAAAATCATATCGAAAATAAGGAGGAAGAAACAGTGGAATCGCTAGAGGAGACAGACGTAGACACACACTAAAGGAAAAGTAAAGAGGATTGCATCATAGAGAAAATCAAAGTATCAAACCTACCATTCATATTTGGAAACATGTCTCAAGGTAGAAAGGATATCAAGAAACATAGTAAGGATAAGACAAGACTGGAAAAGCATGAAGATCACCAAGTATGAGTTAGTAACCGAAACAATAGGAAGGTATTTTTATAGGGAGTTGGGAGGCATATATTGGTAGTTTTACTTCGTTGGGAATTCAAAATTATTTATATATTATGGGTGTTATTTTGGCCATTGAGTCTTCTTGGGATAATGATTATAGATGTATTTTGTTTGAGTGTGATTCATTATTGGTATGCCAAGTTTTTTCATCTCCTCAAATTTTCCGTTGGTCTTTGAGAGGTAGATGGAGGAAATCCATGAAGGGTTCTGATACTATGGATTGGAAGGTAATCTACATTTTTTGTGAAGGTTATTATTGTCTAGATAAGCTTTCAAATTTTGGGATGGATAACATATTAGACTTTTAATGGTTTGATTCTCTTCTTGCAGTTATTAGTCTAGATTTTTTTTTTGCATAATAGGTATTTTTTTTTTATAATAGGTATCAACTCCCTTTGTTTTATTTTGTTTAATGCTTCGTATGGAGTTTGTTTGTAAGTTTTGTGTGTGGGTTTGGTTTGAGCCTTTCCCCATTTTGTTAATTTTTTTCTTTTTAATAAATCATTTAGTGTGATGGAAAATTATTGTTGAACTTTGATATGCGAACCTAGCAGATGTCATGGTTCACAATTATTCTTAGCACAAACTTTATAAATTATCTCACAAAGGTGAATCATAGTAGTTATAGGGGTATTCTAGTGGTAAAAAGAAGTGGAAAGAGGATAATTACCCAGTAACCACAAAAAAAAATCCTGTGAACAAAGCTAATTAGAATTAAAGGAAAAGATATTAACAACACAAGCATTTTAATGTAGTTAGGGTGCCGGAAGAAGGAGAGGTTTATGTTATGAAACTCCTTAAAGAAGGGAGTTCAAGAGTTGAATAATGTTATACAAGAATTAAAACTCCTAAATACCATAGTAGTAGGGTGAACATATACATGATATAGAACAAATGGAACATCTAAAAGTATATTATACAAATACATTTCAAATCATTGTGCCTTAGTCTTAAAAAACAACCTAGTCAATTAGGGACCTAAACCATTTACAACATTGGATATTGGTTAGGGGTGGTGGAGTAGCTATATATAGGGTGTAAGGAAATGGAATGTTCATAACAAAAGAGAAATTAAAAAGTTTAAAGCATGACCTAAATATTTGGAATAAGTAGGTCTTTAGAGACGTAAACTTAGACAATACTAAGATCATCCTCATAATTAGTGATTTAGGCAAAGAAAAAAAAAACAGATGAAGAGGAAACTTTAGAAGCAAAGGAAAAGATACAAAGAAGAGATCTCATCCCAGGATTGGGAAAAATTAACTTCATATTAGAGGCAATAGATAGGCAAAAGTTTAAAGCAAAACAGCTAGAGGCAAAAGATATGAGTACAAAGTACTTTCATTAAACTTTAAGATGAGGGAGACTAAAAATGATATAAAAGGGGTTAAAATTTAGGGTATTAGTGTAAAGAACCAAGTATAGTAAAGAAGGTAGTTAAAGAGTTCTACAAAAATAAGCTAACCGAATATGTAGGAGTAAAAATAGGCTTGGGTAACATAACTTTCACATCTATCACCATCAAAGATAATGTAATACTAACAAGCAATTTTTCAAACGAGAAAATAAGGGAGAAATATTGAACCGTGAAGGAAGTAAAATCCCTGAAGCCAACTGAATTTAATTTCAATTTTATCAACTTTGCATGGAAACTATTAAACTAGTTGTGCTAACAGTTGTAAACAATTTCCATAACTATGAGCATTGGCCAAGAGGAAAGAAAAAAAGAAAACATCCTTTATAGTTCCAATACCTGAAGTAGAAAATCTCCAAGAGTTAGATGAATACAAGCCTATAGGCTTGTGGGTTGTGGGAATAAAATCCTATCTAAGATCTTAGGAAATAATTATCTTGTTCTTCAACATTGTTTAACTTCAGGAGGTTCTTTAGTCCAATGGTATGTGAAAAGGTACACAAGAACGAATATTAGGAAGCACACGTTGCAGCGATCATATATAAGAGATCATATATGAGCTACACTTGACTACTCACAAACTTTTCCCATATATAAATATATCTTACAACATTTTCAATGTCAACTAGGGTTTTGCAATAACATTTAAATACATATAATTAGTGCAAAATCCACCCTTACACTCAAACCATCAAACTTTAATCTTAAATAACACACTACTCTCGTAAGAAAAAGTAACAACATATGCAGATTAACAGAACTACATTTTTATTTACTAAAAAGGTATTCATTCTAGTTGACCATTACCACTTTTATGTTCCTTAGTCAAATTTATGCTAAAATCCCATAGCTTCTTAGCCAAATCCATGTCCCTTCCCTGCAAACATGCTTCTGAAACATTATTATCTGCAAAATACTTGCCACTGATTCCAGTAACTTGTGGGTGCAATGCTACATAGCATGTTGTTGATGCTCCCTATTATCATGTAAGACACAAAAATAGTAAGATAACTTATATTTAATAGCTAAGAACCTAAATTATATTAGTTTTTTAAAATACAGAAATAGAAAACTAGTTTTATATGTAAAGATAAGAGTTGTGGTACTTTTAAGTAAATTTCTTTAAGTTTATCTATATTCATGGATTATTATCATGATTTAACTTACTTGCTGCACATTTTTGAACAGAAATCCCTCTAGCTTATTTATAACAAATGGACCTAGCATATTCTTTAAACCTGCATAAACCAAACAAACACGGTTATAAAATTCAACATTTATCAGTATATTGCGAAAAATAAAAACTGCCTATGAAAAAAAAGTTAACATGATCGCAATTATGGAGCAGGGGTACTGTAACAATGGGGAGAAAGTCAAGTTTTAGTGTGAGGTACGTCTGGATAGCTGGATTGTGGGGGATAGAAGAATATTCCTACAGTGATTATAAATGTATATGAACCAAATAATTTAACTGTTAAGAGAATGTTTTTTAAATTGAATAAGTTAAGAAACAGAAAATAAAAAGGTTTTTTCTTATATTAGATTTGAGGAGAAAAAGACATAAAAATGAGACTACAATAAGATGTTTAGTTCCCAATCCTTGATCAATTGCTAAATGCATGTAAATCTAAAAGCAAAGTCAATGAAGCTATTTGGCAATGTGAGGGATCTAAAAGGCCTAGTCTGAACAAGTTTAATTTGTCATTTTATAAGGATAATTAGGAGATAATAAAGAATGGTCTAATGTTAGTAGTCTGAGTTTTAGAAAATGGGTTAATGGCTAAAGGAGACCAATGCTTCTTTCATTAACCTCATCCCCAAAGGTGACAATCCTCAAAGTTAAAACAAATATCAATCTATATCTTTCATAGGTAACTTGTATAAGATTACATCTAAGGTTCTAACTTACTATATAAAAGAATGAGAAAGGTATTCCTGAAATTAATATATAAGATTCAATCTGTGTTTCTTAAAAAAGAACGTATGTTTGATAACGTCTTCAACAAAATGAGTATGTAGAAATGTCAAGAAAAAAGGAAGAAAGATTGTTTATTTTTTAAAATAGATTTTAAAAAGACTTATAATTTAGTAAATTGACAATTTCTATATTATATGATGAAAAGAGTTGAGCTTTTCTACAAAATCAATTAAGTGAATTAAATGATATATGGGATCATCTTTCATTTGGATTATAATGAATGAGAGCGTTATTATAGAATTTATTCCATATAAAGGCTTGAGATAAGGAAATTCTTTGACTTTGTTCCTGTTTTTTATTGTTGTCCAATGTTTGACAAGTTTAGTCAAATAACCCAAAAAAAGAAATATGTTGGTGAGTGTATCGATAAGTGCAATCAATATGCTTGAATATGTGGATGATATCTTATTTGTTTGTTAGGTTATTGTACAAAAGTTATGGTTACGAAGGTGATATTAAGATGTTTTCAAATGGTTTCAAAAAATTGACAAATTGGGTGGATGACATCTATCCTTAATTAATATTGCAACATCATGGAAACACAGTTCACATTTTTTTTATAGCAATGGAAGGAAATCCTAGAAGTTTGTTTTGACAAAGAGTGACAGAGAAGATTAAAAAGAGATTGTTGACTTGAAAATGAAATATTCTCTCCTTTCTTGGCAGAATTACCTTGTTAAAAGTAGTGCTAAAAATAGTGTTAATGTCCTTATTCTTGTCTTTTTTTTTTTCAAAATCCCTAACATAGTAGCAAAATCTATTACAAACAAAAATTAATTTACTTATAAGTTGTTGGATACGGATAAAAATTCATAAATAAATTTAACATTACTTACAATTTAACTTACCGTTAATTTAGAGATAATTATTTATAGATTCAGCTTCATAGATAAATTACTTACAAATCAGATATTATTATTATTATTATTATTTATTATTATTATTAAAATTATTATTTTTATTAATAATATTATTTGTTAATATGATTACTAATAATATATTATTAATAATATGAATATTATAACTATTATTAATATTATTATTAATATTATCAATATTATTTTTATTGATATTATTTAATATTATTTTTAATAATAATCAAAATATGATTACAAAATTTATTTAGTATAATAACTATAATTCCTATATGTAAGATTTGAGTTGGAATCTCGTGCCTACGAAATAAAGTTTTGCTATCATAGTAAAATAATTTGAGAAAAGTATGTAAAACTACTTCTTTTTTATATTCGGATTTGCGTCTAGGTCTCAATCCTATTTTTGGACAACCTTAGGTGTTCAGATATTAAGCTCGACCATATAGAGAGTGACTAGATAGCTCGACTTTCTCGAGATTAGTCTTGGAAGGTCAGTTATGAAGATCAATCCTATAGAGATCGACTTATTAGCTATGCAGCTCGGTCATATGAAGAGCAATCACGGAATTCGCCCTTCTGGAGATCGACCTTTGGAGTTTGGCCATGGAAAAGATCGTCCCTGGGAGCTTGGCCTGTGAGGGGTTATTTTCTTGCAAGTATAATGTGTAAATTTAGTAGTTTGTATCTAGGTATGCATAATTTTGAGGGTAGGGATTGTAGTTGAATTTTTTGTAATAGGGTTGAAACACCCCTAAAGTGTTTCCATTAATTTTATTCTTCGTTGTTAAAACAGAAATCAGTCCATATAGAATTGTGTTTTAGTTACCTATTTGTTTATTCCCTATATATGTTTAATGTTATCATCTTGTTGGTTTTGTGGGAATTCGTGAAGCATAATAGTAAATGGACTGTGGATAATTGGAGCTCCAAGTTGTATAAAAGTTATTTTCAAATGTAAAGTATGTAGCTTTGAAGAACTTAAATCTTACTCGTTGGCACTAGTACCAAAAACGCATTCTACAATAGGATTTGATATCGGTTAAAATGAAACCGATATAAACAAAAATGCGGTGGTATTTTTGTAAATATTTGAAGAGATATTACATCGGTTAACACAAATTCGACATAATATACCATATTCTATGTCAGTTACCACTCATAACCGATGTAGAAAAGATTGAAAAAATAAAAATTCAAAATTTGAAAAATTTGTAATGGCGCTCTCAACCGACGTAATATCCTCCTCATGGCATGCGAGGGAGTTTTAGAGAAAATTGGATAAAATTTGGCCAGATACTACGTCTGTTGGGAGCTTCTCTCAAGTTAAAATTAGGGATTTCAAGGTAATAAGCCATATTTTAACTCTTAACATTTTTCTCTTACGCTTCCTTCTCCTTCACTGAGTCTCGTTGCCTTCCCCTTCACTGAGTCTTGTTGCCTTCTCCTGTTTCACGTTGTGGGATTCGTTTCATGTGGTGCCACTTTTTCTTCTCACTAGTTTTCATTTGCATTTCACACCGCTTTCTCTTCTCACTAGTTTTCATTTGCATTTTTGTGTTCACTGGTTTTGGTAGGATTCATTTGGCTCCATTTTGGCTTCTTCCACTTTTGTCTGGCATGTGCAAGTTTCGTGGTTGCCTCGATTGAGTTTTTTCATTTTTGGTTCTCTATATTTTCTCTGTCACCACTAGTAGAAAAATAGGCTTTAACGTCTACTTTTTATGACGGTTAAAGAGGTAAACGACGTAGTCAAAAACGCGGTGGCATTTTTGTAAATAAATGAACAATCCCACGTCGGTTGGAACAAAAAACCGTCATTGACCTATTTATAAAAAAGAAAAATTCAAATTTTTAAAAGATGTAAGGGGCGCGTGAATCCCACGTCGGTTAAAAGGCCATAAGCGACGTGGTATTTTTCTCTACTACGTCGGCTAAGGACTCATAACCGACGTGGTGAATTCTGTTTGACAAAATTGGGGAAAATTGGAGGAAGGGGGTAAAATTAGGGCATATACCACGTCGGTTCTGGGCTTTGTAACCGACGTGGTGTGTTAACAGTAATTTTTTTAAATTTCAGGGCATGCACCACGTCGGTTGGGAGGCCCAGAACCGACGTGGTGCATCTATTTTATATCAAACGCGCCTTTTTTTCTTCACTTTTCTTCTTCTCCGCTGCGCGCGAACTCTTCCAGGCACTGTTCCGGCGTCTTCTCCTGCAGTTTTCGACCTCCATTTGCACCTCATTCTACTCCATTTTGCTTCCCCTTGTTCGCATTTTCGAGAGCTTCGGTTTGAACGGTTCTATTTTCGATTTCAAGTCCGTTTGTGCTTTGTTTGGTTTGAAGCTGTGCGCCATTCTTTCTCTTCCATTTTCTTTTGCTTTTGCTGATATTGTTATTGTATTGAGCATTTGTTTGTGCTTTGTGGTTTTGGTAGGGTTCGTTTAGGTTTGTTTGTGTTGTTGGTTTTGGCATCACCACTGCGGGTTCGGTTTTGGCATCACCACTACGCTACAAGAGGTGAGTTTTTATCTTCTTTGAAATGGAAGAACAACATGTGTTGAATGTTTATCTATATCATTAGAATGCTTGTTCAAATTAGAATGTTTTGGGAGAATGTTTGATATATTTTTTGGAGAATGTTTAACTATATGTTGAATGTTTGATTTATGTTTTATAATTTATTTGAGCATTGTTGTATAATTGAAATGCTTGTATGATTAGAATGCTTAAATGGCCTTTG
>Ga0209489_105368_pt1 | contig 22309 bp, 12 predicted proteins | sample SiratrowhiteBW_FD_187527 | JGI IMG/M metagenome (GOLD analysis project Ga0209489, IMG submission 187527) | Root nodule microbial communities of legume samples collected from California, USA - Siratro white BW (SPAdes) (version 2) | ecosystem: Host-associated > Plants > Roots > Nodule | place...
AAAACAGAAAAAAAAAACAAAAGAGAAGAAGTACTATACCATTTTGTGTTTCTGTTTTAGAGAAGAAGAAAAAAAATCCGTATTCTCTATTTGTGGAGAATGTTTCTGTATTTTTAAGTTAAAACCCTTGTTCCAAAAGGTATTGCATCATTATGCTTGGTGATCCTCTGGACTTAGTTGTAAGAACTTTTAAGAGCTTATATAGAGGGTTGAAAAAAAAAGCCCATGAGTGTTATGAAATTTTATTATAATAGACAAAGCAAAAAAAAAGAATAAAACAAAGAGCAAATACAAGTGTAAAGTGCTATCCTTGAGTGTAAACACGTAAGGAACAATGATGAATGTTTTTTATTACTTACATTTTCATTATAGGTTCTATAAATGACAAATAGAGAGGTAAATTCTTGAGACTCATCAAACCTTGATTTTACTCTTAAAGCAATGCAACAACAATTTGAGAAATTAAATGTGGTGTATGTGGAAAAAAATGGATAGGCAAGATGAGAAATTAGCCAATATTCAAAATGATTGATCTGACTATGGGAATAGTTCAAGGCGACCTAGGAGAAACCACGAAAGAAGTGAAGATGATCACTCTCGTAGCACTGTAAGAAAAATTATTATTACCGACAGATAAAATTTTGTAAGTAAAATGTCATTATTGTCAAATTTTAATGATGAAAATTTCTGCGGTAAATTTATTGATGGATTTACCAAAGAACAAAATTACCAAAAAATTATCCGTCAATAAATTAATTGTCAATTTATCGTCGCTTATCAATTTAACGAGGAATTTAATCTGTTGATAAGGATAATAAATAATAATAATAATAATAATAATAATAATAATAATATTAATAATAATAACAATAATAATAATACTAATAATACTAATACTAATAATAATAATAATAATAATAATAATAATAATACTAATACTAATAATAATAATAATAATAATAATAATAATAGTAATAATAACTAAAATAATAATATTATTATTATAATCATAATAATTATAATTATAGTAGCAATAGTAATAATAAATTAATAATAATAATACTAATATTAATAACAATTACTAAAATAATAATAATAATACAAATATTAAGAATACTATTAATAATAATATTAATAATACGGATGATAATAATAATTATTATTGTAATAATAATAATAATAATTAGAGTAATAATAATAGTAAACTAATAATAATAATATTAATTACAGTAATATTATAATATTAATATAATAATAGAATTATAATATAAATACAATAATAGTAATAACAGTATAACAATATTAATATTAATAATACTAATACTAATAATATTAATTATTATTATAATTGTAATAATAAGTATAATAATAATCATAACATAATAGAAAAATTACTTTGGTATGATAGTTATGGATTCTGTCAAACTGTTGAGATGTTTTGGATTCAAGTCTAATAATAGAAGTAAAAATGACATATGTCTAGTGATGGTATAAATGACATATCTTTAATAATAGAGGTGAAAATGATAATAATATAATAATATTAAATTTTACAATAAAAAATATTCTTTAATTTACCAACGATAATATTTATCGAGGAATAATTTTGTTGGTAGTTACTGATAGACTAAATATATCTATCGATGAATCTAGATTTTTTTACAGTGTAGAGAAAAAAATAGAGGGGAGATGATGTGATCTGAAAAATAAATGTATTTTTTTTATTTTTCTATGTTTAATTTGGAAATAAAAATAAGGAAGGAATGAGTTTGTCTATTCATTTCTCACCATGAGTTGTATATAAAGATACATATTGTACTCATTTTGATAGATTTGGAATTATGAATAGAAATTTTTGAAATTCTTGAGTGTGTCATACCTGAAGTGGTGTTCTCCTTTGCTTATCCTAGAGTGATGCTTCATAGCTTATCTCTTAGTGACACATCGGGGTTCATCAAAGGGAAACAGAGAGTTACTCTCTTGGGTTTCTTTACTTTTATCTTATGAGCTAGGTCATAAGTGGCGATTCACCATTTTGCTTATCTCATATATTTGAGTAGTACAAGGTTCTTCCTAATTCCTAACATTGATTCTTACCTTGTGGGCTAGGTCACAAGTGGTGAATCACACCATCTTGCTTATCTCATGGATTTAGGTGGCACAAGTGTTGTTCTAATTCTTAGGATTATCTTTGTTCCTTGTATTTTCTTCAATAGTTTTCATTTCTGAGATTTTCGTAAAATCACATTATCCAATAATTAATCAAGAACCCCTTCAGTAATTCATCCAAGAGCTCCTCTTTGAAGCTTGAGTGAAACAATCTTACAAGTCTTCTGCATTGCACCTCCAGCTTGAGGGAATTCCGTATCATCTTCCAAAATATTTTTGGGCAGACAGACCGAACACAACCTATTCTAATTAGGTCAATTTTAAAGAAAACCCCTACGAACTATTTAAGGGTAGAAAGCCTAATATTTTTCATTTTAAAGCTTTTGGTTGCTAATGCTTCATTTTAAATAATGAAAAAGAAAACTAGGACAATTTTGACTCAAAGGCAAATGAAGAGATTTTCTTATGTTCTGCTCATAGTCGTGCATATGGAACTTATAATAAGAGGATTATAACAATTGAAGAATCCGTCTATATTGTATTTGATGAGTTTAACCAGAAAATATAAAAAAATATTAAGACTGGTGCAGGTGGTAATTATTTCTTTGAAATCTAAAAAGCAAAGGTTTAACGCAGATCAATCGAATGAAAGAAAAAATCATGTAGAGTTATAGGAAGCAAAATCTGTTGAAGAACATATTTGACGTCCAAATTATTTCCTAAGTAAAATTTACAAATAAAGTTTTTCTTTTCTATGTTTCATTTCTCTAAAGTGGTATTTTCAATATTGAAGTCGGATCAAAAGACAGGTTGGAAAAAAGAGACTTAAACAAGTTCAAAAGTCTCGTACAACTTCTGAAAGTCTCTAGCTCTATGACTTATGTGACTAAGGTGGCTGGATGATATGTCATCACTCCTCACAAAAACTAATTTATTGCTCACTCCAATTAGCTCACAGTAAGCCTTTTGAGTTTCGATCCTCTCAAACATTTTGCTTAGTTGCAAAAGGGCTTGGCTACAATAAATGCATTCAGCAATGCTACAATTTTATTCATTTCGCAGCGTGAAGCAACAAGACGTGGAGCCAATAGCCTTCCAGGATGATATTTAACAACCAAAGTTGCATGTCTCGTCATGAAACAACTCTTGTCATAAAAGGGTATAACTTATATACTCACTAGCTCAAAGGGTTTTATGAGGCTGCACGATCTTTGATCTGAAATCCATGACCATCTATAATGCATTGGATTTTCGATTTTGAGTATGTCTAGTAGCTAAAACATGTTATCCGATGAGCTAATGATTAGTGAGTTAATTATAATACTGGGCAGTGGATTAGTACACCTCCCTATAGCTTGAACAAAATAGCAAGTTGCAACTCTATTTTGGAAACCTTGTCAAATTTCATCACTCGTACGTGTCAATAATCTGTTCTCTTTTCAGTAAAAGAAAGAAAAATCCATTCCCATCTATTCATGCTGTTTTTTTTTTTTTACTGTGTCCTGTGACACAATGAATATACTCCCTTCGGTAGGAACACAGAAGGGTGGTTTAGATAGCACCAATTGTAACGCACCCATTATTACAACACGGGTCTATAAGTTAAAGTTTATTTAGATATAAAAGAAGCAGGGATCACACTTCGACTAGCAGCAAGCAACAGTTGCCGAAGGGACATTCATGATGTCTTCACTATCTAGTTGTCGAACCAAAGGTAGACAAACAATAAATATAGGCCTACTGAACAAAGATAAATGTTAAGATTTTGAAGAATCAGTTTTAAAAATTAAAGAAACCCACATATCATCTTGTATATATAGCTCAAACGAACGGTTGTGTAAACAACCAGACTGCGGCACAAAAATAGAAAGCAACGTATTAAAGAACATGCATGGCTGTCCATCATGATCACAAGCGGTAACCAAGGTTGACAATTTTTTTTATCGAGAATAAACGCTTGATCCACTGCTGCTAGTTCGGTCAAAAGGGTGACCACTTCCAACATCAGATTCCATGGTGCTTGCACGGTCTAATATCTCATCCTCTGTCCTTCTGCTGTTGTTATTGGAGTCAGAGTGAACACTCCCTTGTGATAGCCTCCTGCTGCTACACTCTGACACAGACCTTTCATCATCTGATGCCACACTGCTGCTACGGCAGCATGAGGAAATGCTTCCATCCTCTGATTCTATATAACTCTTGTGGCTCGAAACTCTGCTGGAAGATTTTTTACTGCTCTTGTGGCTCAAATCTCTGATGGAAGATTTTCTGCTGCTCTTCTTCAGACTTAAATCTTTGGTGGAGGACTTTTTGCTGCTCTTCCGGCTTAAATCTTCCTCAGAAGAGTTTTCGCTTATCTTCTGGCTTAACACTTTCAGTGAAGTTTTTTTGCTGCTGTTCCGACTCAAATCTTCATCAGAAGATTTTTCGCTTATCTTCTGGCTCAACACTTTCAGTGAAGATTTTCTGCTGCTCTTCCGACTCAAATCTTCCTCAGAAGATTTTTCGCTTATCTTGTGGCTTAACACTTTCAGTGAAGGTTTTTTGCTGCTCTTGCGGCTTAAATCACCGTGCGATTTCCCACTGCTGGAAGAAAGGCTTCCATCTTCTGAATCTGAAGTGGTTATTTCCTTCCTTGATCTGCTGCTGCTTTTGCGGCTAGGTTTAGAGGAAACCGCTGGCGGAAGTTGACCATCAGAACCATGATGGCTATCTACTGATGATCTACGGCTCCCCTTTCTAGACACTGCTTCACTTTCGCTTTCGCTTTCACTCTTTCGGGGTGCAGCAACAGGGGGTGCAGAAACAGGAGCAGCGGAAAGAAAACTGAGAGCAGTTACAACGTCACTGATCAAAGGACGAGCTTCTGCTTCCTCCTGTAAGCACATGGATGCTATTGCAACAACTTGATTCAGATCTTTCGGTGGGAAATTCTTATTAAGAAGCGGATCTGCCATGTCTGGATATCTCTTGGGGTCTCTGAATAAGGGTGTTGCCCATGAAACCAGATTTTGCTCTTCGTTTGGTCTTGTGGTGTCAATGGCTCTTCGTCCAGTAATGAGCTCTAGCAAGATAACTCCGAAACTGTAGACGTCTGATTTCATGGTGACTTGACCTGCTCTTACGTACTCCGGAGCGCAGTAACCATAGGTACCCATAAGTCTTGGAGGCCCATTGTTCATCTTGTCTGCACCAGAAAGCTTGGCCATTCCAACATCACGTAGTTTAGCATTGAAATCGTTGTCCACCAAGATGCTCGACGCTTTCATGTCCCTGAATATAACTGGGGGGTCCGCACGCTCATGCAAGTACTCTAGCCCTTTAGAAGCACCCGCAACTATTTTCATTCTGTCATACCAGCTTAATGGTCCTTCATCCGCTTTATGCTCTGCCACACAACACAAAGTGCTATATATTTTAGATTCAAGCTACTAACTCACAAAACCAATATACATTTAAAGAATCTTATCAAAGATACCATTTAAAGAATGAAAAGGGTAATTTACCAAAGAGACGGTTTTCTAGAGTGCGCCCAGAAAACAACTCGTAAACCAAAAGACGTTGATCACCATCGGCACAATAACCAATGAGATTGACCAGATTTTCATGCTGCAACATACTTAGCTCCGCAATATCACACAGAAATTCCTTACCGATCCCATTTCGGTCGAGTTGCTTCACGGCCACGACCTGGAGGGATCGATCCAAAGAAAACAAAAAGGAAACGTTTTTGAGAAACCCTTTTGACCAGATTTTCATCCAGAAATTATAGAGAAACCCTTTTGCAGTTCACAGAAAAAAGAAAGAAGTATAAGGCTTATGACCTGGCCGGTGGCAGGAATTATTCCTTTGTATAGTCTGCCGAAACATCCTTCATCCAAGAGGCAATCCTGTCGGAAATTCTTTGTTGCTGTTGCTAGCTCACGGAACGTGAAAGCCTTTACCTTAATATTTTCAGGGTCAACTGTGAATTGCTGCTCGTCGGGTTTTTGTTTTTTCATTTCTGCATGCCAATGGAACCACGTACCACAATGTTTAATTCACGAATAAAATCTCTACTAATACATTCTGCCAACCTTACTCATTCTTATGATTTTTAAATTAACCTTCATCTCTGTTTAATTATCAAATCGATCCATCTTTACCTTGATCAAACGAACACCAAAGAACCAACTAATTATAATTCAAGCAAAAAATATATCCACTGCATGCACGCATAAATTACCTGGTGCTTTTACTGCTACAGGTTCGGGTGGTGGAGAATCATGCTCCCTCTTGCTTTGGCTTTTCTTAGGGCCACAACAAGGGAAGCAATTCATGCTTCTAACCTTTCACGATGTGTATCCGAAATAATCACCCTGGAAGAAATTGTAGTGGAAGATTTGACAAAAACCTTCTAAACAAAATTACTTTGAGCCAGAGACAATGACAAAAAAATCTCTCTCGATTACATATACATACACGCATGAATAATAGGGTTAAATTAATGAATTAATGAATAAGGAGTAGCAAAACTAAAGGACGAGGGCCCCCCAAATGACATTGAAGGACCCCTGCCCTGGGTAGGGAGCAGAGCCTACAAGAAGGGCAAAGAGATGAACAGAGGAGGAGGGAAGGATGGTGAAGCCATGCAAAAACGACAAGGTTAATCTCCCAATGAGGCAGTGAGAAAAAAGTGGGTGATTTGGAACATGAGGTGTCGTTTTAGATGGATTCCAAAAAATGTGGAAATCAAGTTCCAGTTTTTAGGATAAAATCAATTCAAGTAAATGAGAACCGTTTCCTTTGTTTTCATTTGGTTATTTAAGGTCATATTTTGACTTTTCACCACTTTACATAGATACATACGTATGGTTACCATTTTTTGTCAGAGGTACATGGTGAGTCTCAACAACTATACATCTTTTCTTACGTGGTTCATTTCAATCATACAAAAGCCTAACAGAATTCTTAACGTATAATTTTGTCTCTTTCCAATTTTATTTGTTCTAACAATTCAATTTGATAAGTTTATTATAAAATAAAATTCAATAATTTGCATTCTCATAAGAAAACGGTTTTAATCTAATCATTGTTTAGATAAGATAGTATCATTCTTATTTTTTAGGCACTTTGTAATAAATATATTTAATTATTTAATCTATTAATTTTTACTTGGTTGATATATATTTCTTGCTATTTACATTTCATTAATTATTTTAATTAAGATATAACAAAAAGAGTTAATTAGAATAGTTGGTAAAATAAAATCTTGTGTTACTTAATAGAAAAAATGGGACAAAATTTCCATTTAATTATTCAATTTTTGAAAATTTTGGGCAAAAAAGAATTTTTATTTCAACAATTGGTAAATGGTGTGCCTCTAATACCGTTATAATTAATTTTCTCTAATTAGTTTATTAAAAATTTAATTCATTTGAGATTGTGTTTAGTTTTAGGGTTTTTTTTTTTTTCAAAATGGTGCAATTCAGTTATGAAATTCCCAGAATGGACAAAAAAATTTAAATACCACAAATGGATAAATCGTGCCGATTTGGCGTGATTTAACAAGAAAAAATCGTGCCATGGTGGCACGATTTATGTACAACAGATTAATAGTGCCACATGGATGGAGATTAAATGGTGTTAATTAAAATCGTGCTAAGGTGACACAATTTTTGTGTAATTTTTTTAAACTGGAAAGATGTGGCACAATTTCAGTTCAAAAAAATTACATAAAAATTGTGCCAATTTGGTACGATTTTAGTTGATAAAAAATATACTGACATTGTGTGATAATGACACGATTTTAGTTATAATTTTATTATGCATTATTTTTGGAGCACCCTCTGATGTTGTAAACCATTTTTGTGCCAACTAACATTTGTTTTTTTTACAGATTCTCCCAGCAATATTGAATATGTTCGTAAATCTTCCATAACATGCACTTGAAACGGATCCATCATTATAAGGTAGAATAGCATTGTGTGAAGTTCGTTGTGACAATGTTGCATAAAATATGGCTTGCTCCATCATTACTCACAGTCATGAAGACGACAACATGGATGCAGCCTTCACACTGTCAATATTTGAAAATAGTAGTATTTTTTTACCTATTTCTCAATTAAACTACAAAAACTTTTTTACTTTTTTAAAAAAATAAACATCCCAAAAGTTATTTAAAAAATTTAATATGAATGAAACAAAAATTGAAGATTGATCTCTTTACATTGAACACTATTTTATTATTAAATTGTATAAAACTAGAAAAAAGATAAAAGGTATTATACTATTTTTTAGGAAGATTGATTATAATTAAATATATGTTGTATATAATTTTACAGTTGTGAATGAATTGAAGAGTTTGTTTTTAGAGAATTTATTTGCAGGTTAAAGATAGAGTCGACGTACCACAATAAGGTCTTCTTCTTTGTCTTTTAGGTCTGGTATGGTGTGATGGGGATGGTACTGGATGAGGGTCATCATCTTCGTCGTCATTATTATCATCATCATCATCGTTGTACAATGGCTCGGGTGTAGGCATTGTGGGCCGATAATATTGTGAGGATGATGATGGATGGAATGCAGATGGTGGAGTGAATGACAACGTTCCAAATATATTTGCCTAAGGTGAAAAACTGGGCATTTACGATGAAAACATGTTAAATGCAGATGGAACCTGGTTCATTAAGATTGGAATGACATTTGCTGATGATGGTCAATGTATGTTGGTGGTCGAGGTGGAGGAACACCATAGTGACTTGGTTGACCAAATGTGTGAGTAGAAAATTATGGCCGGAAAGAAGAAGAGACAACATGTTGATGTGGAGGCTGATGATCGGTATGTTGTGGCGTGTCAACTTACATCATCCTCGGGTGCATCTTGTTGAGGCAAAAGGTACCAGATAGTGTGGCTAATATACCACTGCATGTACGACATGCCGTCACGCAAATGGCCATTGCCATTAAAGTGTACTCCTTGAATGAGCCTATTATGGCGATCGTTCCATATTGCTATCCAGTGCTAATGGCATTGACGGAACCCAAAGTGTACCCCTCATATCTTGTTTGTGCATCTCATTTAAATTTAATGGGTCAACTGGAATGGATTGACGGAACCCAAATTGTCTCATGACCCTATCAACTTGCTGAAATTCGACAGTGGCGAAGCATATGAGAGGCACCATTGCACGACTTATAGGAGACACGCCACCAATAATGAGGGGAGCGACATCAGGCTTTCTGCATGGAGTCCAAAGGAACTACAAAAAATACTACCTAAATTAGTTTATACTTTTGGATAATATTATATGTACCTCATAAATGTGAAGAAAATACCTCCTATGGTGTTAAGTTGTCCAGTGTCCGCCTGATAATAGCCATGGTACTATTTGGTCAGTGTTGTCTTTGTAATGTTGCTCGTGACCACCTATAAAAAATCAAACACAATTTTTAAGGTTTTAGGGTTATGTTTACAGTAATAAAAGAGAAGGTTGAGATGAATTGATTATGTACGATGAGTGTTAACTTTTACAAATGGATAACCAATCCCAGCAGCAATTTCTTCTATGGATAAGGGGGGAAACGATGGGGATAAACATTTAATTCTGTCCCAAGCCCAACATTGGAGCAGAAGCGTACATCCACCAATGTTTTCTTAGTTGTAGTCAACTCCGTGGTCTAGAGCACGATATAGAGATGCCAAAACAGATGAACCCCAACTAAAATTAGAGGCATTGTTTAGACCAGCCAATAACAATAAATACATCAGAGGCACTCTATTAACTGATGTGTCTGACATCAACATACTTCCAATTAAGGATAGAATATGTGCTCGAGCGTATTGAGCTACAACATCATTTGTTGCATCCTTTGGAAGTTGCTGGAAAGTGTTATTCAACCACGACAACTTGATGGTATTTCCTAATACCACATTTTTCAGAGGTGCGACACTGAGGAGGGATTGGCAGGCAAAGACCAATTCACCACTCGTGACTCTAGTAATAGCTTCCCCATCAATTGGTAGACCTAATTCTAAGGCCACATCCTCCAATGTGATAGTAGTTTCCCCAAGCAGAGGATGGAAAGTGTGGGTCTCAGATCTCCAACTCTCGACTAGTGTTGTTACTAGATGATGATTTATCAGAATATCGGTGAATGATAGCAGGTGTCCGAAACCTGTTATATCCATTATTGCTTTAACACGTGGGTCAATCAAGTCTGGATGCTTAGTTACCCAAATCGCATGTATTTAAGGACGTATGAGTCGTTCATTTCCTTCAAATAAAGCCTTCGTGACATGTTTATTTTGTAGGCGTAAGAGTGATATGTTTGATGGAAGTCTACTACGATATGCCATTGTAATTAATCTGAAAAATATATATAATTAGTACTAAATTTCAAATAAAAAAATTAAACAATATTAAGTTAAAATAATGAATACAATCATAAAATAAATCATAAAATTAAACAATAGGAAGGAATGAATATTTCATAAATATAGCCAAGCAAGTGGCCTTGGAAAGAGTGCTAAATTGGGTGAACATGTTTAAAGTTCTAATATTTTGTTTCCCTTTTATTTTTGCCAACGTGCAAGTTTAGGTTTTCACCCTACTTTATGTCGCGATCTCGGTGACGATGGGAACAGTGATCCAAAAGAGATAAATTAAAATAATTTGAAAATTAGGAAAAAGGAGTCGCGAGCATAGTTTATTAAGGAAAACTATGGGAAAACCAAGAATAAGGCAAGTCTTTGAAAACTAAATTTTGGGTTCGGGAGTCGGTTACGTGTGGGGAAGGTATTAGCACCCCCACAACGTCCAACTTAAGACAGTACCTTTAATTAAATAAATAAAATGAGTGTAATTTTTAAAATATTTATTTTCCTACAAAAATAAAAATAAAAACAAACAAAAATATTGTTTTTTATTTTTGGAAGGGGCCCGACAAGGTTTGACCTTGTTCCTACGTATCTCCATCAGGGATACGTAGTTCTTTAAATAAAATTGTTTGTTGGGTTGATATTTTTTATTTATGACATTTTTGTAAATTTTTTTATTTGATTAAAAGATTTATTTCTAAAGTTTCATATTAAATATCGCATTACGCATGCGCCCATTTGATATTTTAAAAAATCTTAAAATAATAATACTAAATATCATATGACGCGTGCAATCATTTAATATCTACCACCATTAGAAAAATAATATCCCAAAGTTTATTTCCCAAGTTTTATATTAAATATCGTTTGATGCATGCGGTCATTTGATATTTAAAAAAATCTTAGAATAATAATATTAAATATCGTATAACGCGTGCGGTCTTTTAATATCTACCATCATTAGAAAAATAGTATCCCAAAGTTTTATTTCCAAAATTTTATATTAAATATCGTATGACACATATGGTTATTTGATATTTAAAAAACCTTAGAATAATAATATTTAATATCGTATGACGCGTGTTTTGATATCTAACATCATTATAAGAAAAATAATATATTCAAAAAGATTATATCTAAAGCTTTATATTGGAATGTAAAAGTAAAGGACTTTTGAGAAGTATTTAAAGGAAATGGGAATCCTACTTGCATGCGAACTTGCTAGGCAAATGTGAATGAAATATTGGTAAGGACAGAAAAAGAACGGGGCCCACATGGGCATGGCACGTAAAAATGAATGTTGGCTAGAAATAAACGAGAATGGGACCCACATTGGAATGGCACCTAAATATGAATATTGGCTAAGAATAAGGGGAAATGGGACGCACATTTGCATGCAAGATTGACATTGTACGTGAATATGAATGAGCTTTTGGAAAAGCTTAAAAGCTAGTGGGACCCACATGCATGCAAAGTGGAAATTGGCCCATGAACGTGAATGGGCAGCAAAGGGAAGTGCATGGTGGTGGTGCGGATGACATTATGGTGGAAACATTGTGGTGTTAAGGTTTAGTGTTGGTGGGATTGTTTTGGGGTGAGTTTACGGGTTGTTTTAGGGGCTGTTTTAGGTGGGTTTTAGAGGCTGTTTTGGGTGCTTTTAGGGGTTGTTTTAGAGGGGAACGGAATGGCTATGGAGGTGTGTTAAAGGATTTTCAACAAGTGTACTGAGTCAACAAGTAATATAGTAGTAAGAAAAGTATCGTATCTACAGGGAACGGGAATTGTAAATTGAATTATACTAAACTGTATTATGAACGAATAAACAAATGATTGAATGAATTTAGAATTGTAAAACTATGAATATTAAAAATGTGAGTTTAATAATAATAAAAAGCCTTAGGATTGAATTGTAATATTCTCCTTCACATACACTTTTAACCTAATTCAATATCATCTTTTCCAATTACCAATTTGCGCAAATAAAAGCCTTTTCAACCTGATTCCTTTATCATTGAATTTCATAAACTAAATTACCTAACTTCTACTTCCTAGTCGCTAGAATAACCTAATCAACATTAAGATCAGTTGCTATAAGCAGTCATTACACTATAATCCATCCCTAAACTTATACATGTAATACATTTACGTTTAGTTTCAATTCCAAAGAATGCTTTCCAGTCACAATGAGAAATCTAAATTAAAGCAAGATATAATAAAACGTAAAACAAAGGTTTTTGGATTCAATAATATAAAAATAGAATTAAGAGTGCATTTGAAGTGAGAAATTACATTCAATCCCAAGAGAAAGGAAGTTAGCTACGCATGGTAGCCATGAAAATACAAAAGAAAAAGAAAAGAATGGAGCTTGATGACGGCGACCTCCAAGAGATATCCCCAAATGAGAGGAATGAAAAGTGATGATGATGCCCCTCACATTTGACCCTAACCTCCTTTTATAACTTTCACCCCTTCAATTAGGTCAAGGTGCGGCCGTTATTTAGTATATCACGCCTTCAGTAACGTTGACATCTTCAATTTAGGGTTTCGCGGATAATGGACTTTAAGTTAGTTTTAGCCCAGGCTGTGTCTTTAGCTTAAGCGAAAAGTCACTTATGCTCTTCTTCTGCTCCTTTCCTTAATTTCGGCGCCTCTCTTCTCTTTCTCTTTTTAGATTTAACCTAATTCTCAACAAATTTTCTCTTTTCACAATAAAACGCATTAAATTGAAAAATCAATAATAAAATCAAATAAAATCAAATCTAAACTGAATTAATAACAAAATTAACCTAATTACTAACAAAATCAATCACAAGTTCTGCACAAAATCAATGCTTATCAAGGTGTTGTTTTCGGATGGGTTTAAGGTGCAATTTTGATGGCATTTTTATGGTGAAGAGAGATTCATGGTGATGGTTTTAGGTGCTGTTTTAGGATGGGTTTAAGGTGTAGTTTCTAGGTGTAGTTTTCATGGCATTCTTATGGTGAAAAGAGGTTCATGGTGATGGTTTTAGGTGTTGTTTTTATATGAAAATGTGGTGCTGTTTGGAAGGGTTGTTTTCATGACATTCTTATGGTGAAAAGAGGTTCATAGTGATGGTTTTAGGTGTTGTTTTTGGATGGAAACGTGGTGTTGTTTGGAGGGGTTGTTTTCATGGCATTTTTATGGTGAAAAGAGGTTTATGGTGATGGTTTTAGGTGTTGTTTTCAGATGGAAATGTGGTGTTGTTTGGAGGGTCTGTTTTCATGGCATTCTTATGGTGAAAAGAGGTTCATGGTGATGGCTTTAGGTGTTGTTTTCAGATAGAAACGTGGTGCTGTTTGGAGGGGCTGTTTTCATGGCATTTTTATGGTGAAAAGAGGTTCATGGCGATTGTGGCTTGGCGGTGAGGTGGCAAGGAAGAAAAGAGCATGGTGGGGGCATTGGAAGGTGGAGACAGTGGTGGTGAGGTATGGTGCAGTAGTGGCGTGGTGACTTTTGTTTGACATTTGAAAGATGAAGACTGTGAAGGTGACATGTGAATCCAGAATGGGGTACAATGGAAATGCATGGGAAAATGGTTGAAACGAGCAAAGAGAGAAAGCTTTTCTTTTTTTTTTAAAAAAAATTTCTATAGTAAATTATGAACATAATACATAAAACGATCACACTATGATTATAAGAGTGTAAAAGCATATCTCTTGTTCTTCAAAATGATTCTTCTTTGAATTTCAACGTGACTTTTTCGACTCTCTTTCTCTTACTTTTTGTGTGTTTTCTCTCTTCTTTCTTTCCTTTGATATCTCTATGTGCCATCCTTTTTATTCCATGGTTATTGGTTAGGGGAAAATAAGATTGTGGAAAGTAGGGAGAAGCCGTTTTCACAACGTATATTATTATTTTTTATATTTTTATATTATTTTATTATTAAAAGAAGGTAGTTTAGAGGATTGACTCAACTTTTTTTTTTGTTATTATTTTAAAGATGAATTGAATATGCAGATCAAGAAGCAGTTTTAAAAAGGTTACAATTTTTTTATAATTTTTGTTTTATCTTATTTTTAAGTTTTTTTGTTTTATTTTATATTTTCATTTTTATGTTATTTTCGTTTTTTATTATTAATTATTATTTTATTTTTGTGAAACTTAATAGATAAATTAAACCTCTCTTTTTATTTATTATTTTTTCATTTTTAAAATAAATTCTGAACTAATCAACTATATTTTATTCTTTTATTATCTTATTCATTTATTATTATTATTTTTGTAAATTTTTTATTCTAATTAATATTTATCCAAACGAAATAAGGTGTTGACATTTTAGTATAAAAGTTTTCATTTTCTTAGTCATCAATTGGTAATATTTTTTAACTACAGTATAATGTATACAGATAGCCACGAAAACGCATTTAATACTTTGGGAAGCTTCTTCCCTTATCATGGATGAAATAATTAATAACTACAACAATAATGTACTTCACCTAGTCACTTTGCAATAAAAACGTTTTTATGGGGAATGAAGAAACCATGGAAGGTGAAAATGCAGTATTTAAATACTAAATTTTGAATATAGTATCTACAAAATAATTAATTTCTTAAATGCAATATTTATATGCTAAATTTTGAATAACAGAATTTGAAATTTAAAAAATTAAAGACAAAAATTAAAATAATTAATACCTAAATGATAAAATAATAAAAAGTATAATTTCAAATGAAAGCATTTTAACATTGATGTTATGGTGTGGTGTTCAGTTTCCCCTACACGTTAATAAATGAATCCAAATGGAGATCTGAAATGAAAACCCTAGACTGCTGATCCTACTCCACCACAACTCTCAACCCACAAACTAAATTTAATATAATTCAGTCCTAAATTAATTTAATTAAAGACTAAATATAAAATAATTAATTTCTTAAATACAATATTTAAATGCTAAATTTTGAATAAAGGAATATGAAATTTAAAAAATTAAAGACAAAAATTAAAATAATTAATACCGAAATGATAAAATAATTAAAAGTATAATTTCAAATGAAAGCATTTTAACATTGTTGTTATGGTGTGGTGTTCAGTTTCCCCTACAGGTTAATAAATGCATCAAAATGGAGATCTGAAACGCAAGTATGAAACCCTAAACTGATGAGCCAACTCCACCACAGCTCTCAACCCATGAACTAAATTTAATATAATTCAGTCTTAAATTAATTTAATTAAAGACTAAATATAAAATAATTAATTTCTTAAATATAATATTTAAATGCTAAATTTTGAATAATGGAATATGGAATTTAAAAAAAATTAAAGACAAAAATTAAAATAATTAATACCTAAAGGATAAAATAATTAAAAGTATAATTTCAAATGAAAGCATTTTAACATTGTCGTTATGGTGTGGTGTTCAGTTTCCCCTGCACGTTAATAAATGCATCCAAATGGAGATGTGAAATGCAGGTATGAAACCCTAAATTGCTGAACCAACTCCACCACAACTCCCAACCCAAGAACTAAATTTAATATAATTCGATCCTAAATTAATTTAATTAAAGACTAAATATAAAATAATTAATTTCTTAATTACAGTAATTAAAGATTAAATTTCAAAATAAATGATTTTCCATATCACAGCAACCACTTTGCCGTTTGCTCTCTATGGATTACCACCATGGATAGTGGTTTCTACCTATAATTTTCTATTGTCCAGTCAAACCTTCCTCACCATGTATCACTCACTTCACACTCACTTCACAGTTTATAATTTCTCAAACAAATAATTGACAAAAACTAAAAATAATAAAGAACCAACACACTCACAGAAGGGGTACAGACTTATAGGTTTAGATGAGATGATGTAACAATCAAAGTACCTTGCTTTGCTATGGTTTATGTATAATCTATGGCTAAAATAAATTGTGGTTAAGTAACTCTGCACCAACACTGCTTTCACGTTCACTCAATGTTCACTCAGTGTTGCATAATGGAAGAAAGGGAGAAATGAAAAGTCTTACACAATGAAAGAGGGAGAAAAGCAATCAGCTATGGTTGTTCGTAGGGGTGTGCCTTCTCATTCACTACAAATACGTGGCTTTATACACACTATTCGTCGAGCACACTTCTGTGTAATATTGTAGACGCACATGCATCCTGAACAAATAAAAGTTCAAAAGGAAAAACATTCAACTCTCGTATATTCTGTAGGTTTGAACCAAAAGGAAAAGCATTCAACTCTTGTATATTCTACAGGTTTGAACCAAGACTGTGCATGGGCAGCGAATTTCAAAACTTGGGAATTATTTTCACCAATAAAGAAATCGGGGCAAGGTTATACGATTTCTGTATGGAAGGAAACATCAGAAATCGGGGCAAGGTCACACGATTTCTTTATTGCTGAAAATAAGTCCCATCTTTCATGCACGAGAAGTTCAGACTATCTGCATATGTGAGAGTGAACATGAAAGGCTTAATGCAGAGTAGATACCTAAGCGTACAGAAGCACCGTAAATATTCCTACCTACACTTTGAAATTTGTAAGAATGAGTGTAGTCCATCAATTATAGCATTTTGAAAATTTTTAAAATCAGACACAACGTGTTTATTATGCATTGAAAATGAATATATATGCTTTGTCGTGCCTTGCATTGAACAATTCAGACTCTCCTCTTTCAAAGTCAGTTTGTATCAAAACTTTCCTTTAACCTTCTTCCAAACCAAAATCTTTTATATCATGGATTCCTGGAATGTTGGAACCAGTTCTATGTAATTTCGGATGAGCCATTTATTTCAGATATAAGTGATGACGATGACTATGAAGAATCAGATGAACCCTCTCTACCCAATTCTTCTTCACAAAAATCTCATTCGTTTACTCGAGTAGTACAAAATATTCAGTTTATTTTGGAAGAGTGCATGTGTTTTCCAAGTAAAGATGTTACTGTTAGTGCAATCAAACAATATCATATTGACCAAGGATTTAAGTTTGTGGTGATAGAGTCAAAGAAAAACAGATATGTGGTGTGATGCATTAATTATGGCAATGATTGTCATTGGCAACTTAGAGCATCTTTCAGCAAAGTTCGCCAGCAATGGGAAATCAAAAAGATAGAAGCACCTCACACATGTTTGTCAACCACTCTTTCTCAAGATCACATTAATTTTGACTCTTCCAAAATTGCTGCCATTATCGTCAATTTAGTGAAGTAGAACCCCTCAATACAAAATTGGTATGGTTATTTTGTCTCCTATAAAAAAGCTTGGATCACAAAACAAAAGGCACTTGCTATGAAATTCGGTGATTGGGAGGAGTCGTATAACCATCTTCTCATATGGTTACAAGCTGTCCAAGAAGCTGTTCTAGGGACGATTGTAGAATTTAAAGGACGTCAAAACATTGTTGATGGTGTTGAAGACCACTCAACTTACATCTTAGAGCGCATGTTTTGGTCTTTTAAACCTTCCATTGAAGGGTTCAAGTATTGCAAGCCTATTATGCAAGTGGATGACACATTTTTTACTGGAAAATATCACAGAACATTATTGACTACCACTGGCAAAGATGGAAACTGAAATATTTTTCCTCTGGCTTTCGCTATTGTTGAAGGGGAGACAAAGGAAACACTAATTTGGTTTTTCCAATTACTACGTCAGTACTTCACACCTCAAGAAAATGTTTGCCTCATAACTAACAGAGGAACAACAATTTTGTCTGCATTGCAATCCGAATAAGTTGGATGGGAAGGAGACTGGTTGTCCTCAGTCTATTGTATTAGACGTATTGCATCCAACTTCAACAAGAGATTCAAGAACACTGAATTGAAACGACAATTAATAAACATGAGTATTTTTTCTCATTATTGTCATTCTCTTCGTTGAATATATATACGTTTATTTCGTGTTTGACAAATATGTTTTTCTACACTGTCACAACTTATGAGATGAAACAACCAACCCTTATGGCTAAATTGTCTGCCATGCGTTCACAATTCCAGCAAACAGTGTCTTGGATAGATCAAATACCGCTGGAAAAGTGGACTCAGGCATATGATGGGGGTAAAAGGTTGAGTCACAAGACAACAAATCTAGCCGAATGCATTAACTCTATTCTAATGGGTGCACGGTCACTTCCTATATGTGCTCTTGTGAAATCGACATTTGAACGAACAAAAGACTGGTTCGTTGAATGAGGCACAAAGGTGGAGTGCATGTTACGAGCAGGTCACCTGTATCCATAAGACATGACTGCATTACTACGTAAAAATGAACAACAGTCAGCTATGTGCATTGTGCAACGCTATGACAGACAAAACTTAGAGTTTAATGTCCAAGAGATACCCACTCCCCAACTTCACCGCCGACCTATGTCATACAAAGTCAAATTAAATGAATGGTGGTGTGATTGCAGAGAATTTCAAACCCCTAAGCTGCCTTTTCCATATGTTATAGTTGTTTCTCCCGTATACAGCCTCAACAACATTCCAAGGCTTATGAAATACAATTTCATCCAGTTCAGAACCAAGATTATTGGTTTCTTTACATCGGTCCAAATATGATACCTGACCCACACATGAGAAGAAGCAAATCTGGAAGACCGACTACAAACCGTATCCACAATGAATACACGACCCAATCCCCAATAGGCCTAAAAAATGTTCGTATTGTAGAAACGAAGGTCACAATAGGAAAAATTATCCTTATAGACAATAATTTTTTAATGTAACATATGCTTTTATTTCAATGTTAAATTATGTATTTATCTTTTAATTTATCTACTTGTTATAAAATATCACCTTTTCACTTTTTACCACTTGGATATCATTAATGAGTACAAAAATTACTTCAGTTATAATTGATTATAAAATACTACCAACTACCTACTGGTGCAAAATGAAACTTAGTTCCATCATAAGTTCTATAAATTAGTTTATGCATAAAAACAATTTAAATTTTTAAATAGTGGAGTCTTTCGATTTCTTCATTCTTATTTTTCTTTCTTAAAAACATATATTTATGGTCTAATTCCTATTCGTATGGTAAGCGCTTAATACTGAAGTTGCTTTGCCAATATTTCGAGTACCATGTTCATTCAATAATTATTACCTACTTTCTTAGAATTCCTTTAAAGAAAATTAACCTGTAAAGTAAAGTGATATCAACTAGATTATATCATTTTATATTCTTATTACTTAAAAGAATACACATTGGGACGAAAGTGCGAGGTTTTGCATGCATGATTTTTAATCGACATTGACAAAAATGATGAAAGTGGTGAAAGGCATGAAAAATGAAATTTAACTAAAATCGTGCCACCTTGGGACGATATTAGTGTATTTTTTATCAACTAAAATTGTGCCAAATTGGCACAATTTCTATATAATTTTTTTGAACTAAAATTGTGTCACATCAGCACGATTTCAGTTCAAAAAAATTACACATAAATTGTGTCACCTTGGCATGATTTTAATTAATATCATTTAATCCCCGTCCATGTGACACCATTTGATCGGTTGTACAAAAATCGCGTCACCATGACATGATTTCATTATCAGTTAAACAAAATCGTGTCACCGTGACACGATTTTTTCTTGTTAAATCGCGTTAAATCTGCATGATTTACCCATTTGTGGTATTTAAATATTTTTTGCCCATTATGGAAATTCCATAACTAATTGCACCATACTGAAAAGAAAAAAAAAACCAATTTTAGATATATACTCTACTACAATTGCACAATTGTGTGTTAAGATATACGATAATTAACGTTGTGTAATCCTAATAAAATTGTGTCTGCCATACACGATTTCCTGTAATAAAATCTTGTCTCTTTTATATGATTTATTCATCTTCAGAATTATTTTTTTTACTCATTTTGAGAATTTTTAACAAAAATTACACCAGAGAATTTACCAAAAAATAGTAATGATAATAGTGAGGAAAGGATTCGCAGCAGTTATCTACTCCATCCACCAGGCACGAACTCTGATGTTTTAAGTTTATAAATTTGTGAATCTATTTGTTAACTATAATAAGTCCTTAATATTATACTACAATAAGTCACCAGTTGTTGTAAGAAAACATTTGTACTTGTCTAAGAGTTAATGAAACTTAATGATGTTAGTAAAAAAGGTAAAAATATTTTCAGTAGTAGAGATAAAAATCTGTGCTATTTTCATTTTTTTCAAAACGTATTTGAAAAAATAATTATAAGAAAATAACATAAGAAATATATTTACTAAGAAAAATTTCTGAAACTATATCCAACCCTGATTTATGTATTTTAGTACAAACAATATTTTTTATTTTATTTTGGCGATTGGAGATCTTTTAATAAGTAAAATTGATAGAAACAATGTAGTTTGCGTGAATTTTTTTTTTTTCTTCTTTAGATTACTTTACGTATAGTGAATGGTGTGTGTAATTTTTTTGAGAGATTAAATAATAGATGAAAATATAAGAATAAGAAAAAAAAATATGATACATTGTTTTAAGATTTGGAATGACTGTATTATTTATTTAATATGATAAATATATTGCTTTTAATAAAAAATAATTAATTTCTAAAATATATAAAAAAAATTTCAATATCAAAAATAACATTCATTTCCCTCTCCTTTGTTCTGCTCTTTTTTCCTCGAATAACTTTAAACACTTTCAAGTTCAAGATTTTTGACTCATTTATTTACTTTTTTTTCTTCACATAACTAACAAACTTTCTTGCTCATATTTAACGGTTTAACTAACTAAGAGACATCAGACTATATATTGTTATTGAATATGAACTCGCATACTTCCATGCATGCATTTGGATTCTTCACGGTTTACATAAACAAAAGAGAGGTCCTTTTAGGATTCCGACAATCAGAAACGAATTTTGAAAACTAAAATGCTTGATATATTAATCGTTTTTAAAAATTAAACATTTTTCCGTTAAATTATATATATATATATATATATATATATATATATATATATATATATATATATATATATATATATATATATATCGCCTTAAATGTATAATAACTATTTTTTTCAAAATGTTATTATATGAATAACTCATTATTGTGTTAAGTGACTCATTTTTCCCCTTTTTGTCCTGAATGCGATAATTTGTTAAGTATTTTCTAAAATACATAAAAATAATTTTATTTATTAAAATGAACAAATAGTACTAATCAAATACAATTTTTAAAAAAAAAAATGTTAGGGGCACAATTTTACTTAAACAAAAAAAAAATCTTGTTAGGTAAACAATTTTTGTGTGACGTTAAAAATTGACCGAGGCATAATTTCAAATGAAATTATTTTTACCTTTTCAAAAGGCTTGCATAATTATATATAATATATACTTATTAAATTTATTATATTATTTTAAAAATTATTTAATATTTTTTATTCAATAAATTATTTGAAGAATCTTTTTTAACATAACAATACAAGTCAAAGTTCACTGATTCAACAATGAAAAAATAGTGTCAGCTAAACACAATTCAACAATAAAGATATTATAGTAGCTAGATATCATTTTACTTAATCTAAAATCATGTATGTCTTAATTGTGTCTAGTTGACACAATTTGTCTATTTTAAGTAATACTCAAATAAATTATTCCATTCTAGAAAAAAAAATCCTCATTTTCTCATTCCAACTTTTGTTTGGGTAGAAGATGCTAACACTTTTATTTTTTTTAGAAAAATGATCGTAGTTATGAAATGTGTTGCATGAAATAGACGAAAGAATGATGCATGAAAAGATATATTTATATCATGCTTTTTACTTTTAGATATCATATATTTTCATGGAATTGAAATTTTTTTTTATCATTATATATATATATATATATATATATATATATATATATATATATTTT
>Ga0209489_105370_pt1 | contig 22299 bp, 11 predicted proteins | sample SiratrowhiteBW_FD_187527 | JGI IMG/M metagenome (GOLD analysis project Ga0209489, IMG submission 187527) | Root nodule microbial communities of legume samples collected from California, USA - Siratro white BW (SPAdes) (version 2) | ecosystem: Host-associated > Plants > Roots > Nodule | place...
CTATGTGTTAGATATCTATTTATAGATATCTATCTGTTAGATATTTATCTGTTACATATCTATGTGTTAGATAGCTATGTGTTAGATATCTATCTGTTATATATCTTTTTATAGATATATATCTGTTCGATATCTATGTATTAAATATCTAACTATTAGATATTTATGTATAGATATCTACCAGTAAGATATCTATGTGTATAGATATCTATCTGTTAGATATCTATGTATAGATATTTATCTGTTAGATATCTATATGTTAGATATCTATATGTTAGATATCTATCTGTTAGATATCTTTTTATATATATATATATATGTTAGATATCTATGTGTTAGATATGTATCTGTTAGATATCTATGTGTTAGATATCTAGCTGTTAGATATCTGTGTGTTAGATATCTATGTATAGATATCTATGTATAGATATCTATGTATAGATATCTATCTGTTAGATATCTATGTGTTAGATATCTATCTGTTAGATATCTATGTATAGATATCTATTTATAGATATCTATCTGTTGGATATCTATTTATGGATATCTATCTGTTGGATATCTATTTATAGATATATATCTGTTAAATATCTATGTGTTAGATATCTATGTGTTAGATCTCTATGTCTAGATAGCTATGTGTTAGATATATATCTGTTAGATATCTATCTGTTAGATATCTATTTATAGATATCTATCTGTTAGATATCTATGTGTATAGAGATCTATCTGTTAGATATCTATCTGTTAGATATCTATCTGTTAGATGTCTATGTGTTAGATATCTTTGTGTTAGATATCTATGTGTTAGATATCTATGTGTTAGATATCTATGTGTATAGATATCTATGTGTTAAATATCTATGTGTTAGATATCTATCTGTTAGATATCTATGTCTAGATATCTATGTATTAGATATCTATCTGTTAGAAATCTATCTGTTAGATGTCTATGTATAGATATCTATTTGTTGACATTTTATTTTCAATTTCGTCTATCTGTACTTGTAAAAAAATTAGAGAAATTTTTATTTTTTTTTATTTAATGTATTAGAGATTTTATCAAAGAATATTGGAAAATCCTGGAATGTTTTTTAAAAACATATAGACATTTGAAATCCAAAATTCTTCATAAATTCCATCGTTTACTATTTTTTTTTATTCTTTTAGCATGTTGGTAATCTTTTTTTCCTATTTCACCTATCCAAACTTGTGAAAAAATTCTAAACAATTTTGTGGTGCTTTATTGTACGAATTATAGATTTTATCAGAGAATTCTGGAAAATTCTTCAATTTTTATTAAAAAAAGTATAGATACTTTAAATACAAAACATTTTCAGAATTCCATCGTTTACTATTTGCTTTTTTAATTTTTTAGTATTTTTGACATCCTTTTTTTCTATTTTACCTCTCTATGGTTTTCAAAAAAATTGGAAAATTTTTGTGTTGTATGGATCCGAGATTTTATCAAAAAATTGAGATATTTGAAATCCCAAATTTCAACAAAATTCCATCATTTACTATTTCTTTTTAATTTTTTAGTATTTTTAGCATTTTGTTTTCTATTTCACGTATCCTAACTTTTCCTAAAATTATGGAAGTTTTTGTGGTGTTTTATTGGAAGCGTTGGAGATTTTACTAACGATTTCTCGAAAATTCTAAAAGTTCTTTTAAAAAAGATATTGATATGTGAAATATTTTTTTTTTCAAAATTTTGCGGTTTACTATTTGTTTTTTTTTATGTTTTTATTTTTGACATTTTATTTTCAATTTCGTCTATCTGTACTTGTCAAAAAAATTCTAGAAATTTTTTTTTTATTTTATGTATTAGAGATTTTATCAAAGAATTTTGAAAAATCATGGAATGTTTTTTAAAAAAATATAGACATATGAAATCCAAAATTCTTCATAAATTTCATCGTTTACTATTTGTTTTTTTTATTCTTTTAGCATTTTGGTAATCTTTTTTTCCTATTTCACCTATCGAAACTTGTGAAAAAAATCTAAACATTTTTGTAGTGCTTTATTGTACGGATTATAGATTTTATTAGAGAATTCTCAAATATTCTTCAAGTTTTATTAAAAAAAATAAAGATACTTTAAATACAAAACATTTTCAGAATTCCATCGTTTACTATTTGCTTTTTAATTTTTTAGTATTTTTGACATCTTTTTTTTCTATTTTACCTATCTACGGTTTTCAAAAAAATTGGAAATTTTTTTTTCTGTTTTATTGTATGGATCCGAGATTTCATCAAAAAAATTGAGATATTTGAAATCCCAAATTTCAACAAAATTACATCGTTTACTATTTCTTTTTTAATTTTTTAGTATTTTGACATTTTGTTTTCTATTTCACGTACCCTATCTTGTCCAAAAATTATCGAATTTTTTGTGAGGTTCTATTGGAAGCGTTAGAGATTTTACTAACGATTTCTGGAAAATTCTAAAAGTTCTTTTAAAAAAATATTGATATGTGAAATATTTTTTTTTCAAAATTTTACGATTTACTATATCTTTTTTTAATTTTTTTATTATTTTTGACATTTTATTTTCAATTTCGTCTATCTGTACTTGTCAAAAAATTCTAGAAATTTTTATTTTTTTTATTTTATGTATTAGAGATTTTATCAAAGAATTTTGGAAAATCATGGAATGTTTTTTAAAAAAATATAAACATTTGAAATCCAAAATTCTTCATAAATTCCATCGTTTACTATTTGTTTTTTTTTATTCTTTTAGCATTTTGGTAATCTTTTTTTCCTATTTCATCTATCCAAACTTGTCAAAAACTTCTAAACAATTTTGTGGTGCTTTATTGTACGGATTATAGATTTTATCAGAGAATTATGAAAAATTCTTCAATTTTTATTAAAAAAAATAGAGATATTTTAAATACAAAACATTTTCAGAATTCCATCGTTTAGTATTTGCTTTTTTAATTTTTTAGTATTTTTAACATTTTTTTTATTTTACCTGTCTATGGTTTTCAAAAAAATTGGAAAATTTTTGTGTTGTTTTATTGTATGAATCCGAGATTTTATCAAAAAATTGAGATATTTGAAATCCCAAATCTCAACAAGATTCCATCGTTTACTATTTCTTTTTTAATTTTGTAGTATTTTTGGCATTTTGTTTTCTATTTCACGTACCCTAACTTGTCCAAAAATTATCGAATTTTTTGTGGTGTTTTATTGGAAGCGTTAGTGATTTTACTAACGATTTCTGGAAAATTCTAAAAGTTCTTTTAAAAAAAATATTGATATGTGAAATATTTCTTTTTTCAAAATTTTGCGCTTTACTATTTGTTTTTTTAGTTTTGACATTTTATTTTCAATTTCGTCTATCTGTACTTGTAAATAAATTCTAGAAATTTTTATTTTTTTTAATTTTATGTATTAGAGATTTTATCAAAGAATTTTGGAAAATCATGGAATGTTTTTTAAAAAGATATAGACATTTGAAATCCAAATTTCTTCATAAATTTCATCGTTTACTATTTCTTTTTTTTATTCTTTTAGCATTTTGGTAAACTTTTTTTCCTATTTCACCTATCCAAACTTGTTAAAAGGTTCTAAACATTTTTGTGGTGCTTTATTGTACGAATTATAGATTTTATCAGAGAATTCTGGAAAATTCTTCAGTTTTTATTAAAAAAAATAGAGATACTTTAAATACAAAAGATTTTCAGAATTCTATCATTTACTATTTGTTTTTTTAATTTTTAAGTATTTTTGACATCGTTTTTTTGTATTTTACCTGTCTATGGTTTTCAAAAAAATTTGAAAATTTTTTTGTTGTTTTATTGTATAGATCTGAGATTTTATCAAAAAATTGAGATATTTGAAATCTCAAATTTCAACAAAATTTCATCGTTTACTATTTCTTTTGTAATTTTTTTGCATTTTTGGCATTTTGTTTTCTATTTCACATACCCTAACTTGTTCAAAGATTATCGAATTTTTTGTGGTGTTTTATTGGAAGCATTAGATATTTTACTAACGATTTCAGGATAATTCAAAAAGTTCTTTTAAAAAAAAATATTGACATGTGAAATATTTTCTTTTTCAAAATTTTACGGTTTATTATTTGTTTTTTTTATTTTTTTATTACTGTTGACATTTTAATTTGAATTTCGTCTATCTGTACTTGTTAAAAAATTATAGAAATTTTTATTTTTTTTATTTTATGTATCAAAGAATTTTGGAAAATCATGGAATGTTTTTTAAAAAAATATAAACATTTGAAATCCAAAATTCTTCATAAATTCCATCGTTTACTATTTGCTTTTTTTTATTCTTTTTTTCCTATTTCACCTATCCAAACTTGTCAAAAAATTCTAAACAATTTTGTGGTGCTTTATTATACGGAGTATAGATTTTATCAGAGAATTATGAAAAATTCTTCAATTTTTATTAAAAAAAATAGAGATATTTTAAATACAAAATATTTTCAGAATTCCATCGTTTAGTATTTGGTTTTTTAATTTTTTAGTATTTTTAACATCTTTTTTTTTATTTTACCTGTCTATGGTTTTCAAAAAAATTGGAAAATTTTTGTGTCGTTTTATTGTATGGATCCGAGATTTTATCAAAAAATTGAGATATTTGAAATCCCAAATCTCAACAAGATTCCATCGTTTACTATTTCTTTTTTAATTTTGTAATATTTTTGGCATTTTGTTTTCTATTTCACGTACCCTAACTTGTCCAAAAATTATCGAATTTTTTGTGGTGTTTTATTGGAAGCGTTAGTGATTTTACTAATGATTTCTGGAAAATTCTAAAAGTTCTTTTAAAAAAAAATTATTGATATGTGAAATATTTCTTTTTTCAAAATTTTGCGGTTTACTATTTGTTTTTTTAGTTTTGACATTTTATTTTCAATTTCGTCTATCTGTATTTGTAAATAAATTCTAGAAATTTTTATTTTTTTTAATTTTATGTATTAGAGATTTTATCAAAGAATTTTGGAAAATCATGGAATGTTTTTTAAAAAGATATAGACATTTGAAATCCAAATTTCTTCATAAATTTCATCGTTTACTATTTCTTTTTTTTATTCTTTTAGCATTTTGGTAAACTTTTTTTCCTATTTCACCTATCCAAACTTGTTAAAAGGTTCTAAACATTTTTGTGGTGCTTTATTGTACGAATTATAGATTTTATCAGAGAATTCTGGAAAATTCTTCAGTTTTTATTAAAAAAAATAGAGATACTTTAAATACAAAAGATTTTCAGAATTCTATCATACTATTTGTTTTTTTAATTTTTAAGTATTTTTGACATCGTTTTTTTGTATTTTACCTGTCTATGGTTTTCAAAAAAATTGGAAAATTTTTGTGTTGTTTTATTGTATAGATCTGAGATTTTATCAAAAAATTGAGATATTTGAAATCTCATATTTCAACAAAATTTCATCATTTACTATTTCTTTTGTAATTTTTTTGCATTTTTGGCATTTTGTTTTCTATTTCACGTACCCTAACTTGTTCAAAGATTATCGAATTTTTTGTGGTGTTTTATTGGAAGCATTAGATATTTTACTAACGATTTCAGGATAATTCAAAAAGTTCTTTTAAAAAAAATATTGACATGTGAAATATTTTCTTTTTCAAAATTTTACGGTTTATTATTTGTTTTTTTTATTTTTTTATTATTTTTGACATTTTAATTTGAATTTCGTCTATCTGTACTTGTCAAAAAATTTGAATTTCGTCTATCTGTACTTGTCAAAATTTTACGGTTTATTATTTGTTTTTTTTATCAAAGTATTTTGTGAAATATTTTTTTTCAAAATTTTGCGGTTTACTATTTCTTTTTTTTATTATTTTTGACATTTTATTTTCAATTTCGTCTATCTGTACTTGTCAAAAAAATCCAGAAATTTTTATTTTTTTATTTTATGTATTAGACATTTTATCAAAGAATTTTGGAAAATCATGAAATGTTTTTTAAAAAAATATAGACATTTGAAATCCAAAATTCTTCATAAATTCCAATGTTTACTATTGTTTTTTTTATTATTTTAGCATTTTGGTAATCTTTTTTTCCTATTTCACCTATCCAAACTTTTCAAAAGATTCTAAACATTTTTGTGGTGCTTTATTCTACGGACTATAGATTTTATCAGAGAATTTTGGAAAATTCTTCAATTTTTATTAAAAAAAATAGAGATAATTTAAATACAAAACATTTTCAGCATTCCATCGTTTACTATTTTTCTTTTTTAATTTTTTAGTATTTTTCACATCTTTTTTTTCTATTTTACCTGTCTATGGTTTTCAAAAAATTTGAAATTTTTGTGTTGTTTTATTGTATGGATCTGAGATTTTATCAAAAAATTGAGATATTTGAAATCCCAAGTTTCAACAAAATTCCATCGTTTACTATTTCTTTTTTAATTTTTCAACATTTTTGGCGTTTTGTTTTCTATTTCATGTGCCCTAACTTGTCCAAAAATTATCGAATTTTTTGTGGGGTTTTATTGGAAGCGTTAGAGATTTTACTAACGATTTATGGAAAATTCTAAAAGTTCTTTTAAAAAAAATATTGACATGTGAAATATTTTTTTTTTTGAAAATTTTACGGTTTACTATTTATTTTTTTATTATTTTTGAGATTTTATTTTCAATTCCGTCTATCTGTATTTGTCAAAAAATTCTAGAAATTTATTTATTTATTTTATGTATTAGACATTTTATCACAGAATTTTGGAAAATCATGGAATGCTTTTTAAAAAAATATAGACATTTGAAATCCAAAATTCTTCATAAATTCCATTGTTTACTATTTATTTTTTTTATTATTTTAGCATTTTGGTAATCTTTTTTTTCCTATTTCACCTATCCAAACTTGTCAAAAAATTCTAAACATTTTTGTGGTGCTTTATTCTATGGACTATAGATTTTATCAGAGAATTCTGGAAAATTCTTCAATTTTTATTAAAAAAATAGAGATACTTTAAATACAAAACATTTTCAGCATTCCATCGTTTACTATTTGTTTTTTTAATTTTTAAGTATTTTTGACATCTTTTTTTTGTATTTTACTTGTCTATGGTTTTCAAAAAAATTAGAAAATTTTTGTGTTGTTTTATTGTATAGATCTGAGATTTTATCAAAAAATTGAGATATTTGAAATCTCAAATTTCAACAAAATTCCATCGTTTACTATTTCTTTTGTAATTTTTTTGCATTTTTGACATTTTGTTTTCTATTTCACATACCCTAACTTGTTCAAAGATTATCGAATTTTTTGTGGTGTTTTATTGGAAGCATTAGATATTTTACTAATGATTTCTGGATAATTCAAAAAGTTCTTTTAAAAAAAATATTGACATGAGAAATATTTTTTTTTCAAAATTTTGCGGTTTATTATTTGTTTTTTTTATTTTTTTATTATTTTTGACATTTTATTTTGAATTTCGTCTATCTGTACTTGTCAAAATATTCTAGAAATTTTTATTTTTTTATTTTCTGTATCAAAGAATTTTGGAAAATCATGGAATGTTTTTTAAAAAAATATAAACATTTGAAATCCAAAATTCTTCATAAATTCCATTGTTTACTATTTGTTTTTTTATCAAAGTATTTTGTGAAATATTTTTTTTTTCAACATTTTGCGGTTTACTATTTCTTTTTTTTATTATTTTTGACATTTTATTTTCAATTCCGTCTATCTGTACTTGTCAAAAAAATCCATAAATTTTTATTTTTTTATTTTATGTATTAGACATTTTATCAAAGAATTTTGGAAAATCATGAAATGCTTTTTAAAACAATATAGACATTTGAAATCCAAAATTCTTCATAAATTCCATTGTTTACTATTTGTTTTTTTTTATTATTTTAGCATTTTGGTAATCTTTTTTTCCTATTTCACTTATCCAAACTTGTCAAAAAATTCTAAACATTTTTGTGGTGTTTTATTCTACGGACTATAGATTTTATCAGAGAATTCTGGAAAATTCTTCAATTTTTATTAAAAAAAATAGAGATACTTTAAATACAAAACATTTTCAGCATTCCATCGTTTACTATTTGCTTTTTTAATTTTTTAGTATTTTTCACATCTTTTTTTTCTATTTTACCTGTCTATGGTTTTCAAAAAATTTGAAAATTTTGTGTTGTTTTATTGTATGGATCTGAGATTTTATCAAAAAATTGAGATATTTGAAATCCCAAGTTTCAACAAAATTCCATCGTTTACTATTTCTTTTTTAATTTTTCAACATTTTTGGCGTTTTGTTTTCTATTTCATGTGCCCTAACTTGTCCAAAAATTATCGAATTTTTTGTGGGGTTTTATTGGAAGCGTTAGAGATTTTACTAACGATTTATGGAAAATTCTAAAAGTTCTTTTAAAAAAAATATTGACATGTGAAATATTTTTTTTTTGAAAATTTTGCGGTTTACTATTTATTTATTTTTTTTATTATTTTTGACATTTTATTTTCAATTCCGTCTATCTGTACTTGTCAAAAAATTCTAGAAATTTATTTATTTATTTTATGTATTAGACATTTTATCACAGAATTTTGGAAAATCGTGGAATGTTTTTTAAAAAAATATAGAGATTTGGAATCCAAAATTCTTCATAAATTTCATCGTTTACTATTTGTTTTTTTTTATTCTTTTAGCATTTTGGTAATCTTTTTTTTCCTTTTTCACGAATCCAAACCTGTCAAAAAATTCTAAACATTTTTGTGGTGCTTTATTGTACGGATTATAGATTTTATCAGAGAATTCTGGAAAATTCTTTAATTTTTATTAAAAAAAATAGAGATACTTTAAATACAAAACATTTTCAGAATTCCATCGTATAATATTTGCTTTTTTATTTTTTTAGTATTTTTAACTTCTTTTTTTTCTATTTTACCTGTCTATGGTTTTCAAAAAAGTTGGAAAATTTTTTTGTTGTTTTATTGTATGGATCCGAGATTTTATCAAAAAATTGAGATATTTGAAATCCCAAATTTCAACAAAATTCCATCGTTTACTATTTCTTTTCTAATTTTTTTGGATTTTTGGCATTTTGTTTTTATTTCACGTACCCTAAGTTGTCCAAAAACTTTTGAATTTTTTGTGGTGTTTTATTGGAAGCGTTAGAGATTTTACTAACGATTTCTGGAAAATTCTAAAAGTTCTTTCTAAAAAAATATTGATATGTGAAATATTTTTTTTTTCAAAATCTTGCGGTTTACTATTTCTTTTTTTTTATGTTTTTTATTATTCTTGACATTTTATTTTCAATTTTGTCTATCTGTACTCATCAAAAAATTCTAAAAATTTTTATTTTTTTTATTTTATTTATTAGAGATTTTATCAAAGAATTTTGGAAAATCATGGAATGTTTTTTAAAAAAATATAGACATTTGAAATCCAAAATTCTTCATAAATTCCATCGTTTATTATTATTTTTTATTCTTTTAGCATTTTGGTAATCTTTTTTTCCTAAAAAATTAAAAAAGCACATAATAAATGATGGAATTCTGAAAATGTTTCGTATTTAAAGTATCTCTATTTTTTTTAATAAAAATTGAAGAATTTTCTAGTATTCTGTGATAAAATCTATAATCCGTACAATAAAGCACCAAAAAAATGTTTAGAATTTTTTGTCAAGCTTGGATAGGTGAAATAGGAAAAAAAGATTACCAAAATGCTAAAAGAATAAAAAAAAAACAAATAGTAAACAATGGAATTTATGAAAAATTTTGGATTTCAAATGTCGACATTTTTTTAAAAAAGATTCCATGATTTTCCAAAATTCTTTGCTAAAATCTCTAATACATAAAATAAAAAAATAAAAATTGGTAGAATTTTTTGACAAGTATAGATAGACAAAAATGAAAATAAAATGTCAAAAATAAAAAAAACAAATAATAAATCGCAAACTTTTGAAAAAGAAATATTTCACATATCAATATTTTTCTTAAAAGAACTTTTAGAATTTTCCAGAAATTGTTAGTAAAATCTCTAACGCTTCCAATATAACAGCACAAAAAATTCGATAATTTTTGGACAAGTTAGGGTACGTGAAATAGAAAAGAAAATGCCAAAAATGCTAAAAAATTAAAAAAGAAATAGTAAACGATGGAATTTTGTTGAAATTTGGGATTTCAAATATCTCAATTTTTTGATAAAATCTCAGATCCATACAATAATACAACACAAAAATTTTCAAATTTTTTTTGAAAACCATAGACAGGTAAAATAGAAAAAAAAGATGTCAAAAATACTAAAAAAATTAAAAAAGTACATAATAAACGATGGAATTCTGAAAATGTTTTGTATTTAAAGTATCTCTATTTTTTTTAATAAAAATTGAAGAATTTTCTAGTATTCTGTGATAAAATCTATATAATCCGTACAATAAAGCACCACAAAAATGTTTAGAATTTTTTGACAAGCTTGGATAGGTGAAATAGGAAAAAAAGATTACCAAAATGCTAAAAGAATAAAAAAAACACATAGTAAACAATAGAATTTATGAAAAATTTTGGATTTCAAATGTCGACATTTTTTTAAAAAACATTCCATGATTTTCCAAAATTCTTTGCTAAAATCTCTAATACATAAAATAAAAAAAATAAAAATTGCTAGAATTTTTTGACAAGTATAGATAGACGAAATTGAAAATAAAATGCAAAAATGAAAAAAAAAACAAATAGTAAACCGCAAACTTTTGAAAACGAAATATTTCACATATCAAATATTTTTTTTAAAATAAGTTTTAGAATTTTCCAGAAATCGTTAGTAAAATCTCTAACCCTTCCAATAAAATAGCACAAAAAATTCGATAATTTTTGGACAAGTTAGGGTACGTGAAATAGAAAACAAAATGCCAAAAATGCTAAAAATTTATAAAAGAAATAGTAAACGATGGAATTTTGTTGAAATTTGAGATTTCAAATATCTCAATTTTCTGATAAAATCTCAGATCAATACAATAAAACAACATAAAAATTTTCAATTTTTTTTGAAAACAATAGACAGGTAAAATAGAAAAAAAAAGATGTCAAAAATACTAAAAAATTAAATAAGCAAATAGTAAACCATGGAATTCTGAAAATGTTTTGTTTTTAAAGTATCTTTATTTTTTTTAAGAAAAATTGAAGAATTTTCTAGTATTCTGTGATAAAATCTATAATCCGTACAATAAAGCACCACAAAAATGTTTAGAATTTTTTTACAAGCTTGGATAGGTGAAATAGGAAAAAAAGATTACCAAAATGCTAAAAGAATAAAAAAAAACAAATAGTAAACAACGGAATTTATGAAAAATTTTGGATTTCAAATGTCGACATTTTTATAAAAAACATTCCATAATTTTCAAAAATTCTTTGCTAAAATCTGTAATACATAAAATAAAAAATATTAAAATTGCTAGAATTTTTTGACAAGTATAGATAGACGAAATTGAAAATAAAATGTCAAAAATAATAAAAAAATAAAAAAAACAAATAGTAAACCGCAAAATTTTGAAAAAAAATATTTCTCATATCAATATTTTTTTTAAAAGAACTTTTAGAATTTTCCAGAAACTGTTAGTAAAATCTCTAACGCTTCCAATAAAACACCACAAAAAATTCGATAATTTTTGGACAAGTTAAGATACGTGAAATAGAAAACAAAATGCCAAAAATGATAAAAATTTAAAAAGGAAATAGTAAACGATGGAATTTTGTTGAAATTTGGGATTTCAAATATCTCAATTTTCTGATAAAATCTCGGATCCATACAATAAAAGAACACAAAAATTTTCAAAGTTTTTTTGAAAACCATAGACAGGTAAAATAGAAAAAAAAAAGATGTCAAAAATACTAAAAAATTAAAAAAACACATAATAAACGATGGAATTCTGAAAATGTTTTGTATTTAAAGTATCTCTCTTTTTTTAATAAAAATTGAAGAATTTTCTAGTGTTCTGTCATTAAATCTATAATCCGTACAATAAGGCACTACAAAAATGTTTAGAATTTTTTGACAAGTTTGGATAGGTGAAATAGGAAAAAAAGATTACCAATATGCTAAAAGAATAAAAAAAATAAATAGTAAACGATCGAATTTATGAAGAATTTTGGATTTCAAATGTCTATATTTCTTTAAAAAACATTCCATGATTTTCCAAAATTCTTTGATAAAATCTCTAATACATAAAATAAAATAAAAAAATTCTAGAATTTTTTGACAAGTATAGATAAACGAAAGTGAAAATATAATGTCAAAAATTATAAAAAAAATACAAAAACAAATAGTAAACCGCAAAATTTTGAAAAAATGAAATTTGAGATTTCAAATATCTCAATTTTTTGATAAAATCTCGGATCTATACAACAAAACATAACAAAAATCTTCCAATTTTTTTGAAATTCATAGACAGGTAAAATAGAAAAAAAATGTCAAAAATACTAAAAAATTAAAAGAGCAAATAGTAAACGATGGAATTCTGAAAATGTTTTGTATTTAAGGCATCTCTATTTTTTTTAATAAAAATTAAAGAATTTACCAGAATTCTCTGATAAAATCGATAATCCGTACAACAAAGCACCACAAAAATGTTTAGAATTTTTTGACAAGTTTGGATAGGTGAAATAGAAAAAAAAGATTACCAAAATGCTAAAAGGATAAAAAAACAAATAGTAAACGATAGAATTTGTGAAGAATATTGGATTTCAAATATCTATATTTTTTTAAAAAAAACATACCATGATTTTCCAAAATTCTTTGATAAAATCTCTAATCCATAAAATAAAATAAAAATTTCTAGAATTTTTCGACAACTACAGATAGATGAAATTGAAAATAAAATGTTAAAAATAATAAAAAAAAATTAAAAAACAAGTAGTAAACCGCAAAATTGTGAAAAAAATATTTCACATATCAATATTTTTTTAAAAGAACTTTTAGAATTTTCCTGAAATCGTGAGTAAAATCTCTAACGTTTCCCATAAAACACCACAAAAAATTCCATAATTTTTGGACAAGTAAGGGTATGTGAAATAGAAAAAAAAAATGCCAAAAATGTTAAAAGATTAAAAAAAAATAGTAAACAATGGAATTTTGTTGAAATTTGGGATTTCAAATATCTCAATTTTTTGATAAAATCTCGGATCCATACAATAAAACAACACAAAAATTTTCAAATTTTTTTTCAAAACCATACACAGTTAAAATAGAAAAAAAAAAGATGTCAAAAATACTAAAAAATTAAAAAAGCAAATAGTAAACGATGGACTTCTGAAAATGTTTTGTATTTAAAGTATCTCTATTTTTTTAAATAAAAATTGAAGAATTTTCTAGTATTCTGTGATAAAATCAATAATCCGTACAATAAAGCACCACAAAAATGTTTAGAATTTTTTTACAAGCTTGGATAGGTGAAATAGGAAAAAAAGATTACCAAAATGCTAAAAGAATAAAAAAAAAACAAATAGTAAACAATGGAATTTATGAAAAATTTTTGATTTCAAATGTCGACATTTTTATAAAAAACATTCCATGATTTTCAAAAATTCTTTGCTAAAATCTGTAATACATAAAATAAAAAATATTAAAATTGCTAGAATTTTTTGACAAGTATAGATACGCGAAATTGAAAATAAAATGTCAAAAATAATAAAAAAATAAAAAAAACAAATAGTAAACCGCAAAATTTTGAAAAAAAAATATTTCTCATATCAATATTTTTTTTAAAAGAACTTTTAGAATTTTCCAGAAACTGTTAGTAAAATCTCTAACGCTTCCAATAAAACGCCACAAAAAATTCGATAATTTTTGGACAAGTTAAGATACGTGAAATAGAAAACAAAATGCCAAAATGCTAAAAATTTAAAAAAGAAATAGTAAACGATGGAATTTTGTTGAAATTTGGGATTTCAAATATCTCAATTTTCTGTTAAAATCTCGGATCCATACAATAAAAGAACACAAAAATTTTCAAAGTTTTTTTGAAAACCATAGACAGGTAAAATAGAAAAAAAAAAGATGTCAAAAATACTAAAAAATTAAAAAAACACATAATAAACGATGGAATTCTGAAAATGTTTTGTATTTAAAGTATCTCTCTTTTTTTAATAAAAATTGAAGAATTTTCTAGTGTTCTGTCATTAAATCTATAATCCGTACAATAAGGCACTACAAAAATGTTTAGAATTTTTTGACAAGTTTGGATAGGTGAAATAGGAAAAAAAGATTACCAATATGCTAAAAGAATAAAAAAAATAAATAGTAAACGATCGAATTTATGAAGAATTTTGGATTTCAAATGTCTATATTTCTTTAAAAAACATTCCATGATTTTCCAAAATTCTTTGATAAAATCTCTAATACATAAAATAAAATAAAAAAATTCTAGAATTTTTTGACAAGTATAGATAAACGAAAGTGAAAATATAATGTCAAAAATTATAAAAAAAATACAAAAACAAATAGTAAACCGCAAAATTTTGAAAAAATGAAATTTGAGATTTCAAATATCTCAATTTTTTGATAAAATCTCGGATCTATACAACAAAACATAACAAAAATCTTCCAATTTTTTTGAAATTCATAGACAGGTAAAATAGAAAAAAAATGTCAAAAATACTAAAAAATTAAAAGAGCAAATAGTAAACGATGGAATTCTGAAAATGTTTTGTATTTAAGGCATCTCTATTTTTTTTAATAAAAATTAAAGAATTTACCAGAATTCTCTGATAAAATCGATAATCCGTACAACAAAGCACCACAAAAATGTTTAGAATTTTTTGACAAGTTTGGATAGGTGAAATAGGAAAAAAAGATTACCAAAATGCTAAAAGGATAAAAAAACAAATAGTAAACGATAGAATTTGTGAAGAATATTGGATTTCAAATATCTATATTGTTTTAAAAAAAACATACCATGATTTTCCAAAATTCTTTGATAAAATCTCTAATCCATAAAATAAAATAAAAATTTCTAGAATTTTTCGACAACTACAGATAGACGAAATTGAAAATAAAATGTTAAAAATAATAAAAAAAAAATTAAAAAACAAGTAGTAAACTGCAAAATTGTGAAAAAAATATTTCACATATCAATATTTTTTTAAAAGAACTTTTAGAATTTTCCTGAAATCGTGAGTAAAATCTCTAACGCTTCCCATAAAACACCACAAAAAATTCCATAATTTTTGGACAAGTAAGGGTACGTGAAATAGAAAAAAAAAATGCCAAAAATGCTAAAAGATTAAAAAAAAATAGTAAACGATGGAATTTTGTTGAAATTTGGGATTTCAAATATCTCAATTTTTTGATAAAATCTCGGATCCATACAATAAAACAAACAAAAATTTTCAAATTTTTTTTCAAAACCATAGACAGTTAAAATAGAAAAAAAAAAGATGTCAAAAATACTAAAAAATTAAAAAAGCAAATAGTAAACGATGGACTTCTGAAAATGTTTTGTATTTAAAGTATCTCTATTTTTTTAAATAAAAATTAAAGAATTTTCTAGTATTCTGTGATAAAATCAATAATCCGTACAATAAAGCACCACAAAAATGTTTAGAATTTTTTGAAAAGCTTGGATAGGTGAAATAGGAAAAAAAGATTACCAAAATGCTAAAAGAATAAAAAAAACAAATAGTAAACAATGGAATTTATGAAAAATTTTGGATTTCAAATGTCGACATTTTTTTAAAAAACATTCCATGATTTTCAAAAATTCTTTGAATAAAATCTGTAATACATAAAATAAAAAATATTAAAATTGCTATAATTTTTTGACAAGTATAGATAGACGAAATTGAAAATAAAATGTCAAAAATAATAAAAAAATAAAAAAACAAATAGTAAACCGTAAAATTTTGAAAAAGAAATATTTCTCATATCAATATTTTTTTTTAAAAGAACTTTTAGAATTTTCCAGAAATTGTTGGTAAAATCTCTAACGCTTCCAATAAAACACCACAAAAAATTCGATAATTTTTGGACAAGTTAAGGTACGTGAAATAGAAAACAAAATGCCAAAACTGCTAAAAATTTAAAAAAGAAATAGTAAACGATGGAATTTTGTTGAAATTTGGGATTTCAAATATCTCAATTTTTTGATAAAATCTCGAATCAATACAATAAAACAACACAAAAGTTTTCAAATTTTTTTTGAAAACCATAGACAGGTAAAATAGAAAAAAAAAAGATGTCAAAAATACTAAAAAAATAAAAAAACACATAATAAACGATGGAATTCTGAAAATGTTTTGTATTTAAAGTATCTCTATTTTTTTTTAGTAAAAATTGAAGAATTTTCTAGTATTCTGTCATAAAATATATAATCCGTACAATAAAGCACCACAAAAATGTTTAGAATTTTTTGACAAGCTTGGATAGGTGAAATAGGAAAAAAAGATTACCAAAATGCTAAAAGAATAAAAAAAAAACAGATAGTAAACAATAGAATTTATGAAAAATTTTGGATTTCAAATGTCGACATTTTTTTAAAAAACATTCCATGATTTTCCAAAATTCTTTGCTAAATTCTCTAATATATAAAATAAAAAAATAAAAATTGCTAAAATTTTTTGACAAGTATAGATAGACGAAATTGAAAATAAAATGTCAAAAATAAAAAAAACAAATAGTAAACCGCAAACTTTTTAAAAAGAAATATTTCACATATCAAATATTTTTTTTAAAAGAACTTTTAGAATTTTCCAAAAATCGTTAGTAAAATCTCTAACGCTTCGAATAAAACACCACAAAAACTACGATAATTTTTGGACAAGTTAGGGTACGTGAAATAGAAAACAAAATGCCAAAAATGCTAAGAAATTAAAAAAGAAATAGTAAACGACGGAATTTTGTTGAAATTTGGGATTTCAAATATCTCAATTTTTTGATAAAATCTCGGATCGATACAATAAAACAACACAAAAAGTTTCCAATTTTTTTGAAAACCGTAGACATGTAAAATAGAAAAAAAGATGTCAGAAATACTAAAAAAATAAAAAAGCAAACAGTAAACGATAGAATTCTGAAAATGTTTTGTATTTAAAGTATCTCTATTTTTTTCATTCAAATTGAAGAATTTTCCGGAATTGTCTGATAAAATCTATAATCCGTACAATAAAGCACCACAAAAATGTTTAGAATTATTTGACAAGTTTGGATAGGTGAAATAGGAAAAAAAGACTATCAAAATGCTAAAAGAATAAAAAAAAAACAGATAGAAAACGATGGAATTTATGAAGAATTTTGGATTTCAAATGTCTATATTTTTTTTAAAAACATTCCATGATTTTCCAAAATTCTTTGATAAAATCTCTAATACATAAAATAAAAAAAATAAAAATTTCTATAATTTTTTGACAACTGCAGATTGACGAAATTGAAAATAAAATGTGAAAAATAATAAAAAAACAAAAGAACAAATAGTAAATCGCAAAATTTTGAAAAAAAATATTTCACATATCAATATTTTTTTAAAAAGAACTTTTAGAATTTTCCAGAAATCGTTAGTAAAATCTCTAACGCTTCGAGTAAAACACCACAAAAAGTATGATAATTTTTGGACAAGTTACGGTACGTGAAATAGAAAACAAAATGCCAAAAATGCTAAGAAATTAAAAAAGAAATAGTAAACGACGGAATTTTGTTGAAATTTGGGATTTCAAATATCTCAATTTTTTGATAAAATCTCGGATCGATACAATAAAACAACACAAAAAGTTTCCAATTTTTTGGACAACCGTAGACATGTAAAATAGAAAGAAAAGATGTCAGAAATACTAAAAAAATAAAAAAGCAAACAGTAAACGATGGAATTCTGAAAATGTTTTGTAGTTAAAGTATCTCTATTTTTGTTCATTCAAATTGAAGAATTTTCCGGAATTGTCTGATAAAATCTATAATCCGTACAATAAAGCACCACAAAAATGTTTAGAATTATTTGTCAAGTTTGGATAGGTGAAATAGGAAAAAAAAGATTACCAAAATGCTAAAAGAATAAAAAAAAACAAATTGAAAACGATGGAATTTATGAAGAATTTTGGATTTCAAATGTCTATATTTTTTTAAAAAACATTCCATGATTTTCCAAAATTCTTTGATGAAATCTCTAATACATAAAATAAAAAAAATAAAAATTTCTATAATTTTTTGACAACTGCAGATAGACGAAATTGAAAATAAAATGTCAAAAATAATAAAAAAATAAAAGAACAAATAGTAAACCGCAAAATTTTGAAAAAAAATATTTCACATATCAATATTTTTTTAAAAAGAACTTTTAGAATTTTCGAGAAATCGTTAGTAAAATCTCTAACGCTTCCAATAAAACACCACAAAAACTACGATAATTTTTGGACAAGTTAGGGTATGTGAAATAGAAAACAAAATGCCAAAAATGCTAAGAAATTAAAAAAGAAATAGTAAACGATGGAATTTTGTTGAAATTTGGGATTTCAAATATCTCAATTTTTTGATAAAATCTCGGATCGATACAATAAAACAACACAAAAAGTTTCCAATTTTTTTGAAAACCGTAGACATGTAAAATAGAAATAAAAGATGTCAGAAATACTAAAAAATTAAAAAAGCAAACAGTACACGATGGAATTCTTAAAAGGTTTTGTATTTAAAGTATCTCAATTTTTTTTAATAAAAATTGAAGAATTTTCCATAATTCTAGGATAAAATCTATAATCCGTACAATAAAGCACCACAAAAGTGTTTACACTTTTTTTGACAAGTTTGGATAGGTGAAATAGGAAAACAAGATTACCAAAATGCTAAAAGAATAAAAAACACAAATAGTAAACGATGGAATTGATGAAGAATTTTGGGTTTCAAATGTCTATATTTTTTTAAAAAACATTACATGATTTTCCAAAATTCTTTGATAAAATCTCTAATCCATAAAATAAAAAAAATAAATATTTCTAGAAATTTTTCACAACTACAGATAGACGAAATTGAAAATAAAATGTCAAAAATAATAAAAAAAATAAAAAAACAAATAATAAACCGCAAAATTTTGAAAAAGAAATATTTCACATGTCAATATTTTTTTAAAAGAACTTTTAGAATTTTCCAGAAATCGTTAGTAAAATCTCTAACGCTTCGAATAAAACACCACAAAAACTTCGATAATTTTTGGACAAGTTAGGGTACGTTAAATAGAAAAGAAAATGCCAAAAATGCTAAGAAATTAAAAAAGAAATAGTAAACGATGGAATTTTGTTGAAATTTGGGGTATCAAATATCTCAATTTTTTGACAAAATCTCGGATCCATGCAATAAAATAACACAAAATTTTTCCAATTTTTTTGGAAACCGTAGACAGGTAAAATAGAAAAAAAAGACGTCAAAAATACTAAAAAATTAAAAAAGCAAATAGTAAACGATGGAATTTTGAAAATGTTTTATATTTAAAGTATCTCTATTTTTTATCATAAAAATTGAAGAATTTTCCAGAATTGTTTGATAAATATATAATTCGTACAATAAAGCACCACAAAAATGTTTAAAATTTTTGGACAAGTTCGGATAGGTGAAATAGGAAAAAAAGATTACAAAAATGCTAAAAGAATAAAAAAAAACAAATTGAAAACGATGGAATTTATGAAGAATTTTGGATTTCAAATATCTATATTTTTTTTAAAAACATTCCATGATTTTCCAAAATTCTTTGATAAAATCTCTAATGCAGAAAAAAAAATTCTAGAACTTTTTGATAACTACAGACAGACGAAATTGAAAATAAAATGTCAAAAATAATAAAAAATAAATAAATAAACATATAGTAAACCGCTAAATTTTTTGAAAAAAAAAATATTTCACATATCAATATTTTTTAAAAGAACTTTTGGAATACGAAATCGTTAGTAAAATCTCTAACGCTTCCAATAAAACACCGCAAAAAAGTCGATAATTTTTGGACAAGTTAGGGTACGTGAAATAGAAAACAAAATGCCGAAAATGCTAAAAAAATAAAAAAGAAATAGTAAACGATGGAATTTTGTTGAAATTTGGGATTTCAAATATCTGAATTTTTTAATAAAATCTCGGATCCATACAATAAAACAACAAAAAAATTTCCAATTTTTTTGAAAACCATAGACAGGTAGAATAGAAAAAAAAGATGTCAAAAATACTAAAAAATTAAAAAAGCAAATAGTAAACAATGGAATTCTGAAAAATGTTTTGTACTTAAAGTATCTCTATTTTTTTTAATAAAAATTGAAGAATTTTCAAGAATTCTCTGATAAAATCTATAATCCGTACAATAAAGCACCACAAAAATGTTTAGAATTTTTTGACAAGTTTGGATAGGTGAAATAGGAAAAAAAGATTACCAAAATGCTAAAAGAATAAAAAAAAAACAAATAGTAAAATTTATGAAGAATTTTGTATTTCAAATGTCTATATTTTTTTAAAAAACCTTTCATGATTTCCAAAATTCTTTGATAAAATCTCTAATCCATAAAATAAAAAAAAATAAAAGTTTCTACAATTTTTTCACAAATATAGATAGACGAAATTGAAAATAAAATGTCAAAAATAATAAAAAAAATAAAAAACAAATAGTAAACCGAAAAATTTTGAAAAAGAAATATTTCACATATCAATATTTTTTTTAAAAGAACTTTTAGAATTTTCCAGAAATCGTTAGTAAAATATCTAGCGCTTCCAATCAAAAACGACAAAAAATTCGATAATTTTTTGACAAGTTAGGGTACGTGAAATAGAAAACAAAATGCCGAAAATGCTAAAAAATTAAAAAAGAAATACTAAACGATGGAATTTTGTTGAAATTTGGGATTTCAAATATCTCAATTTTTTGATAAAATCTCGGATCTATACAATAAAACAACACAAAACTTTTCCAATTTTTTTTTAAAACCATAGACAGGTAAAATCGAAAAAAAAAGATGTCAAAAATACTAAAAAAATTAAAAAAGCAAATAGTAAACGATGGAATTCTGAAAATGTTTTCTATTTAAAGTATCTCTATTTTTTTTAATAAAAATTGAAGAATTTTTCAGAATTCTCTTATAAAAATTATAATCCGTACAATAAAGCACCACAAAAATGTTTAGAATTTTTTGACAAGTTTGGATAGGTGAAATAGGAAAAAAAGATTACCAAAGTGCTAAAAAAAATAAAAAAAATAAATAGTAAACGATGGAATTTATGAAGAATTTTGAATTTTAAATATCTATATTTTTTTAAAAAACATTAAATGATTTTCCAAAATTCTTTGATAAAATATCTAATCCATAAAATAAAAAAATAAAAAATTCTAGAATTTTTTGACAACTACGATAGACGAAATTGAAAATAAAATGTCAAAAATAATAATAATAAAAAAACAAAGAGTAAACTTCAAAATTTTGAAAAAAAAAATACTACACATCAATATTTTTTTTAAAAGAACTTTTGGAATTTTCTAGAAATCGTTAGTAAAATCTCTAACGCTTCCAAGAAAACACCACAAAAAATTCGATAATTTTTGGACAAGTTAGGGTACGTGAAATAGAAAACAAAATGCCAAAAATGCTAAAAAATTAAAACAGAAATAGTAAACGATGGAATTTTGTTGAAATTTGGGATTTCAAATATCTCAATTTTATGATAAAATCTCGGATCCATACAATAAAACAACACAAAAATTTGCCATTTTTTTGAAAACCATAGACAGGTAAAATAGAAAAAAAAATGTCAAAAATACTAAAAAATTGAAAAAGCAAATAGTAAACGATGGAATTGTGAAAATGTTTTGTATTTAAAGTATCTCTATTTTTTTTAATAAAAATTGAAGAATTTTCCAGAGTTCTCTGATAAAATCTATAATTCGTACAATACAGCACCACAAAAATGTTTAGAATTTGTTGACAAGTTTGGATAGGTGAAATAGGAAAAAAAGATTACGAAAATGCTAAAAGAATAAAAAATACTAATAGTAAACGATGAAAAATAAGGTTTAGACTGAGTTCAAGGGGGTGTGAATTGAACTTAGAAAACTTTTCGCAAATCTGAATTATTCTTGAAGTAGAGAATGAAAATTCTTTATTCAATCGATTGAGCTGTGTAATTCTGAATTGTCAGGTAAACAATCGATTGAGCACAGCGGAATATATAAGAGTTAAACCCAGAATTCAGTTAAACCCAGAAATCAATTAAACCCAGAAATCAGTTTACAGTGTAAGATTGTGCTAACCCAGATTTAATATGTATAAACACAATCCAGTATATTACACACAATCCAGAATCACAGTAGATTATGTAAACAGATGTTCAGAGTTTGATTAACAGTATGAACTGATTTTAATCCAG
>Ga0209489_105371_pt1 | contig 22296 bp, 9 predicted proteins | sample SiratrowhiteBW_FD_187527 | JGI IMG/M metagenome (GOLD analysis project Ga0209489, IMG submission 187527) | Root nodule microbial communities of legume samples collected from California, USA - Siratro white BW (SPAdes) (version 2) | ecosystem: Host-associated > Plants > Roots > Nodule | place: USA...
TATATATATATATATATATATATATCAAGTAACAAATGTAATGTAAATGGCTATGCCATTTTCATATCATCTACCTAAATGAGAAAAATAAGTTCTATACTCTCCAAACTTCGTAAGGGGTGCATAGAGAAGAGACAAATATAAGTAAATGCTAAGGATTGTTCACTCCGCTAGCTTGATTTCATTGAACTATATGGTTAGTTTCATACCATCAACCTTGGTTGATTATGGTTCTAAACTTCAGCTATCATTATTCCAAACCAAACAAGAACTCAACAGTTATTTTGATTGTTTCAGAATCAAAATAGGGAAGATTAAAAGACTAACGATCACTAAAATCATGAAAAATCATAGTTCATGTACAATTACATATAAAGTCAAAAATAACACATGATGGTGTAGTATGATGTAAAAACATCATTTTTCCTATCTCAAATGGCCAAAATATGACTTTAAGGAAAATGCAGATTTCATCTTCAAATAAAAATGGATGAAGTGTTCAATGCACTCCCATAACAACAAATGTTTGTTTGAATTATCTCTTCTGAAAAAACATATGATGAACAAGTGCATGTAAAATAAATAAAATGCTTGAAATAGACATGTCAGTCTCACCTTGTCAAGAATCATCCAGACACCAATTTGAGAATAATGGAAATGGAGTTGAGAAGTATGAGAGGAACTCTAAGGTACTGAGTTGCATAAATGAGACCTATAAGCTGGCCTTTGAAGGACTTAGTCCTTCCTCCTGAGAAATCTGAGAAACCCCATCCTCTAGGTGCAAGAAAACGACCCTCATTTAATATTGCCAGTGAATTTGCAAGAAGCAAAAACCCCTCAAGTAAAGTCCACAAACCCATTTCCCTACATTGGAAACAAATCCAACCATGTGATTATCAAGTAACTGATCCAAAGAAACTTACGTTTGACATACACATTTTAAAGGGAAGAAGGGTATGCTTCCATCCTCAGAGAGCTCAAAAGAGACTCAATATCAAAGGATTGAAATGCATCACTTTCCCTGAACTGAAGGTTGGTGGTACAAAACAAAAAAAAATCACTCTATAGTTACAGTTTTACAATCAGTTGGAGATTACGAGCACCTCAGTCAATTACCATAATCAAATTACTGTTTTTAATTAAAATTTCAAGAATATGAATGCATTTCACCAACTAAAATTCCACAATCCAAATTTCCCAAAAAAAAAAGTAAACCTCAGTTAATGTATCTCTACAAATAGTTTCCCACATTGTGGAAAATGATGAACAAAAACAAGTGCAGACATTTAACTCACACCAAACTATATAAAAACAGGAATAATGTTTGAATAACAAAACCACAACAACATTCCACAAAACTGGCGATTAAGGATGACACAAAATCCTAGATCTTCCAACAAAAAAGCAAAGAGAAAAAATAATTTGATGTTTATTGTTTCAATAACAAAAAAACAGAACAAATTTATTTAAGATTCTAGTGAGTGAGTTTGAAAAGAAAATTTGACAAAACCTGATATGGAACCTTGAGATGAAACACGATCGATCAGATCATCCTGATGTTGAATGTGTGAATGAAGTCTGAGGAAGGAGAATCCAACAGCTCAATCACATTGACCGAAGGGTAGAAAAGGTTATAGATTTACGTTGGATCCGTAAGCCCAGTAATTAAGAACCAAACCAAACTCTCTTCGCAAAAACACAATACAAAAGATTAGTGTAACTGATTTTTTCTTTCTTTTCTACTTTTTGTTTAGAAATTTTATATAACTTTAATCATTTGATTGAATCTAAATATTGAAAGTATAAAGGTCTTTTTACATTCTACTTTAATCACAACATGTTTGTTAACTTTTATATAAGTTTAGTTTTTATCCCCTTAAAACTTTTTTTCTTCTATTTACTTTGTACGATGTATTGAATTTAAGGGAACATCTGTATTTTAGTTTAAAGAAGGTAAAGATAAAAGAGCATATTTTAAATAAAAAAAGTGTAACCATAATGCATAAAAGATATTAAATTTAATATTAGTATATTTATATGGTTATGTATGTTGGTCTATACTTTATTGGGATAAAATCAGACAGCAACCACAAAGCAAGAATGTGAAATAAAACTCAAATTTTCAAAGCAACTCAGGAACACCGTAAGCAACAGTAATCTGATACCATAGTTTATTCGAATATCCATTTGCAAAGATGGCCCACTACTAAGATGTCATGTCACTTCTATTCACTATTGTCCTAAATCTAAACAATTTCACATTTCAATGTCATGAACCAAAACCCTCCTCTCACTGGATTCCAACAAAAAAATCTCTCTCAAGCTTCTGATTGGTCCCATCCATCCATTCGCAGTAATTTAGTATGGTTATTCTTTGTATCTCCAAAATTAATTTACTTTTCATTAATCTTGAATTCTTTTCTCACAATATTTTTTTTATGTATTACAATTCATTTTATTAATTATATATATATACATATATATATATATATATATATATATTTATATATATACTTTCTTCTGAAATTCTATTGTTAAAGTGTTGATTGATTCACGTGGTTTTTCATAGGAGGAAAACATCATTGTCACCCATGAATCAGTACTGAATTAGGGCCTTTGTTCACTTTCTTGTTGTTTTTCCCTCCAAGTGAACTCTTTCACTTTCCCTCTCTATATTCTCTTCCAGTTAGCAAGCTACTCAGATTGGCGAACTTGCTTCTGCAATGGCTCAAATTGCTCTTATTGCTCCAACAACTTTCATAGCTGTTACCACTGGCATGTTCCACTGTCTTTTTTTCCTAGTTTCTTTTGTGTTCTCCTAGGAACTCAACGAAGTCAAATGATCCTTTGATTTGAACGATGAACTGATGTGTTTTCAGGTAGGGGAAAACAACAACAACAACATGAACTCTCATATGCAAGAAAGAGAGTGAGTTTAGCATCAGTTGTTCCAAGTAGGAAGATGAAGAAGTTTCCATTGTTTGTTTCATCAAATTGTGGTGGTGAAAGGAGTAGAAATGTGGTGGTGAAAGTTTCGGAAGGAGGAACCATTTCTCTCCCTCATGGTTGGCCATCACAAAAGGTAAGTCATTTCGGAAACTTTTCATATCGTACGTCAACAAATCAATTATTTTTATTTTTTATTTAAGAAATATATCTCACTGTTTATCTAATACTTTGAAAATTTAATTCACAAGTTAACACTAATGTATTTTTGGATAAGTATTTTTAAAGAAAAAAACTGAAAATTGAAAATAATTTATTCATAAGTTAAAAGTAATTTATACAAAAATTAAAAAAAAATATATATAAGAGAATTTTTCAAAATTATATACGAGAGTTTTATGAAAAAATATACAAGAGAGCTTTAAAAATTTAAATTGTGAATAATCCAATTTTAATTATGAAAAAATAGTTCTTTTTTAAATATTTTTTAATAAGTTTATCAAACAAGTTTACCTTTCGTCCTTTCTTGAGAACCTATTTAAAAAAAGTATTGATACTTTAATAATACTATTCATATTTTACACCTATTTAACACTATAAAATATTATTATTTTATTAATATATAATATTTTATTAATATAAAGTATATCAAATGTTGTTTTTTCAATAACAGTGTCAAATTAATATTTTTTAAAAAAAATTGAATTTTATTAAAAAAATGTAAAAAATAAAAAATACAAAAAATATAGTATACGTTTTCATTATGAGTTAAATATAATAGTTACATACCAATTATATTGGTGAAGTTAACTGTTATTTTTTTTAAATATTATTATGTATAACTTTTTTATATTATTTTTCACATTTCCCCTTTTTATCTTTATTTTTTATTACATTTTACTTTTTATTCCTCCTGCTCTTTCATTCATTCATCAATTCTCCTTTTAAGGGTGTTAGAAGAATATTAGTCTTATATTAGCAATTTTTTTCAATAAATAAAATTTATATAACCCTAAAGAAAAGAAAAAGGATATATATTAGAAAGCTACCTATGAATTATAGGTGCATTGAAAATGATGAATAAAGCCATTACACAGTCATACGCCAGAGGACAAGTTCTATTCACTAGTTGCAATAGTATGTTTCTTTTCCTAAGTGAAAAAGAAAAAAAGAAGAAGATATATTTAACTTTTCTGTCGAGAAGGAAAAAAAATGTCTTAGAATACCATTCAATGATAAGAATCATATATTCAGTTTGTATTTAACCGTACGGTAATTTTTTTATTGAAATTTACCTTGTTTTTGCGTAATTTATATCCTAAGAAAAGCCTATTTATCAACTTCATTTTAAAATGAAAATGAGAAAATTTATTAGAAACTTACCAATCCTGTTCTTTCAAAATTCATGAACTAGCCCACTTTAACTTAATTAGGGTATGCATAAATTTCAGGGAGAGAAAAAAAAAAAAAACTAAACAAAACAAAGTGGCCCAAAGGCCACATTAAATACGATCCACAAATCATGAATTATGGACCCATGTTAAATATGACCCACAAAGGATTGAAATTTAATTATAGACAAAAAAAATTATTTTTATTTCTCTTCTCCAAAAATAATGAGATATTGACATGTACTTCTAGCGTACTAGATAACTCTAAAATCAAAGTCCTAAAAGATATTTATAGTCTTCATAAAATGCATCCATTTATTAATAAACTGGTCCCCTACATACTTATCCCACAAAAATCCATCTTCCTAGTAATGAATTTATCATAGATAAGTCTATGAATGAATTCAATTGTTCAAGTTTGACAAGGACACGTTTTTTTTTTTTTTTTTTTTTTAAAAAAAAAGTTTTTTTTTTTTTTTTTTTTTTAAGAAAAACGTTGTGTTTTATTATTTTAAAGTGACAAAACAAAATAATAATAATTTATTGAAAGGTGTAAAATAACAGTTAAGTCTAAACTTTTTAAATAGGTAAAACTGTAATTGTTGTGAAACATATAAATATAAGCAAAATGTCTAATTTTGCATTGAATCAAGATGTTGTTTCCCCTCTTTCTTTTCTGTCTCAATTAATATTTTTTAATTAATAAATATAATAAATTTTATTGATTAGTTGTAACTTTTTATATTATAATAAATGCATTAATTAAAATCAGTAAGAATTAGGTCAATAGGAAATATTTATTCAATTAAAAAAGGAATTAATGTATTCAAATTTGAAAATTGTAGTTATATAAAAACGAAAAATCCTTCAAAAATTTGATAAAAATAAATAAAATAAAGTGGTCATATGTATGTAATAGGCTTGATTTTATGAAAGAAAAAGTATATTTTCAAAATTGATTTCAATTATATTTATTATATATACACCTTAAATATATTTTAAGATAATAATTTTTAAATTAATTACTAAATACAAACTTTACTTCTACTTTAATGTAAGAAAATTTTCATTGTGATCTTCCACAACATTTGTATTTCTCGGAAATTGTTCTTGGAGTGCACTATAATATTTTCCCTTGCGTTGAATATTCAAATGAACTTCAAATTCTCCTAAAACCCATACAAGTTTTTTAGATGTGAGCTTACACGTTATATTAGGTAAATAGGGTGTGCTTCCACGTCCTCAACGTGACTTTTTCTGTATTGAATAAGTAGTTATTATAAATTCATATTTCCCAAACATCCTTAGAACCATTCTTAATTTCTGATGAATCTTCGATCACGCACCAACATCTTTCAGACAATTCCAATGAGAAGAACAACGTTTCCTCCGTGAACCAAACTTTCTGCAGGGAAATAGGAGAAAACAATGCTACTTCATGAATTGCAAAACTCCTTCTCAACGTGATTCTGAGTAACTTTTCCTGAATTCACAAAAAGTGTAAAAAAAACGTAGAAAACAAATAAGGCGGTGTTTGGACCCGCTTCTGCCACGGCTGCCAAACTTTTTTGGTCAACTCTGCCTAACTTAAGTTTCTGCCATTATAAGCGCGTTGAGTTCAGCAATAATATTTTTAGTCCAGTTTTCACGTCTACGTTAGACTTATTCTGTACTACTAATTAATAATAATTAATAATTAATATATTTTTTATATTTTTATTATATGTAACACCACACACAAATCACACGGTGCACCTGTGCATCCAGTTGTACAACAAAATCTTAATTGTTGATGGATCATGGATCGTGCACTCCTCCATCTTCAACATGATTTGATTCCTGCATTTGTTTTGTTTCTTACGATATTATTACCATCTTTTTACATAATAGTAAAATATTTTATTCCGTAGCACACACCCTATTATTCTCTTCTTTACCCTTTTATACATTTGCAAACAATATATTTAACCTTTTAAAATTTCCATCCATCGTTGACCAAGCAACATGTGCCTTATTTCTTAACAAAAGATGATATTATGGAAAGAGAATCTCAATCCAATTAAGATATTTAAATACAAAAGATCCGTTTAGAAGGACAGTAAATTAAAAAAAAATTTCAGATTTTAAAAAAAAATAATAAGATCATTCCTTTCAACAGGTATAAAATTCATTCCAAAGTTTAACTGTTTCTCTTTATACTTTTCTTGCATCTTACATCTTACCATAATTACAGAGAAAACCAGTAAATAGTGCAAATCTGCCCTAATCAAATAACATCCAAGGAACTGACAGGGGTGCTTCCATTTTTGGTTTTACAGCCTACCACTTATTATAGTAAAATAATAATAATAATCTATATTATTATATAAAAAAATATATCATTTAATAATTTCTTTATTGATATTATTTTTTAATTAGGTAATTTTTTTAAAATAAATAAACAAATTTTCTTTATTTAAAATAATTAAATTATTTTTTAAATAACGGTTACATAATTTACTTTTACAAAATCATATATATATATATATATATATTAAATTATTTTCCATTTTTTAATCAATAACTCATAAAATAATAAAACGATATATATTAATATAATAAAAATATGAATACAATGTATTTTTGCTAATAGTAACAATTAACATCAATATAACAAAATATTTTTTAGTAATATTATTACATCTTATGTTTGCACCTTTAAATGCTGCTTTTTCTCTTCTGTTTCCCTGTCTCCGTGTTTGGGTCCTGTTTGAGTTGCAGAGAGGTTGGCAAGGATATACCGGTCACGCATTTTTTTCCTTCGTCATCCTCAATAGCCACCACTGTCATTAATTTCTCCGACCCCAAGCCATGGATTCTCAGATCCATGGCTTGTAAAGTCAACCCCTTTATCATTGTCTTGGTTGTCTCCACTCAAAGCTAAACCCTTCTTCAATGCCCAGATCCCCATTAACCTCTCTCTGAAACCGCAGGGCTCCGAAGATCAAATCGAAGGCATCAACAGAATGAAGGGTTCCAACCGGTTCTTCACTATAGGGCTGGTGGCGGCGTGGTACTCCTCCAACATTGGCGTGCTTCTCTTGAATAAGTATTTGCTTAGCAACTATGGCTTCAAGTACCCGATCTTCCTCACCATGTGCCACATGACGGCGTGTGCCTTGCTCAGTTACATCGCCATCGCGTGGATGAAGCTCGTGCCGTTGCAAACCATTCGATCCAGGGTTCAGTTCTTCAAGATCTCTGCTCTCAGCCTAGTTTTCTGTGTCTCCGTTGTGTTTGGGAACATTTCTCTGCGCTACCTCCCCGTGTCTTTTAACCAGGCTGTTGGCGCCACCACGCCATTCTTCACTGCCGTTTTTGCTTACCTTATGACTTTCAAGAGGGAGGCTTGGCTCACTTACCTCACCCTTGTTCCTGTTGTTACTGGAGTCATCATTGCCAGTGGGGTATGTCTCATAACACACACCCTTCTAATGATTCTAATTTGGAGTTTTTTTTTTTTTTTTAATTTGATTTCAGATTGGTTCAACATGAAATTGAAAATATTTAATTGTCTGATGTTTGTGTTGTGCGTGTCTTCTTCTATTTGGCCTCAGGGGGAACCTAGTTTCCATCTGTTTGGATTTATTATATGCGTTGCGGCTACTGGTGCAAGGGCTCTGAAATCAGTGCTACAGGGGATTTTGCTTTCTTCTGAAGGGTAAGTAGTGAGAAACTCTAAATTGATTCGTTAACCATTAATGTTTAAACTATTTGCTTTTAACGACTATTTGCTTTTAACGGCAAGTTTGGTCCCTGTCTGATGTTAACGAGGGGTAAAAGTTTAACTTTTATGTATGTGTAAGGACTAGAGTTTACAATTTTCTAAGACAATTATAGACACCAAATGAATAGTTTAATAATGGTTAAATTATCCCTTTGCTTTTCTGGAGTGTTCAAGATCTATGTTCAAATGGGTATTGACAGAGTTCTTGTGTGGCAGAGAGAAGCTGAATTCTATGAACCTTTTACTTTACATGGCTCCAATGGCTGTGGTTTTCCTTCTGCCTGCAACACTTATAATGGAAGAGAATGTGGTTGGCATCACGTTGGCTCTTGCCAGAGATGACAACAAGATCATTTGGTATCTGCTGTTTAATTCGGCTCTTGCATATTTCGTCAACCTGACCAACTTTTTGGTCACGAAACATACCAGTGCTCTGACCCTTCAGGTAAGTCGGATAAATCTAATCGGCTTTCATTCCTCTCTTTTTTTTTTTATGTACTTTTCACTCCAACAAAATGTCTGTTGTCTCATCTGTTGGTAGTTGGGACATCAGATTTTGGTGGTTGTCAAATGAGTTTGTTGTCAAATCACAGGATATGTATCACCTTATCTGCATTGTGTTGGTCACTTTTTTTGTTTTGTCTTAGTTCCTCTGCAATGCGATCAGTGGCTGAGTTATTTTGTTTGAGAATGGAATTCTTTGAAAACAAATTATATCAGGTCATGTGATATTTTTATATTGCCTAGTATTTTGCTTTTGCAATCTAGTTTCTCAAAATTCATAAATATTCAATTTTTCTAGTTTCTAGATTGTGTGGTTACCAGATATTTCATAAATAGTTATTGCAAACTTAATTGAGGGGATGCCTCTGAGAACTTTCTGCTGGATCCCTAAAGCTAGTGCTAGGCCAGTACATTCAAACATTGCAACTGATAGTTCACAAGTATTTGTAACAATTTATCAAGATGACTCGTGATCAGAACTTGCTGATGAGTAAATCATTTTCCAGTTGGAGCACGGTGACTGTTAAGACTGTATTAACATAATTTGTTCATATAACTTTGATCTTGTTTTGATACCTTCTGCAATGTTATCCCTGGTCACGTTAGCAATGAATTTGGGATGATTGATGCGTGCATTTGTGAAAACTACAAGTGAGTGTTTTGGGAATTTCTCATGGAAATGTACATTTAAAAAAAAAAATCTGTTTTTGGATTGATGAAATCTGTGATTCAAATGAGGATGTTTAGATGAAACCTGTGTGTTTTGTTAGGCTATCCTTGAAGTCTGATTTTGATCTTTGCTTGAGTGTTTCCTTTTTTTTGTGTTTAATTTCTGATGATTATTCTTAAATTGAATTCGATTCATAATCTAAGAGTTGGCCTCATACAGGTACTAGGAAATGCTAAAGGTGCTGTAGCAGTAGTAGTTTCAATTCTAATCTTCAGAAACCCAGTTTCGGTCACTGGAATGATGGGTTACTCACTCACAGTCTTTGGAGTTATACTCTATAGTGAAGCCAAAAAGCGAAGCAAGTGATACTAATACATCATCATTCATGTTCAGCCAGCATTGAACGGACAACCTTTAGTTATACTCCACAACATTTACTTTTCATTACTACACAGGCAACCTCGCCATTTCTGGAGGCAAATTTGTTTAGCATGCTAGTAATCTGAATTCAGAGTTTCCTGACTCTAATTAATACACATTTTTTACCCACACGCCAGGCCTCATTGTATTAGCAACGATGCAGAAATGGTCCACATTGCATTGGCAACGATGAAGATATGGTCCACAGAACAAAAGTTGCAATAATCGAGTACTTTTTGTCATTTATTATTGGAGGAAAAAGAGTTGTAAAATTGGATATCTACACTTAATATTGTTGAATACCATTTACATTCGTTTAATGATAGAATTCATATTTTTGCCCTTACAGATTCTTTAATATCATTTATGAGATAATTTGAACCAGAGAATAGTAACAAATGAATTCAAAGAATATAAACAGTCTTTACATATTAATTATTCATTCTCCGTGATGTTAATTGTTAATCAAGCATAATGTAATCTCTATACACACCTTGCATGCAACAGATGGTGAGTTCCATATTCCTTAACTCGCGTGCAGAATTTAGAAATGACCTTTTGTGTATTCATTTTGTCAAAGAACAAAGTTGCATAAATGCTGTCATCATTGTGGACCGAATATGGAACTCAACAAGTACAACTATTTTTTGTGTGTACATCTATTTCAATTCTTCAGATTATAGCCAATTATTTCAGTTCAGTGAGATAAGCTTCAAAAAGTGTAGTCCAAAGTTTCAATACATATAAAGGTACTCAGCAAAATAATAGTAGTATCATTGTCCATAGAACATCAAATGCATCCTACCTAGTAGCCAACCCGTTTTCAAAGGCTATTTAGTGTCCATCATTACATTGAATGAAAGGAATATTGAATAGAAAAATAATGGGTGTTGGAAAGGTGTGTGTGTTTAAAGAGTATCTATGCTTTTGCTTATTTTAGTTACATATTTGCATCCAATACCCAATTAAGCCAAGGGTTTTCTTACTCATGGGTTCCTCATATCACTTATATTGGACTGGTTACAAGTTTGATCATCCTAAGATTGATGGCTTCCTTTCTTGGACTGCCTGATGCTTACAGAATATTTTCTGACAGTCAAACCAGTAACACAGTCGAACTTAGAAATTAAGTTACAAATTTGATATCTTTAAAATAATAACTAATGAGAAAGTGAAAAAGTGTCTCTATATACACTCTAAAAAATGATAATAGTTACATGAAAAAATATTTAATAATTTATAGCATATGCTGTTAAAAATATAAATAATTCATAATTTTAAAAGATATGAACAAATACTGTTAAATTGTACATAATTACTTCCTTTTAGCACTTAAATTTTTATAATAAAATATAATTAAATAAAAAAGAACATACATATATATGTATATATTAAATAGAAAATCTTCTTATAGTGTTCCGTTAGTTTTGTTCTACCATATTTCTCTAAATTAGTGTCGTTGTGAATTTTATATTATAATTTTAAAACATTAATAAAGGTAAAATAGGAAAACAATTTAGAAATCTTATTGTATATTATTAAAGATTAATTAAGGGGTGAAATTCCACGCACTTCTGAAAAAAACTGCAGATTAGTTGTAAATTGGATTTCTACATTGTTTAACACTAATTATATTTGTTTATTAATATGATAAAATCCATATTTTTTACAATCGACCAGTTTCTTAGATATCGTGAAATTCTTTAATATAATTCCTGAAATATTTTGAAGTTGAAAATAGTTAAAAAATGAATTCAAAGAATATAAAACAAAACTAAACTTAGCATGTTTGTTATTCTGGCCCCCAAGATATCTACTATTCAATTACATCTACTATCTAATTACATGTACACGTATTAACTCAAATTGATAACATTGAAATAATCAGAAATGCGATCAACTTATCATTGAACGGGTACCGAACCCTGCTGAAGACAATCCTCTGAAGGCACAGTCTTAGTATTACTTCTTCCCCTTAATGACAGATTAAGAATGGTCAAATCTGGATCCAATCGATGCTTGTCCCAAGCCGCATTAAAATGCAAGTCTCTGCTTCTGGGTATACAGAAAGGACATGGACATGGACTAAATGGGAATGAATATATCACTCTACAAAGAAATTAATCAAAAAATAAAGCCTTACTCCTGAAGTAGGATCAGTATCTGACATATATTTGCTCTAATATCTTCCCGAGCTGTTCTCAATGCTGCCTCCTTATACACAACAGCAAGTTCGTCTACCAATCTGAAGTGAAAATGAAATTATGTGCTAGAAATGAATTATATTATCAAGGCACATATAGAATAGAAATTATGTTTATATCCATTGACTGATGGACCCAGGATTCTGCCACGTAAGTGGGAAACCAAGATAAATTTCAGTTATTTCAAAATGCTCCTAAAAATGGGGTAGGAAGAAAAGGACTGCTGATGTAGTCTAAATCTCTAGCATATCAATGGATGAGTTCCGTAAAATTACTTCTAAAGCAACCCTTCTCTAGAATTGGAGATCAAGAGGTTCACAGTTGAAAAATATGTCAAGAAACAGCATTCCATTCCTCGGTGGAATAAACATCAAACAGGAACATAAGTAAGTCATGGCCTCATCTTCTTGTAAACATCATAAAAAAGAAAGGGAACTTACAGATTTCACATCATAGCAAAGGAAAAAAATTAATCATGACATCAATTCAATAAAATGTTTACATCAGATCCTTACAGAATAATGTTTTGACTATGATAAGGATGAATACACACAAACAAGTAACGATATGCTCAAGTGCTACAGGAAGTTAATCCCTATTTGTCAAGTACATGAATGCCACACATGTCTGAAATAAATTTTAACTTACTTTGCAATAAATGGTGAGTTCCTTATCCACGTCAGTCTACAAATTATATATGTACATTTTAGAACCTGCAGAATGGGAATATATAAAAGAGTTAATCAGAAATTACTTTTTTTTCTTTTTTACCAAATACTAAAAGAACAAAGTAGCATTATATGTTCGGCAATGTCAACCATACAGGGAAAGGAAAGCCAAGGTCGAAACCTTTTCCAAGTTAAAACAATTCAACTATTCTGAATGTATATCTATATCAACAATGCTAGTTACAATCAATAATTTTGGTTCAGTAAGATAAACTTTTAAAAGTGTCGTCCAAAGTTTCAATACATATATAAAGGTACATACCGAAATAATAGTCTCATTGTCATCAGCGTGCATCCACTGAAAAAATAATGGGAAAATGCGCCTGAAGTGAGCTAAAAGGACAAGACCAACGCCATTAAATAATGATTCAGCAGATTTAAGCCATGCAATTCGACGTTCTTTGTTTCTGGGCTGGCGCTCCAAATGACTTATCATTTCATTTAGCATCCTTTCAAACCTATTCAAAATAAAGATATATTAAAATCGAGATGCAATATATGCTTCTAAAAGCCAAGAATTCAAGCAAAAGGAATTCCAAGACCTTAGAGATTGAGCAAACTTGCTGACTTATATCAGTATGGCCTATAGGGAAGTTATATAACCTTTTCCAAAATAAATAACATCCTCGCAAGTAGTAAATAAAAATTCTTCACTTGTCATACATAACAGTCAAAATCTGCCCCATTAAATATCCTTCACTCTCTACATGATGAGATTGAGATCACTTAACCAAACATAGTAAAGGTTTGTAAAAAGAATTAAAAAGTTTAAGCTCCCTTGATCCATTAAAGGGCAAAACTTCCTTTGCTATATAAACAGAGCTATGGAATTTGTTATTCCCTTGCAATTATGAAAAGCATCAATGCTAACGGATTATAATCAACAGGTACTACAAATATTCTATATTTCTAGAAGTGAAAACTATGTTTAAAGTACGTCTGTACAATAGTCAAGAACCAACTGCATAAAGATGGAGGGCATGGATAAGTAACATCCACTTTCCTGCTTATTCAGTTAGCTAATTATTTGAATGCCAGAATTCCCTACAGCATTTAACATGTGAAAATTTTTAAAAATTTCCCACGAAGCTATAACATGTACAATTGAAAGATAATAGAAAGGAAATGGATGAATATACCAAGGACTACGGGGATTATTTCTCTGAGTAAGAGTCACAAGAACTACCGACGCCTCAACCACAAGATGCCATATCTCGTCATCAGAAGCCGTGTTCTGGCAGCAGGCATCTAGAACAGCGTCCACATACCCACCAAGCTCAGCTGCATCCACATTTTTCCCAATATGTGCGAGGCTAATCATGCCCTGTCCCTGAAGTAACACAAGAGAGCAAAACTCACTCATCACAAACAGAACTATTTCAAGATTCACTAGATTATATTTGAACTTCCAATAGCAATTACAACACAACACATACCTTCACCACAGGGGACCAATGATCAACAGCAGTCAGTGCACAAGGAATCACCAATCCACACAATTTACCCAAATGAGGACAATCAACCTGTCATTAATCCAATTATTATCTTAATCTCTCAGAAGGCACAAATAACTGAACCAAACTTCAAGTTATCAGTAAATAATGCATGCATCCATAACATAAGTTCTTTCTACACACCATCCATCCAGTCACAACCTGATAATTGATTGAATTTTACAGTAACCAGTTAACTACTTTAAAAGGCGTGCCCAGAAATTTCTAGTTGGAAATGTAGAATTCATTTCATACTAAGAATACATAAAAGTTGAACTGGTAAATTATTATCTTCATTTTATTGTCATAACATACAATCAAAGTACTGAAACCCTAGTACCCAACCTGTGTAATAAACCATCTAAACTGAAAAGCAGCGAGAATGGCAAACCCAACAGGGACTCTTGCCGATGCCGCGGAGAACTCGTCGCTCTCATCGGACTTATCTATGGAGCTCTCCTGAATCCTCTCTTTCAAAAGTGGCAAAACCTCGGGCATCAGTTCCAGCACCAACCTCTTCTCCGGAGGAACAACGTCATCACGATTTCCGTCCCCGAGTTCGGCGAGATACAAGCAGGAGAGCTCGGAGAAGGACAAGGCGGCGAGGGAGGAGAGGTGGCCGGGAATCCATGAGAGAATGCCGGAATTGTCGAAAGCGGAAGAGCAAAGGACAGCGCATGCGAGAGCGAGGTCTATGACGGAGGCTGTAGGTAGGAGGAGGGGTTCGAGAAAGGCTTTGACGGAGACATTGGAGGATCGGTGTGGAGTGTAGGGGACGGTGGCCAGAGACTCCGATATTCGGGTCGATGAACGGAGAAGAAGGTCTCGGAGCGGGGAAGATGGTGGTACTTCCAGCATTTGGTACTGATTAGGGTTTTGGTTCCGCCGCTAACGGCAACACCACTGTTTTCTATAAAACGACATCGTAATAACCACTATATATTATGAATTAAGTAAAAAACCTAATAATTTCCTTAGTGTTCAATATTTTTTTCATTTAACACGTTAATTAAAAAGATTAAAAGGTAATAAATTTATAAATTAGACGGTCAAAAAATATAAGTTATTTTAAAATAAATTTTATTTTATTTTAGTAAAATATGCTTCTATTCACTTTTAAAAAAAGTAGTGAATATGAAAAATAAAATTCGAAATATTGAAAATATAATATTATACTTTGTTCAGGTAACTTTTCTTTATAAACACGTCTAATAACATAAATATAAAATATAAAAATTCAATTTAATATATAAATTAGAAAGTATCTTTTAGAAAAAACTTCTTATTTTATCAATTTTTACTTAAATGCATTATTAGTTATGAATTAGGTTAAATAAATTCATTCTATAGTTCAACTATATCATTTAAACTTATAAGAATGAGTACTAAAAGAAAAAATAAAAAAAATATATTTACTAATAGATATAAAAATATATTTTTTACTTATTTATTAACAATTAATGTACTTCTAATTCGTATTTCTTTTGCACTTTAGAAGAAAAAAATAGTAAAAAATTGGAAAGTTAAAAGTCTATGTATTCAAATTAAGATTAATATATAATATATTCAATAATTTTATGTGTTTACTAATTTGTTAAAATAATATATCGTGATATTATTTCAAATAATTGAAAGTATTATTAAAGCTAATAATAATAAAAAGTAAAATGAATTATAGAAATTAAAATTAAATATATGATACGATAAATTAGTTGAAAAATATTATATATACACACTCGCACTTGAATAATTAAGCTTATTCTAAAATCAAGTTTTATTTTATTTTAGGAAGATTCCACCATAATTAATTATTATTAAGACTATTTTACAAGGTTTTTTTATTTATTTTAAATCATCTTGCCATGACACATCATTATAAAGACTATCTTACCAGTTTTGTTTAATATTTCTGTTTGTAGTTCATTTTTTTATGTATAAAAAATAATTTAATTATTAAAATTCAATATTTTTATTATTCTTAAAATGATCATATCATATTAACATATTTCAGTATCAATGTCTTGTAAGATATAAATTTTAAAGTTTTGGAAAGCAAGCTGGAGATTCTCTAACAGTAATAATACGCTTACTTAATTAGAAATGTGTTGTTAGATTGTTGGATTTGACTTATCAAACTAAAACTGAAAATTACATCAGTTCAGTTTAACTTAAAATTTCTACATAATAATTTAATAATGAATGTCATAATTTAATTACATAATAATGTATGTCATAATCTAATCTAATCCTTCAATCTAATGGGTCAGGTTAAGATTGCCGTGTTTATTTTATAATTTACACTTAAATAAATTTAAGAAAGAGCAATATCATATTAAATAAGTTTAATTACTTTTGTCTATCATTCATTTGTGATGTCGTTCAAATTTTGACTGAAATCTTCATAAGTTCAAAATTTTTTAAGCCATTTTTAAAGGCTGCGCTAAATTTTCCTTATTTATTAATTTATTCAACTAATGGTCAATAAATGGACCAAACTTTTCGAGGGTTTCCTAATCAAATGGTCCAAAATTGCCTGTGTTTATATATATATATATATATATATATATATATATATATATATATATATATGTGTGTGTGTGTTTGTGTGTATTTCCTTTGTAATTGAATCATAATTTTCCCCGAGCCAAATGAAACACATGCAAGGCCAAAAATCTGTCAGAATATTTATGCAGCTGATACGATAATGGCATCAGTTTGACTAAAAATGAAAACAATTGAACTATATATATGAAAAAGACGGAATCTTTTGGGTGAATCTTTCTAAAATAATCTCAAGTTAAGAATGTAAATGTAATTGAATTATAAGCTAACACTAGGTAGAGAATGCAATGAAGGCAATATCATCAAATTGGAATGAAATATCTGGCAAATCACGCACTCATTAGTCATTACGGAATGTCCATTGTATAAATAAAGCACACAAGATTTGCACGCCACGCATGTGTAAGTAAAAAAAAATCAGAAATGAAGTCGCGAGAGAACGATCAAAACAAAAAAAAGCCACACATACAAACACTTGCTTGATAGACCAAAATGTATTTGTTAAAGAAAAGGCAATAGAAGAAGGAGCCAACATTCAAGATTCTGGAACAGTGGCTGCTGCTGCTGCTGCCGCCGCCCGTTTGATTGATGCAGACTTTGTGAGATGATTATAGCTCCCTTTCTCCTTAAAAAGCTGGGAGAAATGGTGCTTGCAATACAGAATGCCCTCAAGGGCTGCATAATTCGATGGGGTTATGGGACAACCACCATGTGAACACTTGAAACATGATTTGTGATAGGCCTGCCCTTCCACCGTTACCTAAAAACAAAGAAAAAGATATGCATGTTTACTATGGCAACAAACCAAGATGAAGTTCTAATTCTGGTTAAGTCCAAAACTGCAGATTTATAATGATTAGACATACATTTCACTCATTCAAGCAATTATTGACAAATAAAGTCGGTAGATTTTTCAGTTTGGTAATATATACTTTCCACTTTCATTCCAGCGAGCTAGTTCTCTGAAATAAAAAAAATTCATTTTCCTTTTTTTATAAGTATTTAAGGATAAATTGGTTAAACAGGACCTAAATGGTCAATGGGACAGAAGTTTTCTAAGAGAGCTATCCCCAGTATGAATTTGAGTGGGTAATAAAGGTCATGTATGTTTGATTCCCTTCTTAACTTTTGGCTTTAAAAAATAGTTTTCTAAAACAATGCCACACTACTCAACAATAAATTTCTCATTCTAAATCTATGAAGTTTCAAAAGTTTCCAAAACAACTGCCAATCTACTCTCCCCTCTTATTCACAAAAAATTAGAATAAACTGATACAAGAGATTGACATTACCACAAACACAAATTGCCAGGTATATGTGACTATCAGCATTGATTTCATTTATATGGAAATTTTATAATAATTATTTGTAGGTGGAGGGAGAAGCTGCAGAATTATTCACAAGCAAATGTCATTTAGCTTTCTTGACCTGTAGAATTATGAACTAAATCAGAATATATGTTTCATCATCTTAAGCACAGAAATAAAATATGAACGTTTATCTCCACACAATTATCTCCCATTACGATAAGGAAGCCATACAGAGTCTAGCCGTGGTCCAAAAAGAAAATGAAGTTCAAACTCCTCTTTTGCACAGGATATTTTTGAGGCGGTAACACACTTGATTTCACAGAACCAATATAAGAATCCTAACACTTGAACATCCATATGCCCAATTTGTAACAAAAATATTATGTAACTTTATAATGGATACTGAACATCGTCAAGTATTTTGTTTGAGAATCCTACCTTCTCCAATGGATAAGCAGTTTTCCCACATGTAGCACACTTTTCTTGTGTGCCAGAAAACATGCTCGCAGCTTTACTAGGTGACCTTGTCTGGAATAAACAAAATATGCCAATAGTTATTCAACAATACCAATTGCTGTAGACCTGTTTATCACAACGAAGTTAGAAAATTGCAAAATGAAGCACTTACCAGCTCAGGAGTGGTCTTATCAGCTAACTTTGCAGCTGTTCAAAATGAAAATGTGGTCAATTAAAGAGACATCTGATTCAAAAACCACACAAACAAAAAGAACAAGACATACGTGACTGGAAGTTCTTGCTGAAGGTGCCAGTCTCCTTGAAGAGCTGCTCATAGTGAGGTTTACAATAAAGAACACCTTCCATTGAGGAATAGTTGCTCAGCTGAAACAAAAACAGGCCATTAAATAATTTGTATGAAACTTTAAACTCAAATACACAAATGCTAACTCAATTAGTGTCCAACATTACTAAGGCCTGTTCAAATAAACTTTCCAAACACTCATAGGGAAAGAAATAAGAAGGTAAAACGAATTGAGTTTCTCTCATAAGTTAAAATCAATTGCAGCACTTCACTATTTATAGAAGTTTCATAAAAAAAACTGCTTCCTCCAGTTAAGGTGAATAAGTTGATTTTAGCTTATATATGTTCAACGCATTTTACTTTTTTTTTTTTTCAACTATAAGTATTTATGGAAAAGTTTATTTCTTCATACCCGAAGTAAAAGGAGCAGATCTGTGTCATTACACGAATCGAGTGAAAATTTTCCACTCCAAAAATTCTCAGCTTCATCAAATTCTAAAAAAAGAATGAGGGTGGTGTCCCAATTCTTTTTCTGATCAAATCATAAACTCACACTATCCTTTTTTATCAACCAGCTAAAATTCTCGTCGAAATTTTACATGGATGCAAAACAGCGTCAAACAAAAGCAAGAATCTTTAGCAGAATTTAACAAAAAAAAAATAAACAACAGTATTAATAAGCCATCAAATAAATAATGCAACTAACAAAAACATAATAACGCCAAAAAAAGGTACCTTTAATGTTCCTTTGCAGTGAGAGCACCTGAAGCAAGCTTTGTGATAAGCAGTGCCATCAGCAGAAAGCTGATCAACGGGATAAACCGTTTTCTCACAAGCCTTGCACTTTTGCTGGGTTCCGATAAAAGACATTGCTGTGGCTTTTAGATCTAAATTCACCACCAATTCCAAATTCACAAGGCACTGGATCGGCTTCAGTGACTACTTTTCGCGTTAGATTTGCCTATGACAATAAATTGAGCTACTCATGTCAACCAAAAGCATTAACAACAATGAGCACAAAATATTCCAGCAAACCCAAAAGAAAAAATCAAATTTTGAAAGCTTAAAAAGATCCCCATATGAATGAATCTGTCTGGTTTGGTTGAGAAAAATGAAATAGTATATATAAAGTTAACGCAGTCAAAGTGGGTATTTCATTTTCAGCTTACCTTGCGAAGAGAAAGTGGTGAATGGTGGATCGGTTGTGATCTGAAGCTTTGAACTGAAAAGTTGAAGATAAAGACAGAGTGAGAAATTTTGAGGGCGAGAGTGAATGAGAAGAAGAAGAAGAAGAAGAACAGAGGAAGTTGAGACACAACTCGGGAATATGAATGTCATTCAATATATATTGATTGAGAACAGATCATATCTTGGTCCTCATAATGAAAATCCATTCAGTAGAAAAATTTAATACATTTTTATTGCAAATAATAATACTCCTTCCCGTTGCTGTTTGTAATTAAAAAACAATTAATTCAGTTGGTAATAATAAATTTTTATTTTGAATTACCTTTATTGTCAGAATTTTCTAATTATTATTAATGTAAGTTGGTCTTTTTTTCGTTAACAATATCTTAAGTTCAAATATCCAATAAAAATAATATATTGGACTATGTCTGTGGGAAAAACATAATTTTTAATTTAATTGTTATAAATAAGATGAGAAAGAAAGATTAATAAATATTAGGAATCAGGATACAAATATCCTTGCTGTCTCCATTGACACTTTTTTATTTGTTTGGTAGAATCCACTAACGCTGTTTCTGTTTTTCTTTTTTCCCTTTTATTTTTCTGTCTCTGTGTCATGGTCCATCATGGCCAACAGCTCAATCAGAGACCCTCAAAATTAGCAGACCTCAAACTTGTTTTCTTATTAATAATTAATAATTGATTCATCTTTTTCTTTTTTTTCTTTTTTCTAAAATGGTGTACTGTTTTTAAAGAAAACGCGGAAGTAAATTAAATTCCCGTGTCGAAATTTCAAAACATAATTAATATTTATTTTTGTTAGAAATGAAATTAATTAAATACGGGAATGATCACAATTCAAAACCTACATTTTATTTTAGTACAAAATTAGTATTAAGCACGAATTTTATATAACTTATAGGTGAAAATAAATATTAAAAAAACAAGGAGAAAGTAAATAAAAAAAAGGTTATTTTGTTTTAATAGTGAAATAAATAAGACAGAATTATTGAAGAAATGAAGCAAAACATGCAAAGAAAAAAGTTTAAATACGTGTTATATATATTTTTTTATCCCATTAAATGAAAGATAGAATTTCCACCCTTATTATAATAATAATAATAATAATAATAATAATAATAATAATAATATTATTATTATTATTATAACCACTCATGAAAATAGTAATTTGTCACTAATGTTCATAATAATATCTATTTAACATTGTATTATATTATTAAAATATTATATATCAATAAAATAATAATATTTTATAATATTAAATGAGAGTGGAACATACATAGTCGTGTCAAATTATTATCACTCAAAATTTTACATACATATTTAAAGACGTGATAAAAACAAAGTACGTATATAAATACAAAAATTATTTTATAAATATTTTGTGATGCCAGATTAAGTTTAAAATTTATTATTTAAGGTGTTACTGAAATTTATTGAATTTATTATCTCAACAACTATTTGGCTATAGGATGACTAGATGAAAAATCTGTCAAGTATTTTATGTCATCTAAATATATGATAAATATAAAGTATATAAGTAATGTGAAAGTCATTTTATTATTCAATTTTGTGAAATTGATATAAAATTGAAATCCTGTTTTCAATAAAGAATAATAATATTATTAATGTAAAAATATATAATATATGATTTAATAGTTTCGAAATAAAAATAAATAAATACCTTAAACAGGTAGATAACTCACAATTTTAATAATATAAAATAGTGATTAGAGAAATATAAGTCTTTCTATTATTAGTTGTCAACGCAAAGAAATATTTATTGGGTGGAAATATACCAATGAAATATAAAGTGTAATTTTCATATTGAAAAGGAAAATCTCTAATTGTGACAAATATATTCGTGACGAAGACATGTCATACTCTTAACTCCAATTTTGATTAAAAAATAAGTTTGATTTAAATGTATTTTTTTCATTTAAAGAATGGTTGTTGAAATTGTTAAATCTAATTACTTAATTCAATATAAAAACATCATTAATGATGACTTTAACTATGTACTATATTATAATCGTGTTACTCATTTCACATAAGTGCGAAATATTTAAAGTTTTCAATCTTTTTATTATTATGTGATTTAATTATGTTTATTCATACCAATATTTCTGTCATTGTTTCATGGCACACATAAAATGTTATTTTTTTTATAAATAACAAAATATATTTTATAAATCTTATGTCTACTCTTATTTTATTTCAGATCTTTCAACTATGTTCTTCTAAAGTATTGCGACAAGATCTTAATTTTAAATCAAAACTCACTGAAGTTTACATCTCAGGAATTAGAAAAAAAAAAAAAAACTACTGCAAAG
>Ga0209489_105372_pt1 | contig 22295 bp, 11 predicted proteins | sample SiratrowhiteBW_FD_187527 | JGI IMG/M metagenome (GOLD analysis project Ga0209489, IMG submission 187527) | Root nodule microbial communities of legume samples collected from California, USA - Siratro white BW (SPAdes) (version 2) | ecosystem: Host-associated > Plants > Roots > Nodule | place...
AAATTAAAGTATCAATTCTATGTTGCATATAACTGTTGCATGTTATTTTTCAACACCATAATTGATATATGCCCCTTTAATTCCTTTTTTATAAAAATGAAGAAAATAAAAAATTTTGACATATTGTGTTTTTCTTTTCTTTAAAAAAAAAAAGTTTTATTTAACTTCCAACTATCCAAATTTTGATTTGAAAAGTTATGATGACTCGATTGAATTCTTAAAATGGTCGTTCGCACCATATGAGAGTTTAATTTGAGAAGTTTTAACTTTGATTGGAATCCCAAAAGACCGCATGCGTCTACGGTATCAAAATTTAAAATTTTAACTTTAACTGGAATACCAAAAGACCGCACGCGTCTACGGTATCCAAATTTGAAGTTTACTCTAAAAAAATATTCAAAATAAAAAATATATATAATTTTCAAAATTAAAAAATATCAAACATTCTAACAAACAAGTATTTTTAAAGAACTACGTAACCCTGATTCTTCATCCCTGATGGAGATACGTAGGAGCAAGGTCAAACCTTGTCGGGCTCCCTAAAATAAAAAAAATATTTTGTTTGTTTTATCTTAATCTCTTTCTTGGGAAAATAAATGTTTTTAAAAAATTACACTCAGGTTACTTATTTAATTAAAGGTACCGTCTTAGGACGGGCGTTGTGGGGTGCTAATACCTTCCCCACACGTAACCGACTCCCGGACTCTAAATCCGGTTTTGTGAACTTGCCTTATCCTGTTTTTGGTTTTCCATAGTTTTCCGTTAATAAATTATGGTAGCGACTCCTCTATTTTGAAAATTAAAATAAATTATTTTTGTTCGCCGTCCCCGTCGTAACCCTGGTTGCGACAAAGAGAATATTGAGAAGAGAGGATAATGATTGAAGGTGTATTTTGGAAAATGGGAGAGTGACCTATTTATAGGTGGATGATATGTTTATAGATCTCAGCGAAGGAAAGGGAGAAGAAACCTAGTCGAGGAGTGAATAGCTAGAAAGAGGGATATGTTGTAGATAGATAGGCAAGGTCATGGATGGTCAAGGAGTAAACCGTCTAAAAGAGAGGGGTGCACACACTTATGGGTTTCTTCATTTTGAAAAAAAAAGGGGAAGTTGTGAAAAGAGGTGTTCCGTTTACGTTCATTGTTCAAATATTGTACAATACTTTAGAATTTTACAACAATCTCCCACAAATTGCAATAGGCAAGGAAAGAAGACAAATCCTAGGTCTCATATAAGATGTAATGTATAAGAGTTGGTATAACAAGTTGTATGAACTAATGAGGAACTTAACACATAATGTAGGTGGTATAACAAGCTACATGAATAAAAAAAACACTTAGTATGTGTTAGCAGTTTATCAATTACAATACACTGCTAAAATTCTTGTTGTTATCGTTGTGTTTCTCTTATTAGGCCTTTCCTGTGTTCGATATTTATCAGTGCTCTAGAGATTTTGCCTAGATATCATACATATGGTCCCACTCGACACTCATATAGATGATTTCCTTAAGTATACACTACAAATCATACATTACTCATAAAGGATATAAAAATTATTAAAAACTGTCATAAGCTAAAATTTCTTATACCACATAGAACTTTAACTAAAAAGTTTAACCTATCAATGATGTAGTATTTAGCACTTTCAGACACAACATGAATGGACATATATGATTTTAAATCAATTTTAGTGCTAGCATAACTAACATGTGACTTGTTTTTACCCATATAAACTTTATTCATGGGATTTCCAATCACAAATGTTGAGTTTTCATCACTTGTTTGTTTTCAAGTGAGTGGCTTTAGTCTCATTTCCCTTTTTAAAATCACATTTCTCCCTAAAGGTTTTGTTAGAGGATCTACTAGATTCTGTTTGACTTAACATAATCAATGGAAATTGTCCACTCTTTGGCAATTAACTTGTTAAATTATGTCTCAATTATATATACCTGTTCTTTCCATTGTAAGTTTTGCTTCTAGCTATAACTATTGTCAATTGACAATCACAATGCATTGATACAGATGAAATTGGTTTCATTCCTAATGGAATGTTTGATAAGAAGTTTTTCAAGCACTCAATTTCAGTTCCAGTCATTTCAAGAGCAACAAACTTTGACTCCATTATTAATCTTACAATAATTATTTGCTTAACTGATCGCATGTAATCACACCATTCCAAGTGTAAACACATAACCACTAGTAGATTTGCTCTCATCTGAATCAAAGATCCAGTTAGCATCAATGTACCATTCTAGAACACCTAAAAATCCATTTTATTCAATGACGTAATCCATTATACCTCATAAGTATTTCATGAGTTTTGCAAGTGCATCCCAATGATCCTGATTAGGATGTTGAGTGTACCTACTCAGTCTACCTACCACATAAGCAATATTTTGTCTGGAAAAGTTCATTAAATGCAACAAGTTGTCAATTATTTGAGGCATATTGAGGTTGAGAAATAAATTCTCTTATTTTTTTTCTTCAATTTAGAGTTAGCATCATAAGGGGTGTTTACTTGTTAAAATTCGTAATAACTAAACTTCTTAAAAAGTTTCTCCCTATATTTTTTTCTTGGGATAATAATATACTAGTACCCTTCTTATGACTCTAACTCCTAAAATTACATTTTCTTTACCCATGTCTTTCATTTCAAACTTAGATCAAAGAAATAGTTTTGTTCTAGAAACTATATCATTCCATGTACTAAAAATTAACATGTCATTAATATATAAACATATAATGACACATCAAAATTTTTAGATTTAATGTACATACATTTATCATGATTGTTAGTAGAAAAACCATCACAATGTATAAGATTATCAAGTTTTTCATGTCATTGTTTTGAATTTTAATCTATATAAAGATTTTAAAAGTTTGCATACTTTGTCCTATTAACTATGAACTACACATCCTTTAGGTTGAATTGTATAAATTTCTTCCTCTAATTTACTATTTAAAGAGATTGTTTTAACATTCATTTAGTGAACCGCCAGAAAGAAAGGAATACCTACCTTTATGGATTTTTTTCCATTACAAAAAAAGAAAAGGATGGTGTGAAAAAAGCAGTTTTATCCATGCTCATCGTTCCAATCTCTTGCCGTACTTTAAAATTTCACAACAATAACAACTTTAAAATGATACAAATGAAAAAAATACTACATTTGATAGCTTTATTTGCTCCCTTTATTAATATATTAACACATATCATTGATTATTTGTATCATATGTCACTTTTCTCAATAAGTCAATTTTGACTGACGTCATTCTTTATTCATGACACATAATTTTTTAATATGATTTAATGAAAAACAATATATTAACTCATTTCTAACAAAAGTGGGATGAAATTAACAACTTTCAAAGTAGTGAGATAAAATTGAAAAAATTAACATAATAGTCAAACAAAAAAGACTATTAAACCAAAAGCATAAATCTCTACTTCCTTTTGTTTTGTAATTTTGTAATGGTGTGTATATGCTTTTAAGCTTCCCTGAGTGAGAATAATCAATAGTAAAGGGTCATTTGGTTGCCTTCTTTGTATTATTTATATGATAAATACTTGTATTATTAACTCAACCCACCAGCTAATTGAATACTGAACTATTGGAGTATCCTGAAGTGGGTAGGTAGAGTTAACAAAGAATAATTCATTCTACTAAACATGATGAGCTAAATTATCTCATAAAGAACAATGATCAAGAATACATGAATTGAAGAAATCATGGACGATGATGACTCATGAAGAAATATGAATCCAACTTCTGACTTGGCAAGGAAGGACCACTCTGAAGAGAATCTTCCAGATATGATGGAGTGTTCCATATAATATATGTTCATAACTTTGTACTATGAGATATACCAAGTGAGCTAAAGATTGCAGTGTAGATTTTGGTGATGATGAGGCACATCATAGACCATCTATTTTTTCATCAGAAAGATTCCTTGAATCAGTATAATCTTCAACCAATGATCACAGCTAGCCCCATTACCATGCATTCTGTGGCCAGGACCCAGTGACCATGACTGATGCAACATCAACTTCAAATTCCATGCATTCACTTCAAAATCTTTGGAACTTCCTTGCTGCAACAAACTTACATGTCTATATGCATTCTTCAACACTTGGTGGTGTCTTCCATTACAATGCAAGAACAAGATATTTGCTTCCTAAGCCTATGCTGTGTGGACACAAACAAGCTCTTTTACTTCTTTGTATTTCTTCTATGTGGATAAACATAAATGTTTCTAAAAAACATTTTTCAGTTTTTAAATAAATTCCACCAATATTTGGAGGAGCTTTTTCATAAACTAGAATTATCTTATGAAGAAAATTTAGGGAATTTTGTGAGATGGTTTCACTGTATATAAACTAATTTTACTTAAAAAAGTTAATTTATTTTTTTTCCTATTTGAAAGAGGTTTGTCCAAGTATACTTTTGATATTATTTTATACATATTTAATCCCTTTGAGGAAAGATGCTAAATTTTTAAGCTTGAGATCAAATCCTTTTTATATGAAAATGCATGGAGTGTATAAAGTAAAAAGAAAAAACAAACTTGTTTAATGAATTAAGATTAACGTATGTATATAAACTTTTTAAAGAAATTAAGTTCATATCTGGCTATCTGAAATGTTGATTTTATTTATATAAACTGATTTCAATTTATAAAGATTCTTTTCCCCTTCCCTTTCAATTATTTATGAAAAAGGGTATTCAATTGTACCATCGCCCAGAAAAGTTTTGTGGTTGAAGTTACAGGGAGTTACTTTGAATAAGTAACACTACAAAGTAGTGTAAGAAGTGTCTTATTTCTTTGAACTATAGTGCTTAGATTCAAACACACATTATTGGCTCTTGAAAAATTTCAGAAGTGATTTCTACCATATAAATTTGGTATGCCATAGAGTTTCTACACATACAGAATGAGACTGATCCAACATGGCATCAAATTGAATGTACACATTTTTAAAATGGAAAATTTTAACACTCACTACCAAATTAACTTTTTCATTACATCTATATAGTGAACATCTTTGATACTGCCCTACAATTTCAGCAAATAATGATATAAAGAAATAACAATTTTAGTACTTGGGAATTGCAAAATATCATCAAGCATTGGTTTGGACTGGTTTAGAAGAATATACTATACTGAAGCCTACTTGCTAGATATTAGAAAAACAATAGTTCCATAAGGGGTGGTGGCAATCTAAATCTGAAACAAGTTGCCAACATCACTACACCGACACAGAAATATTCTGTGGAATGCTTTAGCCGTATTCCAAAATGGATTCAGATATTTAGCCATTCCCTACAATTTAATCATAATTTTCTAACAAAATAAGCACATTTATATTTGATACACATAAGAAATTGTAGGTTAGAGTTTTGGTTAGAATAAGGTATTGGTCAACCAGATCAATAACTAAGCTTTCTAAAGTATTGATGTTCTTAACAAAGGATCTTTCCATATATAAGGATCTGAAATTGAATTTCTGATGACATGTTTGAAAGACAATGTTATCATATTTTAGTTTAGATACATTAAAAGCAAAAGTATATTTTGTACATGACAGCATCGGTAGTTGAACTGTCAAAGTGAAAATTGAAAATATAGCATTAGAAAAAAGAAAATGGAAGGCATGAAATTGAAGATCAACAATATATTGTTGCTCAGATGAAGTAAAAGTGATTTGCCATAAGGCTATTTGCAAGAACTAGCAAAATCTAGTTTGTAACTTTAAAAATAAACAAACACACAGAGCAATCAAGTTGAAACATTAAATGCTTGAGGCTTGCTTGCAACTTAACTAATATATGAAACATCTTGCAAGATGAGGAAAACACTATATTCTGTTATCTGCATCTCTAATGCAAAATTTAAAGCCTCTCTTTAGGTTCTTTTCTCTGACTCACTAACACTAAGAAGAAGGGTCATTTGTAATAACTAAGTGGTCCAAAAAGACCTGAAGAAGTTTATTGTGTCCTGCAAATAAATAAGCCTTTTGAAGAACAAAAGTTATGGCCTAATCATGCATTACTGTTTTTGGAAAAAGAGTTTGTGAAAGTCTCTTTCACTTGCTCATGAACAAACAGACATATATGACTAAAATTTACTTTGATTGTTGTGGAATTTCTGGAGCTATCTAGGCTCAACCCTCAACCCACGTGTTTCCTTTTGCCAAACGTTCAAACTCCTCATTTGTAGTTATTTGGTCTATTCTCTTAAACTAATAATTCATATCAGTAATTCCCCTATGAAGCTGGTTTTTTCATTGAAACAACCTCAATTTAGGTTACTATAATGAACTCTTTAATCTCTTTCCCATGTCATGATGTTAAGGTTACACACAAAGGATCCTACAGTGCTAAAAACATTTTGTGTAAATTATTCTTCAAGGTTATGTCTCTGACAAACTGATAAGACATTGCTTAAGCTAAACAGCAACTAATGTTGTTACTGTTACTGATGGATGAGAGGACACATTGGCCTCAGTATACAAGACACTCCTGGGCCCTCTAAGTAACGATCATCAAAACTCAAAATAAGAGAAGAAAATACTAATACAATCATGCATTCATTCTTATAGAACTGTTTTCATCTGTCGGTTTCAAAAGTTGAAATGTGTGACTTAGAAAAGAAGTTCAATTCATTTTATGTGTCAAATTTTTTCTTCAGCAAGTGTTTGTGAAAAAAGTTATCCAAAAGAACTTGATCCGAAACCTAGTAGTGAGGGGGTGAGAGGGGCTCCACAGCTGAAAAAAGTGTAGTAGGTAATGTATATAACCTATCCCTTCTGATTTAGAACAAACAATAATCATTGTACGGGTGCAACTGGCCAGCTAGAGTGTTGGAATGTTGTTCAGGACAAACTACATTCACAATTAAGATCACCTGAATTGATGGAAAACCAAAGGGGTGATTTTTCTTTGCAAGTGTACTATTCTGAACAAGATATTGTGGTGTGTGATGCATTCGTGAAAGCTCTGATACCTGCTGCATATTGGACCCACTTAAGACCATGCAAGAAAAAGAATAGAATAAAGCTAGCCATTAGCTGACCTAGTTGAGGGGTCTCTCACATACGTTTTTAGTATCTGAACCACAACTGAAAATTCACTGTTTAATACTATGAAGTTAGTTGGTCGTGTCCATTTGCTGAACCACGTGATATCTCTAAGGTGCTGAACACATTCAGATCATCATCTTGAGGAAGTGTCTCAACTCAATTGTTTCTACTATCAATGTGTGGAGTTTCACCACCCTGAGACATAGCAAAGTACAATTTTAACTTGATGTGATTTGTGTGTGTATGAAGAAAAAAGTAAATGGGGGGAGCCAAAGGGAGGTTAAAACAAGTACTTTTGGCTAGTTCTTATCATTTCACTCACTCATTTTTACTGTTTGAAGATACTGATTCTCCCATGATGCTGCTCAGCTTCTTGGTCTGCTCTATTCTGTGGTTCCTGAGGAGACAAATCATTCAAATTCTACTTCATTTTGGCAAGATTTGCATTCCAACTGGCTCTACCCCACTTTGAACTCTCCACCTCTGGTTATAAAAGGAGCATACATTGTTTCCTCTCTTCAATATCAACTCAACTTCCAATTCCTTGGTGTCTTGTTCTATTGACTCAACCTTTTCTACTTTTTCTTAACACCCTTTTGAGTTAGACCATTTCTTAGAGCGATCCTCAGACCTAAACTCTTTGCTAATCATCAATGGCATCTAGCTCAATGTCTTCCACTGGCTCATGGAGTGCCAAGGACAACAAAGCCTTTGAAAGGGCTCTAGCTGTCTATGACAAGGACACTCCTGACCGTTGGTACAATGTTGCTAAGGCTGTTGGTGGAGGGAAGACCCCAGAGGAAGTGAAGAGGCACTATGAACTCCTCCTCAGAGATATTAGGCACATTGAATCAGGACAAGTTCCATTCCCAAAGTACAAGCAAAGTGGAGAGTCTGAAGAGGTGAAAAGGTAGTGCATTCTATGTATTCTATCACGAGTAGGTAAAATAAATTGAATTTCTCCGGTTAAAAACCTATCTGACCATCATGTTGAGATTTAAACAAACCTTGATCACGACTTGTAAGGGATGTGAGACTATTGGGTATAAGAAAACAAAAACAATTCTTCCTGAATAACTTTTACAAAACTTCTTTTCTCACTTTTCCCACCTACAAGTGTTCTTTCACACCAAAGACTGTAATTCATAAGCTACTTTCATAAGTCAAATAAGCTCTCCATGAGTTTTTCCAAATGATCACTAAGTATGTGCATGTACTATGCAAAACATCCATAAAATCTTCAACAATCTCCGAGCAGAAGTTGCTATAGCAGTAGTTAATCATATGCAAAAATTTATCTAGTAACAACCCTGAAAATACCTTTTTATATGGTAATCATGAACTTGGTTTCTTCATGGTGTCTTGGTCTTAACTTGCAGGCTGAGAAACATGAAGCTTCAGTGAGCTGTTGGAATGAAGAAGAAAGAATATTCTGATATTCAGCATCAAGCAATTTTTCTAGAATGCTAGTGTTACGCAACAAGTAATGCTAGTGACGTAGAAAAATTGGAATTTTATTCATAAGAATCATGTCGTGTCCCATGATTCCACGTTGTATTGTCGTTGAAGTTGGCTTGAAGAATCAACGACTCTGTTTTACTTCCCATCATTAATAAAACTTCAATTTCACCAAATTATTTGTCATTTACTCACATGAATTCATGGTCAAAACTTGGATGTAATAACATTCACATATTTATGTGGGTATTCTTATCATAATTATCTCTTGTAATTGATGTGAAACTTTAAATTTGATCGGAAAACTACATCATTAGAAATTAATGTGTTTATTTGTTATTCATCTAATGTATGTATATCCATATTCTTTTCATTAGAAAAAGAAGGATTATCCATAAAATGTATTACCTATTTAATCTCATGGATAAATAGTAAAGAAACTATTATTTTTCAAAATTTAATGAATGTTTTAATTAATATTTAACGAAATAATATTATTTTAAAAGTTTAAAAAATATTTTTCAAAAACTGTATATCTATTTTCTTATGATAATATATTACTATTGGAAAAATAATTATAAATAGATGGTATAATTACAGAATACATAATAATAATTACTATTTATTGTAGGCGGTTTTCATAAATAACAAAATCAATAAAGTAAATTATATGAGTGAGGATAAAATTAGTAACAAAATATGTAAGCTAAAACAATAGTTGTATAAGAAAATCGTCTTTCTTAATAGTCATAATAAATATAATTTTCGAACAATAATATACTGACAAATTTATTATTTTTAAACTAATTTGATATATATGTATATTATTTCAAAGAATCTTATAAATAAAGACTGGGACAGTAATTTTCTAATAAAAGAATGTTAATTAATTAAAATATTTAAAAATAATAATTAATACATTGTTCAATTAAAAATCTTATAATAAATGATAAAAAAAATTCTCAAAATGATATTATCAAAAGAAAAGAGTAGTACATTTTTGACGATAAATAATACCTTATTTTGTATATATGTTTAAATTAAAATGTATTGTCTTTTCAGAAATTGATGAAGAAATATTTATCGATTTTTGTTTGTCTCCAAAACGCATTATCAATCCCTATCTTCTGTTGTCTCTTGTGGCGGCTATGCGACATCGTTCCGTACCATTTATTATCATTGCCCACAAAACGTTACGCTTTTAAGGTAATTACTTTTTCTTTTCTCCACAGATTAATCTTTAGCCACAACTGGAAACAACAAATACCTACAAAAGGTTAACATATACTTCTATAACATTCTTTTAATAACTTTTCTTTTATTGTTATAATATTTTTTAATTTCATTATACTATTTTATCATATTATAATTTAGTTTTGTTTTTTTAAAATATTGATAATAAAAAAATCGAAAATGATATATAATATAAATAATAAATAATACGCTATTAATTGAGTCAAAGTTAATTTACTCACAAAAATGGCACGTGACATAATTATCCAATATCTTGCATCAATCCAAATGAAAGAATATTAACTTAATTTAAGAAAAAAGATAGATCAAATTTAGAACATACAAAAATAATGAAATTAAAAATAAAAAATTATTAAATTATTAACAATAATGGTTGGATCTAGCTCTTAACACAAGATAAAAAAGATAGTCATTAGTAAGTAATTCTTTACTTAAAAATACAAATATCACAATTTTACTATAACTTAATTCAAATAATTTATTATAATATTATTATTATTATTATTACGTTTTTTATTAAAAAATCTCATAAAATAGAAACTTATAATTTCTATAAAAGAATTAATTAATGATAAGAATTAATCAATGATAAGTATTAAAATAAAAGTGTTGCTAACACAATTCAAATAACTCGTAGCTACAGAACAAAATAAGGACATAATGAATGGACCATGACAAACATACCAGAAGGGATCTGTTCTTCCTATCCCCTCCAAAAGTTATTATTCTGCACCCATTTTCTTTTAATGTTTTCTTTTCGCTCTTCTTTGATGACAAAATCAGTAATAATATTTTGAATGTGTTAGAAAGAGGTATTTCAGAACTTCATATGAATAAGTGTTTCTGTAAGATACCAGTTTCATAAATCTAAGGAATAAAAGGGCCAAATCCTTTGAAATTTTAGAAGGTGGGATAAGTAAAGGAAGAAGCAATCTCAACTGTAAGGGCTTACTGACTGATTCTTCCCGCACCTGCATGGTAACTTCCTGCACCTCCATAATTCTAACATATTTCCATTTTAACCTTAATAAAAAACAAAAATAGTATTCACTAATGGTAACTGCGATTCATATTTTGTTTTTTCACATTGCAGATTATACAATCCGCAATATATGATTTATATTTCCATTTTAGGTATAAGACTAATGTGATAACCACCATTACACCACAGTAGCAGGTTATATAACCTACAACATAAATTTTTTTTAAATACATTACGGGTTGTACAACCTGCAATACAATTTTTTTTTAAAATACATTGCGGGTTGTACAACCCGCAATGTAAAAAGTACAGAAAATACAATTGCAGGTTGTACAATCCGCAATATATTTATTTTTTAATTGTATTGCAGTTTTTGCAACTCACAAAGTAAAAAAAAAATCTAAGTTATCATCAATGAAGGTAATTTTTATCTTTTTTTCAAGGTTAAAATAAAAATATGTTAAAATTATGGAGGGGCAGGAAGAATCACTCAGCTTACAATACCGTAAGGGCTTCAACTTCTAGCAATCTCATTATTTATTTGGGCTCTGCATTCTGCACCCCCATAAAGTTAAACTGAACCGCATGAAATTTGCACCACACATCCATGTACTGTACAAGACTAACATAGTTCTAGTTCTTAAAAAGTTTTCTAAAGTACATATATTTTAAATTTAGCAATTATATTGTATAAGAATTTTGATTATTAATATATAAGATATTGTCATGATTTATTTTGTTTACTTTACGTAAATATTTGATAATGTATTCCGGAATATAACTTTTATATTCTAAATTATGTATTCCAAAATATATATTTTTTATTTTGGAATATACAATTTATGATATAAAAGATATATTAAAAATTACACAATCTGAAATAAAAAAAAATGTATTCAAGAACGTACAATTAAAAATATATCTTTTGTATTTTAGATTGTACATTACGGCCTCTTATTTTTTTTGTCACTTACCATTCATTTTAAAAAGTAAAATACCATTCCAAACTTAATAAATGGGTGATAACTCAGGAAATTAATAGGGTGGGAAAGAAACAGCCTACCATAAGCATTGGGGTTTGAGCCGCCCCACACATCGTTTGAGGCATGTGTTTCTTTTCATTCTTGAAATAAAGGATTCAAGTGAAAAAATATGCTCAATGTGTGTTCTTCAGTGCAGCAGAGCATTGTCATTTGCTTTCAGAAACACTGTATTCAAGATTTGTCGCAATGACAAACAAGACAATTTACGTTAACTTGAAAATAAATGTCTTCAAGTTTTGGTGCAAACTATTTCCAAGTCAGCTAAATAATTCAACAGTGAAAAAACCTAACATCACCTTCCTATTCGTTCAAGTTTATTAGAAATCACAAATTTTTCGTTGGTTTCACTTTTTATTTAACAAGTATCTTTCCTAATTTCATAATCACGAATAAATTTTGCAAGTAGTCAACAATAAGATGTGTTAGAAAAAGTGTACTGTGAATATATTCCTTTAGTTAAACAATACTCATAAAAACAACCCACGAATGCAGTTGTCAAACAAAAATTTGTTTCAAACAAATTTTTATCTATTTATTGATACAACTAAGTATATGGGTGGTATTATAAAATCAAGTGGTTCATAAACAAGAAATCTAGTCTTGTACAGTTGTTTGAAGAGCTAGAGAACTTTCTACTTCTTTGGAAGCATTGGATTGCCCTTCTGAAACAGCCTTTGACAAACCAAACATCTGAAATTGATCCAAAACCACTCTGTATCAGCAAATGAGAAAGGTGACTGGGAATGAATTTCTCAATAAATTTCAGGTACCAACCTTGTGAATTGTTTTCTGAAAGCAACTTTTGTGCTCATCCATGGAAGCACTTAAAAACTCGTCAATGTGATCCTTCAAATCTTCCAAGAAAGCAGCTTCTTCATTCTTCTTCTTTCGACATGATACAACCGGAGGAGCAGTTGCGGCAGAAGAAGACAGTTTTTCAGGTTGGCTTTTCTGAGTGTCCATGCTCTCAAAGACTGATAAGCTGAAACAATTTACACACTAACAAAATCACCACCACAAAATTTAGTAAATCATTATTATCACACACATAGACTGTGCTATCATCATCAACCAAAACATTAAAATGCAATAATAAATTAGATTTAACTCATTCAAGTGAGGCGCCTTAAATTTATGGAGAACTAAACTAATAGGCAATGTACACAATTTGAAATTCTATGCATAATACTCTAAAAAAACGTATGAGAGAATGTTATCTCTAAGCCACTTAGAATGACTGCAAGTCATTCCTGCAGGAAAAGAGAACAACCAGATAAAACCAAACACATAAACTCATATGAACTAAAGATTTTTTCAACGATTTATTGAATTTGAAACAAACACTAACTAATACTTGTTGATTCTTGACTTGTATCAAAGTCTCTACAACCAATTGGTCAAAAGTTGGATCCTCGCTACCACCCCTGCCCCAGTTTACAGCCACAGGAAAATAACCAAATGCAAAACCACTAAACTCGCATATACAATCCCTTACCTCTAAGCCTACAGAACGGGTCATACACACATGTCCTCGTCTCCAGCATTAATCTTCCTACTCTTTCTAATTTATACTTTCAAATCTTAGGTCTATCATTGCTTTGTACCACATCACATGTCCTCGTGATTTTGGTTGGCCATTTAAACTCTTTGGCCCTATTGGCATGTTAGGTACAAATCATTCTTGAACTTCACCTAAAAATTTAATCCTTAAGAGGAGGCAGTTATTTGACAGGAACAAGCTTGGCTTGCTAAAATTAATATTTCATAGGAATTCAATGCAATGGGAAACTGAAAACCACACAACTGTTTGAAAAATATTAGTACATTTTTAAATTTTAATTAAAGAAAATATGGTTAGTGCAAATTGGTTTCAACGTTATTTGCAAAAAGACAATGAAAAATGATAAAAGATAAAGCAAGAAACAAAGAACGTCATCACAATTTTCAAACAGCCTCTAGCAGAAACACCAAATCTAGACAATAGAAGAGAAGAACATGAAAAAATTTCTTACCAAGACAAATCACAACATCCAAAGAAGAAATAAAGAACTCTAAGCTACCAGTTAAATTACCAAAAAGCCAGTAATAACATTATGTAATGTTACAAACAGATCAAATACAAAACCAGACCAATATGTTTGAATAAAACCAACATTAAATTTAAAGGAACCAAAATCCTAAAATTTCCATGCTTAAAATCCCTGTGTTAGCTTTCTGAAGAAATAAACAGTGTATGATTCCAATAGCACATCAACTGATGGTAGCAACTAAAATTTTATTGCTGACAGAAGAATAACCCCGTGCTAAATATGTAGAACAGGTCAGAATAACCCCATTGGACTAAAACATTAACCAAGTAAAATTAAACATTAAAAGCCTTGTGTGCTGTTTGTTTGATTTCCAGAGGAAAACTAAATAAGAATTCAAATTCAGCTAAATAAATGAAGGCACCAAATTGTTTGAGGGCTAAAAGTTAAGCTTAATCTTCAGCTGCTGAATAAGGATAAATAGGGATAATTTCCTGTGATGAAAATGTCATCAACATAGACTAGGGTGTAAACACAGTGGCAGAAAGTGGGACATATTCATGTTTTAAGGAATATGATCAAAGAAACTTATACAGTTACTCCTCCAATTCATATTCAAGTTTTTTGTTTTTCATTTCTACATTGGTGATAAATTAACAATGAGGCAGCTAATAATACAATCTTACAGTTAATTAAAATGGACAATTTAAAAGTATCTTCACTTTTAAAGTAACAATTTTTTCACTTGTTCATCCAGATTCATAATACATATTAAAATTCATAAATATAATTCTCATTTTTTCATCCAAAGGTAGTCTTAACTTTATTCTGGGATGCAAATGAGTGGTGATTTTCAAAGTGCAATATATTTCTGTGATGCATTATATCGGAAGCGATGAGCGAAACGAAAGGAAAAAAAAAAAAAAAAAAAAAAGAAAAAAAAAAAAAAAAAACAAACCTACAAATCAGAGCAACAAGATACTGCGATCGCAGTGGTGCCGACGGAGGTCCGACGAGAAGCGCCGACGAGATGCAGCGCTCAGGATTTGGGGAAGGGTTCCCAAGAGAGAGAGACACACCTTTTCGAACGCAAGAAATATTTTCTTATAATAAAACTTTATTTTATTTATAATTGTTAATCTATAATTTATAACGGTTAATAAAAAAAAATTCTTTTTTTAACTATTTTTTTATATACAGATTTTAGTACTGGTTTTACCTTTGAGAACATATCTTATTTTGCTAATTTTATTATTTATAATAAATAATTATTATTTTCAAGTATTTTGTAATTATAATATTATCTATAATCTATAATATTAATAAATTTCTCTCTTTTAATTATATAATTTTTTATAATTTTACCTCCTTCTAATTACATAATTTCTTATAATTTTACCTTTAAATGGTTATTTTTTTTAAATTTAAATAACTATTCATAATAAAAAGAACTATATACACAATAAAAAAATTATCCACAATAAATTATTTATTTTTAACAAAAATATTTTTATAGTTTAATAATATATTTTTATTTCAATAATTGTTATAATAATTGAGTTAATTTATTCTCTCTTTCCAATCTCTTGATTAAAGATATTTTGGTTCTTCATGTAATTCATTAAATTCAATAACAATTGATCACAGTTTCAATCAATTTCAAAATTAGGACTACTCACAGGACTTTTATTTAATGATTGTGCATCCCTCATCAAACAAATATTGACTTCTTCTACATTTTCATTTTAACTATATGAAGAATTAGATCTATTTTCAACATAAACTTTTTTATTTGTCATATAATTTCTTTGTTTTTTTCTTTTCAATTTTCTATTTCAAATTTTAGTGAAAAAACAATCAGATTTAACATGATCTTACTTACCACATTCATGACATGTGTAGGTTGATCCTTGGTCTTATTTTTTGTAATTTTTCCTTGGAATCAAAGACTTGTTCTTGTGATTCAGCAATTTTAAGAACTTCTTCACCGATAAATACATCTTTGTTTGAATTTTTCATTTCTTTCTATTCTATGCATATCTTAGTTTCTGATACGAGCTTTAAGAGTTATGCTATTTTACTTTTCACTTTCTTCTTCTTCCTTTAATCTTCCTGATTTTAGTTCATGCCCTCGTAGCTTACAAAACAAGGTAGTCATGTTCATTACAGTGAAATTTCTAATTTGGTTTTCATATTTTGAGGAGTATATAAAACTGAAACTATATATCATCATCACTTTCCCCAGCAAAGGATAAACACAAACAGTAGCATACCAAGAAGGATGTTTAACAAAAACATTTGCATCCATTAATCTTTTGAGTTATATTATATGTATACACTGGCCATACTATTGACACAAAATAAATTCTTTGATGTGTCTCCCTAGCAAAAGTGGCAACCACCTGATACACCTAAGATTCAATGTTCACATCTGAGGTTCGGTGTATAATGAACCTAAGGCTGTACTTGAGCTTCAACCTGAACCTGAGAAAGGTCGGTGGCCGAGCTTGGTTGCTCGGCCGCCGATACTTCTGCCTCGCTAGTCAGAGACACTTCAGTAATCTCTGGTGGCTTGAACTTGTTGATGTAGTAAGTAAGTGATGGCCCTGTGTATTCGGTTGGCTGGATCTGAGGAGGAGCATTCTTACCGACTTGAAGAAGTATTGAGGATGCTGCAGCAACTGAGATCAGGGCAAGGCCTGCAGCAATTGCTGCAGTGTTCTCAGCTCCATCAGAAGAAGAGCCAGCACTTCCTGAACTTATAGCACTTTCTGCCACATAAACTGCTGGCTGAAAAGATCATAAGGTGTTAGACAAATGGGATCATCATATTTCTCTTTGTTTTCAAGTTCAAAACATGCAAACTTTTGCAAACATGTGTTAGAGATCTCACATCAATTAATAATATGGTTAAAAGAGTCTTGTACAATACAAATCACGATAGTAAAAGACATAACCACTCAAAGGCTTCCCCTTCACTCAAATAATTCAAACCTAAATAATTCTTATAAATCATTAGACAAACTCATATTAGCAGGATTGGGTTTATAATGCAACTATTAAAGAGAATAATTAGGTTTACAAGTGCTTAAGTGTTGGAAAAGCCTTTCAGTAGGCCAAGTAAATCTTGGCCTACTTTCTTTGGAATCTTGAAGGGTATTCTACCATATTTGTAGAGTTAAGTAGAATTGGAGACAATTCTCATTTTATAAGTTAGTTTTTGAGGTTGAGTTTGACTTGAACTCAAATTCTAAAACATGAATTCTTCAATTTGACACAAGCTACCAATACCAACAACTAGCCTCAAAATTCATATATAACACCAACAATGTATGCATGATTGCCCAAATAATAGTCCCTTATCAGTTATCATGCTATCAAGGTTTGCTACTCATTTCCATGCTTACAAAATGAACATTAAACTTCAACAAATTAAAGATTAATACCACATAAAAAGTCCAAGAGAACATGCTAAAACATTGAATGCCTTTAATAAGTTAAAAGATATAAGTACTAACCTCAACTGAATAAATGTTTGTCTGCCCAGCAGTGTCCTTCTCAACATATCCAGTCCAACCCGGCTTTCGACGCGGTGGGAAAGTACCGACCACCTTTGTCTTCTCCCCAGCTAACCATTCCCCACTGAGCTTTCCAACCTAAGTCACCACCAACAGAGGATTGATTAGCTTCCTTTGTCTGTGATGCATGCAGAAGCTAAACACAGATGGATGATAATGATATAGCAGACATCTTTTAGTAATGCATGAATATACATAGAACATTTTGATTAGAAGCCTGGCCAAAGATAATATGGTATAATAATTGGAAACACACTAAAGATTAGGTGAAACTGAAATGATGCAAATTTCACTAACAAACAATGACACAAAGTGAGTATTATTGCATACATAATGTCTTTCAGTTCTGCTAATTGTCCTGAAACAGTACCTTTTGAGACACAGCTTTTATAAAATACCTAATTCACACCCTCATTTTTTTTTAACAGAATTTGCATTGAGCACAGAAACAAAATTCTTCTAACTAAAGAACGATCTGTTGAAAACTATGTTGTAACATACAAAAAGGGATGAGAACACAATATCCATGTTGTAAGCTATATATAAGAAATGTCAAATACAAAACTACAGATTGCACAAAACAGAAATATGCATATAAAAACTTTGAAGCTAACTTAACTTACTGGGCAATGTAACTGGGGTGCTTCTTGCATACCTTTAATGATAATGATCCTTTTCCGAATCATTCCAGTCACAACAACAAATTATGATAACATCTCACAAATACTAATTGACCAAACGTCCACCTCAAAACCATTATATTAGATTACACAGGCACTATAGATTTTATCAGATTACAGACAACAAGCTTCCTTTTTCCATTATTATATACTAACCTCTTTAATTGTTTGGTTCATAACAAATCCATGTAAGAGACAAGACAATATCTTCTATCCAAAATCTTAAAGGTAACGAATCCAAAACCTTAAAATAATGATCCAAAATATTAAGGTCATGAATCCAAAAACCTTAAAATAATGAATTTGTGTTTTTTATATATATGGTTCATCTTATTCATCATCTGTATCCAATGAGGAACTTCCAAATCACTTTGAATTCCTAACAATTATGACCCTTAACTTGACCAAAACTAATAAGCACTAGTCAAATCCTTCCTCTCCCAACTTCAACCCGGGGATCTATACTCAGAACCACAATGTACCAAAACAACATATAAATGTAATTATAATACTAAAAGGCTTATTTTTCATCATTCCATTCCCAAATTGTTCATGCATCATATTTTCCCTCAGTCACCAAAAGGGCAAACAAAGAAACAAAAGGAATGGAGCAAAACACCTCACAAACTCCAAACTGATTTAGAAACTAAAAAACTCACTTCCTTATCCGGGGCACATTCTTCCTCATTGCAGTCAGAGTCATCAGAGTCAGCTCTAACAGTGAACAAACCAAACCTTCTCTTACTGGTCTTTGGATGCTTCAAGGAGAATCTCCTGGAGGAAAAGGCACAGGTGTTGGCTGCCAAAGTTGCATGAAATGCACAAGCCATTATTGGGGTGTAAAATTGAAGCTTCAACCAAAATGGTTTCAAGAGAAAAACAAAATCAACTAAAGGGTTCCAAGAAATTTAGAATCTTGAAGGAGATCTTGGAGTTATGGTTTAGTGGGTGAAAGTGAAGAGAATTTTGTGTGTTGAGGATTAGAGTTTCGTGGTTGAGTTTAAGCCTTGAAGGTAGACAAGTTGATTGGGATATGTCATGTGTGGACACATGGAAAGTACTTGTGTTGTTGTTGAGAAAATATGTTCTTGTTAAACAAATAGTAAAAAAGTATTTATTTTTAAGTAATTTTTACATCAACAAAAATTAATATATATTACGGTAAAATAAAATGTATATATTTAATTAAAAATTAAATTTTATTGCTTTTTTTTTTTTTTTTATCAAAATCAACTTCAAGTTAATTTACAAAAATATAAACTTTTACCTTGATTTTTTTTTGTAAGCGAAATTTCTTTGATTTTTTTATTAATATTCTTTCTTTTATTAATAAAAATTGTGTATTTGTTTCTAGTTTTGCATGTCTGTGTTGAACCGGTTAGATTAACTACTGTTACGAAAGGTGTGATTAACAGTTATTATGTTACTAACTATTTTTTTACACAATTACACTTAGTTCTTAAACTTGTGTTGTACATGTTCATAAAAATGGGTTTTTATATTTATATTTACTATTTATTTAAAATATATGTACATAAGTAAAATTAAGTTTTTAAAATATTAAAAATATTAAAAGATTAATTATAGTTTTAATTGAGAGATTTACTCAACATATATTTAAATTTATTATAATATGTTATTTGTTCGAAGAATAACAACTAATTAGTATGTGTATTAAAAAAATATAAATCTATAATTATTTAAATTTGAATATTCATTTTGTCATTGTGAATACTGTGTTTACATGTATTAGACTTTGGTATTTTTATAATTAATAATTTCTAATTTATATTTATTATAAAAATCAATTTTATTTTTAAACTTTAGTTTCATTTCATTTTAATTTTGTTGATCTATAATTTCTTAAGATAAATATTTATTTAGAAAGATTATTACATCTTCTAAATCTATGTCTCATAAGAATTTATAACAATAATTTAAATATTATGTATTATTTATTTATAAGAAGTATAACTTATACGTGTTATTGTTTTTTTTTTAATAAAGTTACATATTGTATTTCATATATTATTGTTTCTAGTTTTTTTTCCAATTAGATATTTAAAAGGTAAGAATATTATTAGTAATAAATGAATACATTATTATTGTGTATTTTACAATTTAAAGAGGTCAAATTATTAAAGAGTAAGATTATTTCATGAGATATTTCCGATTTTTTGTACCATTATAATTTTGTAGACATTTCTTGAATTGACATAAATGTCAAATAAGATTATTGTTTATAATATTGTTAGATATTGCATTATTAAAAGGTAAGATTAATTTATGAGATTTCTACAATTTTTGGTCTTTATGTTTTTTTTTTTTTGCTATTATTTGATTTGCAAGTAATTATCAGGTAAAATAAGTTCTATTAAACTGTAGTGGATGTATTACTTTTGCTGTATCAAATTTGATTTTGAGATTTATATTGGTTTTAACATTGACAATAGTTAGGATAGTCAAATAAGGTTTTATAGTTCAAAGAAAAATTTATCTTATAATTAATCTTGTGTTTAAGTTGTAATTTCGATATTTCATGTGTTATAAATAAGTTTTATTATTTAATCTTCATTAATTCTAATTAAAATGTCTTTATATGGCGTTCGACCCTTTCATTTTAATTTCATGTTAATTTTATTGAATTAAAAATGTTTGTAATCAATTAAAACTTTCTAAGTTTTGCAAACTAAAACAGTTTCATCGATTATTTTTGTTAGTGCACTAAAACTATTTAAATGTTTTAGAGAATAAAGTGTACTGTAATAGATTAAAATCACTAAAATTACACTTTTAAATGTTAAAATCTATATTTAACTTACTAAATTTTTTAAAACTTTATAAAATTATCTTTTCATTGAAAAAGAAAGGAATAAAAATACTTATAATATCTACCAATAAGTTATAAGAAAATCACGTAAAATTTAATTCTGAGATTATAATTTTAATTTATAGTTCCAAGAAGATTAAAATATATTAAATTTGAATTATTTTTAATTTAAATTACTCAATTTCTTAATGTTATATGTTCAAGATTCAAATTTTTAAATTACATAAAGTGATTTCAATAGCATTTAATAATTTTGTAGTATTGATTGGTGATGTTTAGTTGATATTGATTAAGACGATTTTTCAACCAAACTTTACCAATACTTTTGTAGTTGAAGTCATGCATGATTTTTTTCTTGATTAATATCCTTGAAATTATATTAAACATATGTCTATCACAATAGTTATGTTATATTTTACTAACTATTTTTTTGTTTGTTTAATATTGGACACAATAATGCTAATATAGGTTAATAACCATATTTTAACATGATTAATAAATTTTAACTCATGAAAAAATCATTACGGTTCCAAATTATAAAAAAAATCATAAAATAAATATTTTGTATAGAGAATAATATTATATTTAATATTTTTTTTATATTAAGACTAACGTGGATCTTATGGGTAAAGCATTAACCGTAACCACATTACACAAGCCATATATTAAGAGCATGTTTAAAACACTATTTTTATAAATTAAAAATATAAATGTCGAGAAATTATACCAAAAAATTGTTCAGATTTACTTACAAAGTACTTCATCTAATGAAGAAAGTAATTTAATTTTTTCCTACTATAAGTTTTTATGGAAAACATTATCTAGAAAAAATATGTATTATAAATATGAAAATATTTTTCCAAAAAAGAAATAGAATTCATATTTAAACCAAATAAATGTTAACAAACATATATTTATTTGCTCAATTTAAAATTTAAATTGTGATTTGACTATCTTGCCCCTCTCAGTCTGAATACCTGGTTCGACTCATAGTTAACCCGCGAGTTCTATCTTTTGGCGCCAAAATATTTCAGTTCGCTCTTGCTTTGACACCGAAACATGGAAGAACCTTCTTCCATGGCAACCCTAGCTTTTCGTCCTCCTCACTTCTCCGAGGTTGTTTGCGCTTTTTCGATCTTTTGGTTATTTTACTTTTTTGTTTTTATTTGTTTCTTCGATTTTGGGTGGGTGTTTCTTTTTCGTGGGTTTTTATTTAGTTTTTTTTTTTTTTTTTTTTTTTTTTTTTTTTTTTTTTTTTTTTTTTTTTTTTTTTTTTTTTTTTTTTTTTTTTTTTTTTTTGGTTTTTTTTTTTTTTTTTTTTTTTTTTTTTTTTTTTTTTTTTTTTTTTTTTTTTTTGAATTTAG
>Ga0209489_105373_pt1 | contig 22294 bp, 11 predicted proteins | sample SiratrowhiteBW_FD_187527 | JGI IMG/M metagenome (GOLD analysis project Ga0209489, IMG submission 187527) | Root nodule microbial communities of legume samples collected from California, USA - Siratro white BW (SPAdes) (version 2) | ecosystem: Host-associated > Plants > Roots > Nodule | place...
AAAAGAAAAAAAAAAAAAAAGCAAACAAAAAGTATTTTATTTTTTCATATACATTTTACATTTACTTTTCTGAAAATTATAAAATAACCAAAAAATAGAAAATTCCAAATTGGAGTCCTCCCCTTTGATAGCTGCACCATCCTCGTATGAGAAACCTCCAAATTTCCAAACCATGCTCTTGCTATGCTCTTCTCCTGTAGTGCTTCTGTCTGTAATGCTTCAACCCTCTGCAATGCTTCCCCCTCCTGTGACTAAGACCAACATCACCTTATATTGACAAAAAAAACCTCTGCACTTCTTCATCTCACAGCTAGCATTACCTTATCTCAACAAAGTGGTTTTGTCACTGCAAATATCTGCCCGATCAACCCACCAACAGATCTTTTTTTCTACTAAACAAGGATACTATTTGAGGGGCTCTACATTTTGAATCTCAAAAGAAAAAAATGATATAAGAGTATGCTTTCCCCATCAATTTGATAATCATCTTGAGCTCTCAAACGTCCCAGATATATGTCACTGTTTTGTCACAAAAAAAAAAAGAGAGAGCAATAGAAGAAGAGAATAACACATAAGAGAAATGGAGAGGAGGAGGGAGACACTGTGAAGTGAGGAAGAAGAAGATTAAGTTTTCAGAGACTTAATAAAAACTTCAAAGGATTCAACACTTTGGTAGAGATAATTTGAGAAAAGTAGATTACAATGAAGGAAGGAAAATAAATTGAATCTTCAACAGGTATGATCATAATTGCTCTGTTTCTTGCTTCTTCCTTATGTTTGCCTTGATACGGGGTTGCTTGAATCTGTTAAGTATCAAAATCAAATGAGAAATGTTCAGCTAATCTGCTTAATAGATTTCTTTAATTAAATGATATGAACCGTGAATCATACCTTGGTACTCCCATGGAGTTGATGTCTTTCACATGATTTTGAAGCCTTCAAACACCCAACTAGTTGCCTGAAACATGAAACATAATCCCAAATCAGAAACCAGATCAAATCCTAGAAACGTCCAGAAGCCAAATTCTTCAATCATAAAATACCCAAAGACCAAAATGCCAAGAAAAAAATTCAAGATCAACAACCTTCATTCCTAAAAGCACCACCAATTTCCCTTCACCACTTCCGCCAAACGACAACACATCCAGCGCCTTGCCGCCACCATCGTCATCAACCTCCCTCAATCTTAGCCACCTCCAAACTCCATCATAATCACTTCCAAACAACCATTTATGCTTATGCCAAAGCCACTGTTTGTCACTATGCCTCTTTCTCGCTTTGAGTTTCCAAAAAACCCTCGAATCCGAGCCCCTATTGCCGCTTCACCGCCCCTCCACCACTGCACGACCATGAGCTCCTCCACTCAAGCCACCAAACCCACATCCTTTACACCAAAAAACCCTAAACCTCCTCCGACGCACCTCAACAACCCAAGCCAAGCCACCTCACCTTAGTTACAACACCCACCAACACTCCTACTATCGCGGGTCCCCCACGTCCACCGCCATGAGCAACCCAAACTGCCACCAAATCACGAGCCGAGCCTTGCTTCTAAATCGCACCTCTACAACACCAAACACCTTGCCAAAACAGCACCTCCAAGCTACACTCTCATCGCCAATATATGGCGGGATCAGTGAACGTAGCGGCTGCCATCTTCATGGCCGTACCCTCCGACCACCATCCGGGAATGTCCTGCCGTTGCTAGGGAGCCCCACATCTCTATGAATTGGCGCCCTTCTCATCACAACACCGTGCCCTAATTTTTTCTTTCCTCTAACCCTAAATTGTGTTTTTTTTTTGGGAAAGGAGGTTTCTGAAGCCACAAAGAGGACCTGTTTGTGATGTTGGGCTTGGGCCCTGCAGATCTCCATTTGCACCCTAAAGTTTTTTCATTTGCACCTCCACTGTGTCAACACAAGACAAAAAAAACCATGAGATATTGGGCTCAAGGTTGGGCTCCTTGAGTGACTCTTTGCACCTCCCTGTTTTACGTTCTCACCCCACAATTATGAAGAATAAACCCTTCATTTAGTTATTAGCACCCCCTGTTTTCAAATTGACACCACAGTTTTTAAATTTGCCCTTTTATTGTTTGCACCACCTCATTTCACTTTTTTTTGCACTTCCATAGTTTTTGTCTTTTATAATAAAAGGGAAAAAGGTCATTTTACTATATGAAATAAAAATTTGGTTAAATATCCAAATAACTGCACACGTTATGCGGAATTTAATTTGAAAAACTTTTGTCATTTCTTTTGGATAATCAAAAGATTGTACGCGTCAAGCGATATCTAACACGAAATTTTCTCTCCAAAATTCAGGAAAATGTAAAAAGTTATAAAGTTTTCAAATATCAAAATTTTCTAAAATTGCAAAAAGATATATAACATTTCAAAAATATAAAAAATACAAAAAATTAAAAAATATACCAAATTTTCAAAATTAAAAAAATATCAACAACAAATAACCAATTTTCTACCAAAGAACTACGTAACCCTAATTTTCCATCCTTGATGGAAATACGTAGGAGCAAGGTCAAACCTTGTCGGGCCTTAAAAAATAAAAAAAAATATTTTTGTTTGTTTCATATGCATTTTGTCTCTTTTGAAAAATAAACAATCAAAAAATCACACTCATTTTACTTATTTAATTAAAGGTACTGTCTGAAGACGAGCGTCATGGGGGTGCTAATACCTTTTCCACACGTAACCGACTCCCGGACCTAGATCCGGTTTCGCAAACTAGCTTTATCCTTGTTTTTTTGGTTTTTCCATAGTTTTCCATAAAAGCTATGGTGGTGACTCCTTTTTCTAAATTTTTGAACTTATTTTTATTATCTTTTTTTGTGTCGTTGTCTCCATCGTGATTCCGGTTGCGACAGATGACGACTCCACTAGGGACATTTTCGAGAGTCAGGCCAATTTAATTGAATAAGTAAAATTGAGTGTGTTTTTTCGAATGTTTGTCTTTCCCTTTTTGTATATATGGTTGTGTATTTGTTGTTGCTGGAATATTGAACCCTATGATAGACGACATGTTATATATCTGCCTGGGAGCTTTTCAGGCTGTTTTGCAGGTGGGGGTTGGGTGCATATTCTCCCTTCACACACACACTTTCATAATTGTATATCATGAGTGGGACCCTATACCCGAGTCTGAGTGAACTTAGAAGTAGAAAGGGGTTGTATAGCAATACTGACAGGATATACTTCCTTTCTCAGTTTTTATGAGAACCCCAACTACAGTTTGTTTGCCTTATTCACATGCTCATAAGCAAGTTGTTTACCAGCTACTATGAGTAATGTGGTGAAGTGAGCCATAGCTCTAGTGGCCTTATACCTTTAGGGATTAGGAGCCACCCTATGTGAGTATGCATTTACAGGCCTAAATATTAAGCGCAACTATGCTAAACCTGATTTAGGCACAAAGGGAGATTTTTTTTGCATTCCTCTTCCCCTCACCATTTGTACATACTAATAAGTTTTTCACATTTGTGTCCGCATATCACAAATAAGTACTTCTTGAAGTACTAGCATGCATAGTTTGTCATTATGTTTTAGTCGGTTACGTTGTCATCTGCATAACATGTCACTCGACATTGTACATACAAACATGCATCTTCATTGTGGTAGCATGTATATAATATTTGATCTTTCATTATCATTTTACATCATACACAACATTCATTCATAAGTTGTCACATTAGTTAGTCTTGCACACATTCACTCTCATTTGACTCCGTTTTGTTTTAAGTCAGAAATTACAAAGTTGTGTGTTCCTAAAAATGGAAATTAATATAGAGGTTCAATTGAAAAGGAATCCGTTTTAGAGTTTTTAGAGAAAAAAAGTTTTCAATAAGAGCAAAAATTTTCTAACAGTAAGAGCAAAAATTTTCTAATATATGACTCAGGTTACTTTGCTAATCTAGGCCCTTGTTAATTATCATTGATATCATATTCAATATGCACACAACTTTGTAGTTTCTAATTTAGCCTGCATTTCATATCTTGTTCTCATGTAATTCTTTTGAATAAAAGAGAATTTCAGAAAAGCAATAAGACAAGATTTCCACAACACCCTTATAAAACGTGCGCAAACCGAAAAAAGATGGAAGAGTTGAGTGAAAAACAGGAGGCGATCGAGGCTGATGTCAACCAGATCAAGGACCAGATAAGTTAGATACTCGAAGCATTAGCTACTTTGAAAAGTGTTATGGAAACTCCTGTGGTTAGAAATGAGGAAGCGACATCCTCATGCCGGATTCCCTCTATACGGTTTGCCTCAGGGCTATACTGCTCCTATTGGAGAATACCCTAAGCAGGAGCACGTGACAATCACTATACCTGTTAACATTTCAGATCCTGACGCAACATGTCTGAATACCATCAAGATGGCTGCTTCCACTGGATCCTAAATAACTGCTTAGCCAAGAGTTCTGCAAGTACTAGCGGGTGAAGGGTCCCGAGCAAAGGTTACACCTCAGACTATGGTTCAAGGGGCATCCCTTGAGGCTGAGGAAGCGAAAAACAAATTGCAAATCCTTGAAGAAAAGGATTTTATTCATTTCACGCCTATTCCTATGACATATACAGAACTCTTGCCAAATCTCATTAGCAACGATTTAGTTGTGGTTGGTCATGTGAAGCCCTTACAACCACCGTACCCTAAAGGCTATGATGCAAATGTTAAGTGCGGTTATCATGGTGGGGCTGTCGGTCATTCCACTTAAAGGTGTATGTCTTTTAAATGAAAGGTGCAATCCTTGCTTGACGTTGGATGGCTAAGTTTTTAAGAAGATACACCTACTGTTAAGAACAATCCTCATTTGGGATATGTCAAACAAGTTCCTAAGTGAGGTGAAGTGTTTGCACAAAGAGGTGGTGGAAGTTGCTGCAACTGTGGAGAGTCTGAGAAGGCATGAGGCTTGTTTTAGGAGTTTATGTTTTGCTTTAATCATTTCATTTCAAGATGTTGTCGTTTCAGCGACTTCTATTTAAACTATGAGTTTTTATCTCTTTTGGCAATTAAATGTTCATGTGATCTTATTACGAATTTGTGGGAAAGATCAGACTATGAGTTAAACAAATACAAGAAAAATGAAAAAGGAAGAGCACATGCTTGTTGGTAAATATCAAGGGATCGTTCAGAAATACTGGTTTGCTCTAATCAGGGACAGGTCTTAAAGGGTGTCGTGGGAATAAGTCAAATAAACATATCAAAAAAATAAAAATAAAAAATGGTGATCACATGAATGAGTTAATTGTTTTCTTTGATACTTTCGTTGAGTTTATGACATCGCAAAAACGAAAAGGCAAGGATGTTGAATTGTCTCAATTTAATAAGCGGTAAAAGCTGACAATTTCCATTGAAGCATTTGCATGTATGTCACCTGAAATCCTCTAGTCTCTCCTAATCCCAAAATCCTAAGACAAAAGGATCTGTCTCAGTAGCTATCACCATTGCCTGAAATGACAGAACAAGAGTCTCATATTGGGGCAAAAATGTCAGGTTTCTCTTGGTTGGCTGAATGGTTGAACTCCAATCTCCCAGGGTAATAAAAATAATTAAAGTCTGCTAGATTGAAAACCTGCAAGGGCAGTCTAGGCAAAAGAAAGGATAATAAGCAAAATCAAAAGTGAAAGAGAAAAATAAAAATGACATGTGTTGGGAGTCACTGAATCTTGTTTCAGGGTTAACCTTTTGAAAACAAAGCAATTGTGATTTGAAATGATATGTGGCCATGTTTCTTTATCAAAAAAAAAATAAAAATTCTTGAGCCAAACGAAAAATAAATAGTTCTTTTAAAAAATTCCCTAAGCAAGGATCACCACTAAGATGAAATGCCAGTCAAGGTGTATATCAAAAGCTCAAATAAAAAATCTGATAAAGGATTATGTGAATTCACAACAAGAGATAGGAGATATTATCACAGAGAGATGAAAAGAATAGCAAAAAATGAAAAAAAGAAAGAAAAATGATGAAAAGAGTGGAATGCTTATAAAAGAAAATCTTGACCGTTCTTCACAACACTTGGCGATGATCCTTGTTTCAAAAAAAAATCATCATAAGACCCATAAATACTTTTTGAGTCTTCATATCCTTTTCTTAACAACCTTTCAACCCTTGGCAATGTTACAAGCCTAATAAAGTCTGTATTAATCGAGGAATGATTGCTCTAATTTTCAAAGCTTAACCCTGCAACAAGAAGACATGACTAACAACTCGAAAAAAAAAGACATAGAAAAGAAAAAAAGAGAAAAAATGTTTGAAATGCTTCTGGTCTGTTATCAACCAATAAGTCAACCGGGAGCTAGCCAACATGGAAAAGCCTACACTGGGGCAATCCTTTCTTTCCACCTTACAAAAACCAAGCCACCTTTCATTGAGACCTCATCATCATCCCTACACATCTAAACTGGGCAAATTCCATTTGCTTTTCCCTTTTGCGGATGCAGTTTTCTCTATGTATGTTGCACCAGTCAGTGTTCATCAGACCTAGTTATCCATTATACCATTCAAATATGCAATCCATTTTTCACCTAACCTTACCCAATACACCCAAAACTGAGGCAATCCTGCTTTGCATGCATACCTTGCATAGGATTTTCCCTTAAAGAGGGGCACACAAATGATAACATATTTGGGGTTGTGCCATCCCAGTTTCCTTCAAACCTCTTAAATTTTCCATCTCACATATTTCATCCACCTATGGATTCAAGCACATGCATTAAAATACTTTAAAGAGAAAAGTCAATAATGCCTTAATTTTAACAATAACATCAGGATTTGCAACATTCCTCTTTTTCAAGAACAAAATTTTGATGAATTCAACGATGTCAGAGAAAACCATTGATTCTAAATGTAAAAAAAAAAAAAAAAAGAAAAATTGAAAAATTGAGTCTCATGCATTTGTCCACATACTCTAATATAAAAAATCAACAATTAAATTTTCATACATACATTCACGGTCAAAAATGGAAAAATAAAGTCTCATAGACTTTGATGCATTTGTACATGCATTCTCATTCCAAAATGAAAAAAGAATATCATCCATTTATATATGTATTTTTACAGTCTGGTTCATTTGCATGTGCATTCTCATTCAGAAATGAAGAATTGAACAAAAATGACCAAATAGAGTCTCGTGCTCATTTGTGCACTCTCATGACATTCATGCATTTGATAAAAAAATAGAAAAAGAGTCTCATGCGTTCTTACATGCATTTCATAGACTCTGATACATTTGTATGTGCATTCTCATAAAAAAAGGTGATGAAAAATGAAGTCTGATGCATTCATACATGCATTCTCATTCAAAAAATGAACAAAAACGGAATCTCATACATTTGTATGTGCATTCATACGTGCATTAAAAGTTGAAAAACAAAATCTCATGCACTCATAAATGCATTTTCTCAAATAGTTCCATGCATCAAATATATGCAAACTCAAAATTTCACACATTCATGCATTCTAAAAAATTTTCATATATGCATTCTCAAGCAATTTATATATGCATTTTCACATTTTCATGCAAAAAGAAACTCAAAGTTTCATGCATCTTTCATAAAAAAGAAACTATGGTCGTGATCCTCTCGACATGGTCAAGATCTCCACTTTCAAACGGTGGTTCGTGACCCACTCGACATGGCTAAGGTCTCAATCTCACATTTCTTTTCAAAAATGGTTTGAGACCCTCTCGATACAAAGTCTCAAGTGAAGATACAGTGATCCTCTCGATACAATATCTCGGTCACATGTTGTTAGGTGTGTCCCGCTGGTTCATAGTCAACCTTATGTTTGGAGCGATGATCCTCTCAACATGGTCAAGCTCTCGGCTTTTCAATGATATATGACCCACTCGGCTTTGCCAAGGTCTTTACAAAGATTCACACTTGTAAAAGTGTTCTTCCAGATTTTGACAATCACATGTTGTTCGTCTGTGTGTAATGGTATGTGATCCACTCGATATTATCAAGGTCACAACCTCATAATGGTATGTGACCATCTCGATGTCATCAAGATCTCAACCTTTTAGAAGAAACGACGTGACCCTCTGCAGGACAAGGTCTCGACCTCAACTCTTCAACACGTGATAGTTCGTAACCCTCTCGGCTCAGTCCAAGGTTTTGACCTCAACCTTTCAGCACGTGACGGTTCGTGATCCTCTCGGCCTAGTCCAAGATCTCATCCTCACCTTTACCTTTCAGCATGTGATCATTCATGACCCTCTCGACTTAGTCCAAGGTCACGACCTCACTTTCCCCTTTCTAGTCTCTCAACGATGACCCCTCTTTTGAGACATAATCTAGATGCTTATATTTTTCTTTATTTTTTCAACCTGAACAAAATTAGTGTTTCTGTCTTTACTTAACTTTTACTCTGATAATATGAAAATTTAATTTTCAAATAATCTAGTAAAGTTAAAGTATAGAGGGGCAGCTGTCAACACCTAATTTTGTCCGGATTTATTTAATAATTTATCAAAATATTAATCATAAAAAAATCTCTTTTAGTTAGAATTTTGGATTTTTTTTCTTATTTTCTTTCACTTTCAAAAAAAAGAAGTACGAATTTCAATGATAGGCTTTAATTTTTTTTCTCATCTTAGAAAAATGAAAACAACAAAACTTTTATTCTTTATTTATTTTTATCTTTTTTATCAAAACTAAAAAAAACAAAGAAAAAAAAATCAAACAAAAAGTATTTTACTTTTTCATATACATTTTAATTTACTTTTCTGAAAATTATAAAATAACCAAAAAATAGAAAATTCCAAATTGTAGTCGGTTCCTTTAACAGCTGCACTATCCTCATATGAGAAACCTCCAAATTTCCAAACCATGCTCCTGTTGCTCCTGTTATGCTCTCCTGTAGTTCTTCCGCCTGCAATGCTTCAACCCCTCTACAATGCTTCCCCCTTCTGTGATTAAGACCAGCATCACCTTATTTTCACAAAAAAAACCTCTGCACTTCTTCCTCTCACAACTAGCATTACCTTATCTTAACAAAGTGGTTTTGTCCCTGTAAATATCTGCCTGAGTCAACCTACCAACAAATCTTTTTTTTTTTTTTTTTCTGCTGAACAGGGATATTATTTAAAGGGCTCTACCTTTTGAATCTCAAAAGAAAAAAATGATATAACAGTATGCGTTCCCCATCAATTTGAGAATCATCTTGAGCTCTCAAACGTCCCAGATATAAGTCTCTATTTTGTCACAAAAAAAAAGAGATAGCAATAGAAGAAGAGAATAATGCATAAGAGAAATGGAGAGGAGGAGGGAGGCACTGTGAAGTGAGGAAGAAGAAGATTAAGTTTTCAGAGACTTAAGAAAAGCTTCCAAGGATTCAACACTTTGGGAGAGAAAATTTGAGAAAAGTAGATTACAATGAAGGAAGGAAAATAAATTGAATCTTCAACAGGTATGATCATAACTGCCTTGTTTCTTGTTTCTGCCTTATGTTTGCCTTGATATGGGGTTGCTTGAATCTGTTAAGTATCAAAATCAAATGAGAAATGTTCAGTTAATCTGCTTAATAGATTTCTTTAATTAAATGATATGAACCATGAATCATACCTTAGTACTCCCATGGAGTTGATGTCTTCAACATGATTCTGAAGCCTTCAAACACCCAACCAATTGCTTGAAACATGAAACGTAAACCCAAATCAGAAACTAGATCAAATCCCAAAAACATTCAGAAGCCAAATTCTTCAATCACAAAATACCCAGAGACCAAAACGCCAAGCAAAAATTCAAGATCAACAACCTTCATTCCTAAAAGCACCACCAATTTCCCTTCACCATTTCATCCAAATGGCAACATATCCTGCGCCTTGCCGCCACCATCGTCATCAACCTCCCTCAATCTTAGCCACCCCAAACTCCATCATAATCACTGCCAAAGAACCATTTATGCTTGCGCCAAAGCCACTGTTTGTCACTATGCCTCTTTCTCGCTTTGAGTTTCCAAAAGACCCTCGAATTCGAGCCCCTTTTGCCGCTTCACCGCCCCTCCACCATCGCACCACCACGAGCTCCTCCACTCAAGCCACCGAACCCTAACCTTTTACACCAAACAACCCTAAACCTCCTCCCACGCGCCTCAACAACCTAACCCAAGCCACCTCACCTTAGTCACAACACCCACAAACACTCCCACCGTCGCGGGTCCCCTACGTCCACCGCAGGCCGAGACTTGCCTCTAAACCGCACCTCTACGACGCCAAACACCTTGCCAATTCTGTTCGCTTATTCATAAGTGTGGCAACTCTTCAAAGATTATCTCTTTATCAATTGAACGTCTAAAATACTTTTCATAATGGGGATTTGCATAAAGAAATTTATATGGAGCAACCTCTAGGTTTTATTGCACAGGGAGAGTCTTCTAGACTGGTATGTCATCTCCACAAATCTTTATATGGGCTTAAGCAGTCTCGTAGGGCTTGGTTTAGAAAATTCAGTAGTGTTGTTCAACAATTTGGTATGACTTGTATTGTGGCAGATCATTAAGTTTTTTTACCGTCACTCAAGTGTTGGATCCATCTATGTAGTAGTATATGTTGATAACATTGTTCATATCGGTAGTAATCACCATGGCATCTCTAAAATAAAACAATATATCTGTCACCACTTTCAGACCAAAGATCTTGACAAACTAAAATATTTCTTAAGGATTGAGGTAGCACAATCTAACAATGGTATTGTTGTCCTTCAAGGAAGTATGCATTGGACATTTATGAGGAAACTGGATTAATGAATTCAAAATCTGTTGACACCCTCATAGATCCTATTGCTAAACTTTTACCTAGTCAGGGGGAACCTATTTCAGATCCTAAGAAATATAGAAGATTATTTGAGAAATTGAATTATCTTACTATTACTCGTCCTGATATTTCATTTGCAGTCAGTGTGGCGAGTCAATTTCTTAATTCCCCATGTGTTGATCATTGGAATGCAACATTTGTATATCGAAGTATATTAAAGGTTCTCCTGGAAAAGGTTTACTATACATAATAACCATAGTAAAATTGTATGTTATTCAGATGTTGATTGGACAAGATCTCCGTTTGATACAAGATATACTTCTAGATATTGTGTTCTTATTGGTGATAATTTGATTTCTTGGAAAAGCAAGAAACAACATGTTGTGGAAAGATCTAGTGCTGAAGCAGAATATAAAGCTATGACCTCAGCTACCTGTGAGCTTATTTGGCTTAAACATTTACTTAAAGAATTACAATTTGAAGAGGTCACTCAAATGACACTCATATGCGATAATAGGCTACTCTTCATATTAGCTCAAATCCTCTATTTCATGAAAGGACCAATCATATTGAGATTGATTGCCATTTCAATCGAGAGAAAATTATATCTAGAGACATCAAGACTAAATTTATTAATTCGAATGATAAGTTAGTTGGTATTTTCACTAAATCTTTATGGGTACCTAAAATTGATTATATTTGTAATAAGCTTGTTATATATGAATTATATATGCACCAACTTGAGAAGGAGTGTAGAATATAATGAGATTAGCCCATTTTCTATTAGTCTGTTACTATTTTTATCTATAAATAAACATCCCTTATGAGTGTAGTTTACACAAGAGAGATTAATTTATAACTTTTTTTTCCTTTATTTTAATAGCAATCAAGGCTACAAAAGTGTGTAGCACTTTTTACTACAGAAGTTGGGTTTATTGCAGCAACTGAAGCTTGTAAAGAGTTGTTGTGGATGAAATTTTTTTTCTTAGAGCTTGGTTTTAAGCAAGATCATCGTGTGTTTTCTTGTGACAACCAAAGTGTCTTTCATCTTGGTAAGAATTTCACTTTTCATGCACAGTCTAAACACACTGATGTTAGGTATCATTAGATACGAGATATTTTGAAGTCTAGGTTGACGAAATTAGACAAAATTCATACTAATGATAACAATGCTGATATGATGACAATTACATTGTCTAGGAAAAAGCATGAAACATGTTGATCAACTATCGGATTGGTGAGTGCCTCAATCTAGTCGAGAAGGGGGAGATTTGTTGGCTTGGTTGCCTAAGCACATTGTTTTTTGTATGTCCATGACCTATGACAGGTCTAATATAATGCATCCACATTCTTATTAGGGTAAAAGAAATAGAAAAGAATACTAACCCTAAGTGTGTGTGGATAACCTATTTGAAGAAAAGTGAGAGGTAGACAAATTTTTAGCTACTTTTTATAGCAACCAACCTCAATTATTTTGAAGATCCAATGATGAAACCTTGTTTGATTGAGCAACAATTTTTACAGAAGATTCCTCACCCATAGTTATTCAATTTTTATGTTGGGATTGTCCATTAGAGGTTTGCAGGAGTGTCAGGAATTTTAGGTTTTTTTCGGAGATCCAACAATGAAATCTTCTCCAATTTCCCTAAAATTTTTACTAAAGTTTCATAACTTATATTTCTTCATTTTGGATGGTCGGATTTAAAATTAGAGTTATTTTTATTCCTAGAAAATTTGTGAACAGAACCAATTTTTCTGGTTACTAGATTTTTGAACTCTTGTTAAATTTTAACTTGTTGATATTTTGGCCCATTGTTGGTGACCATTTAATGCCTACGAAGATTTTTATTGATAATCTATGTGATTGGCTTTTGTAAGACACATTGTATCTTTATTTTGGTATTAGTGAAGTATTTACCTTCCCGTGGGTTTTTTCATCTTTATTGAGAAGTTTTTTCCATGTAAATTATTGATGTTGATTTATTCTTTCGTTTCTGACTACATATAATTTTTTATTTGGTTGGTTGGTCGGTGATAGATGGGGTAATTGAAACTCATGAGTGAGGCATAGGAGATGGGAGAGGGTCAGTGTGAGAAGAGTTGGGGAAGTTAATAGACAGTTTGAAGTACACGGGCAATGTGATTAGCAATTAAGATGGTGAAATTCTCAGAATTAAGGAGATACATGACTATTTCTCAAACTCTATAGTCTAGAGCAATCTTGTTTCTATTATAAATAAGTAGATTGGGTTGATCATAACAAAAAGCAGATATGCAAGGAAACAAAAAGTGCCAGAGATGAAGAAGTATGCAGAGGAGTGGACATGTCAGGGTGAAAGATTAAAAAATAGCTAGGATGGGGCAACAGATGCTACACTAGTGGACATGAAAGCAAAGGAACTATAGGAAGATTATGAAGTCAGATTTGTAACTTTAGTTAACCACTGGACGTTTAGGAAGTAATACATGTAGTTAATCTTTCTATATTTCAAAAGATCAAGAAAATTCAGCCACTGATTTTAGTAGTCATATTAGTTGACTTTGGAGTGAGGTTTAGAAGCTTTAGATAACTATGTAGAATCAAGTATATGTGATTAAGGTATATATTGTGAACTCATTGTCTCATGGAATATGAGGAAACAAGAATAAAAATAAAGAGAATGTCCAAAATCTGTTTTTCTCCTATTGAATTGTATAACTATTTTAATTATGTTAGATCTTACTAGTTAAATCACTTAAGAATAAATTTACCAACAAACTTGAGATGGTTATATTGTAGACTTGAGTTCCTTTTCTTATGACAAATAGTTGAATCTTTTAAACTTAGTAATGAGGGGTTCAAATTCATGACCGTTAATATAATTTTTTCTAGAAGAGATAAAATCTAGAAGGGTGATTGAGTCTTTCAGCTTCAAAAATGTCTATATTCAATTATTGACTGATACTTGTAATTGGTGAACAAACCTATAACTTTCTTTTCTCTATAATGTCTACTTACATCTATTAAAATTTAAGAGAAGAGTTTTGATTAACAAATGGAAAAGAAGACATTATTTTTTTTAAAACTAAGAAATTATTAATTTTATTAGTAATTTGATTATTTCTTTTATTTTAAAAAATATTTATTACAAATAGAAAATTATTCCTTTTCATCTCAAACTAACTTCTAAATATATTCTTTCATTACAAAATGGAGTTAAATCTCAATTCCCACTTGTGTATAGTCTTAAGAAGTGAACTTTAAGCTTAACTCAATTTTACAAAACTAGTTTGTAAGGTGAGATTTTCACTCACATATATACTATGAATTGGCCTTATTTCTAGTTGATGTGTGATATGTAACATACTCTCCTCATGCCGAGGCTGATCAACTTGTGCGTGGGATTAGATATTTATAGGTTGTTCGATAGTTATCAAATAACAACTGACTCAATAGGCCTATCAAACCTTATTAGGGTAGGTTCTAAATGGCTCTGATATGATATTAAGAAGTTGACTTTAAGTCTGCCTTACAAAATTGACTTGTAAGGTGAGTTTTGCAACCATTTATATGCTATGATTTGCTCTTATATCTAGTCAATGTGGGATCTCCAACATCTAGGGTTGTGATTTCCCACCTTTTCTTCTTATGAGAAAAAAATAATAATTTTTTATAATGATAATTGTAACATCCAGAAATTTGTAGTATTTTCATATATAATAACTGCAATATCTAGAAAATATAATATAATATCTCTAAGGATTTAGTGCCAGAATAAACTTGGATAAAACCTTATCATTTTACTATTGTCACGTCAGAATATTAATACAACACTTACATCATAAAGGAATAAGACAAAACAAAACTAACTTTAGGATCCAATTACATCATAACTAAACAATTGAAATGAAATCATGAGTAATGATTACAACATCCCCTAAAAGTAGAAGACATAAGTTAATCTACACGAGAAAAACAGTAAGAGAAACATTGAAAAGAAAGAGAGAAAGAAAAAAATCTGCTTTAATCACACACACAAGATTGTAATATGTACAATTCTACGGGAAGATAGATGTAGAAATGAATATGTGAATATATACAAATTCTAATGGATATATGTTGAATCTAAAACTTATTCTAACTTATGTAGATGAACTAAACTATTGTTTTATACCCTACATATTATTCCTTTTTAGTAGAAGATTCATTCTTATGTTTAAGGAGTCTATCAAATGAACATCAATCATTATAATTGAGTTCTTAATTTATTGCTTCTTAACATTACACTTTTATTCACCATCATAAGATTTTATATCAATTTTTTGCGTCATTTTGTAATTCAATTTCTTATCATACATGCCATTTGAATCATATGATAGGAGTACTTATGTCCACTTATGTTGTCTTTGTAATATTATGGACATCAGGAAAGTTTCATTTAATTTATCATTTCAATTCTCCAATTTGATTAGTTAGTAGACAAAGGTACTTTTATTCGATATTGTACAATCATTAGATGAAAAGTATTTCAAAGTATACAACTATTAGAAAAAATAAATTTGAAGTGTGCAAGCCATGAGATGAAATCATCTCTTTAATTACAAAATTTAAATTTTTTTTTCTTTCAAAACATTAGAAGAAAAAAATTCTTTTGAAGAACATAGTCCACCCCTACCAAATGAAATATACATATCGTTTTGACCTAGGTAGGTAATAGACACTACTTTTTAAGCACTTTATAGTGTTTGAATTACTTCAACTTCTTATTGTCCTAAAAGTAAAATTATCCCTTTATAAATAGTCTCAAAGGTTATGGCCATTACACTAATTAAAAGACATTTTTCGATGGATCCAAAAATCAATTCTGACCATCTAATATACCGAAGGTCAACTACAAATTTTTACTTTTCTTTTATCACAGTATAATTCCAGCTTTTATGTATTAAGACATTATTAGTAATGTTGATCAAGAACACCTTAACCAAGTCTGGGTATGTGTTCTCAATCAGCTTCAAGAACTTGTCCAGCTTTTGAAACTTGAGCATGTCACGGACCTCGTCAAGTTTCTCCTCCTTAACCACTCAAGGGTTAGCACCTTGGGAGTAATGATGATCTTTCTACTATACAACTTGTAATACTCTTCAATGCTCTCATGGTTCCCAACAAACCATCTGTCAAGTTGGCCACCATTGTTGTGCTCATCATTTGAACCAACATGTTTAACCATAACTCTTTTGGTTCTTTTTCATGGGTTGGAGGAAGAAGCCATTTTTGGTGGAAGAGTATAGCAAGAAGACTAAGTTTTTCACACAAAACGAATAGAACAAAGGCAGTGAGGTAGTGTGCGAGTGAATGCATGTTCAACCCTCTACTTAATGGGCAATAATTCTATGGAAAACAACACATTGATTGACAATTAAAAAACATAAAACAACTTTTGCAGTTTATTGAGATTCCACAGGCAATCAGTTTTACATAGTTGATTATACTTAGCTGCACAGATTCTCCAAAAACAACTTTTGAATTGTTGACTTCCAGTGATCCCATGACATGTGGAGCCTTTAACAATCTCTCTCTTCACATGCTGATCATGACTTTGAATGGTTTTGTCTTATTCAGACTTTCAATTGCCTGGATTGCAATGTTCTTGGCTCTGTTTGAATTCTTTCAGTTACACAGCACCTCTCTAGTTGCTTTGCAACTCCAACACAATTACACAACACCTCTCTAGTTGGTTTGATCCACACTAGTTCCTTTCTCATCCGAATCCAAGTAACAATTAGTGGCCATAGGTGTTGAAATCTCTTTGCAATTTTCCATGTCAAACTTCTTCAATAACTCTTTGCAATACTTGGTTTGACTAAGGAATGTGCCATCATTTAATTGCTTGATATGCAGTCCAAGAAAATAGTTGAGTTCTTCCATCATGGACATCTCAAACTCTCCCTTCATAGCTGCAACAAACTGCTCACATTGTTTCTGATTAGTGGATCCAAATATAATATCATCAACATATTACTTGAACCAAAATAATATCATTGAATGTTTTCTTAATAAACAATGTCTTATCTGTTTTGACTCTGTCATATGCATGAGATAGCAAGTAGTTGCTCAATCTCTCATACCACGGTCTTGGGGCTTGCTCCAAACTATATAGACCTTTCTTCAGTTTGAAGACATAATTTGGATGTTTATGATCTTCAAATCCAGGAGGTTGACAAACATAAACTTCTTCATCAATATACCCATTAAGGAAAGCACTTTTGACATCCATTTGGTGAAGTTTGAATCCATTCATGCAAGCATATGCTAAGAGCAGTCTAACAGCTTCAAGTCCTAGCTCTGATGCTAATTGTAAAATATGTTTTTGCCAAGTTCAAAAGAGGGGTGAATTGAACACTTGAAAATTTTCGCAAATGATTCTGTTTAATGTGAAGAATGAATTATTTTTATTGAAAACTATTCAAGATGATATGTAAAGAAAACAACAAAGGTTCAAAAACAGTTTCAGTACAATATCAGTCAATAAAACACAATAAACTGAAAATAGAAAGTAGTTCTTGAAAACACAATGTACAGTAAAAACAGTTCTTAAAGATTATTCCAAGAAATCAAAGAATTTGATTTAAAATCAATTTTGTAACAAATTATATATCAAGAAACCTTTTATGAAACAACACAGAATAATTTTGATATATGAAAATTGTTTTCAGTTATCAATTGGAGCAAGTCAATTTTTTTGGAAAAACAAACTGATGAACAGTAATCTTAGTGTATTAGAAAGACAGTTCAGGTTCAGGAACGATTCAATTAAACTATATTCAAATAAGATATATATTTTTAAAAAATTATTTGGAAAGTTATTCGAAGGTTAATCAAACTGGTTTTAAAGGATTCTGAAAAATCAAGAAAACAACAAGATATGTCAAGAACAGTCAAGAGAGAGCAAGAAAGAACAAGACAACAAATTATCCTGGTTCATCCTTCCACAAGGGTTACGTCCAGTCCCTTACACCATTATAAGAATTTCCACTATGAAAAGGATCTAACAGATCAGTTTTACAACACAATCTTGCAACCTGCAAGAATACACTGCTCCCTGCAGAAAACAATCCGTTGAAACCTACAACAGATCAAGAACTATACAGTATCCACTGTATAACCCATAAAACACCTAACTGAATCCTTCAGTAGGCTCACAACAGTATAGTACCCCCTGTACACACAAAATTACCAAACCAGGTAATTAAGTACATAATAGACTTCAGTACAAAGAAAGATTTCAGATAACCACAATGGCACAAACACTTCTATACAAAAACAAATTGCAAAAGTAATAAGAGCGAGAGTATAGAAGGCTTATTCAGAATAATCAGATGAGTAGTATAGCAGAAACAATCAATTCAAAGCTCCAACAATATTGAGAAAATAGTTCTTGAAGAGCTTTTCAAATGATCTTGATCACAAAAACTATTAAGGAGCTTTTTCTCTCTCTTGGAAAATCTCAGAGCACTTGATCGGAAATGATTCAGAATGATTTTGTACTCTTTCAAAAATTCGCACCAACTATTTATAGACAACTGTCATTTAAAATTCAGTCGATTGTTTTGTCAAATAGTTGACTATTTTTCTCCAGTTAGTTAAAACAGTTATTCAAAACTTATAATCTAATTTTAGTGATTTTTCAAAACCTTAGTTAAATCAGATTTGAAAACATAGAGCTTATCCTTTATTGAAAATGCTTATAATGCTGAATTGAATCAAACTTGCCTCACACACTAAGTTCTAGACCGATTCTTCAAATCTTTAAGTAATCTTCATATAATCAGTGTGAGATCACCAGGTCTGGAATCTTCTCAATTGATTGACTTCATCAAATCTTCATAGCAACTCACAGGTGCTAACAATCTCCCCCAATTTGATGAAGACAAACAATAGTGTGTTGAGTTGAAATACATGTTTGTTCTTCTTTAAATCAGTTTACTGGCTTTCACAAAGCTCCCCCATAATTTGATATCCTGTTAATCATATATCACAAAACATAGTGAAGTAAACAGTAACACAACGGATAACAAAGTTCATTGATTAATAAGCACGAGTACATATGATATTCATTGATCAGTACAAGTTGTGCACCATAACTGATTAAACATAACAAACTGAAATTTGGACTGTGGCTGGTAAACCAGTAGATCAGAGTAGTAACAACAGCAGTAGCAAAAAACATGAAACAACAAGCAACAACAAACAACAAACCAACAGTCAGTAAACTGAACCTAGCAACATCAACTTAGACTCCTAGACCACAAGACACCACAACACAACAACACTTCCTACTCCTAATTCTCCCTTATTGACTTCATCAAATGGAGAGAAACCACCACTTGATATGCAATAATAAAAAAAACTATTCGTCTGGTGGAAAGAACAAAGTCCCCATCTTGGACTGGATATCTTCAACTTGAGTTTCAATAAACTAGAAGTGTGTTTCATAGTACTGGTGATGACTACGGTTCTGGTCTTCCAAGTGGTTGAACTGATTCATCATGAGTTGTTCGAGCCTTGAGAAGGAGTCTCGACCAGGAGCATTAGGCATTTCTGGTTCTGGTTCAGCTTGATCAAAATTCATATTTTTGTCCTCATCTTCATCATCCTCATCATCATCATCAGTGAATTTCTCTTCTTCTTCCTAATCATCTCCAATTGATTATTCATCAGCCTTGCAAATCCATCTCTTACTCTTCATCTTTTTTAGACCAATCTTGGTGAGATTTGCTATGGTAATCTGGTTCAGAGCCTTAATTTCTTCAACCACTTCACTTTCCACATCTATTTCAAAATATTCAATGAACTGTGACAACAATATCACATATGGAATGTGATATTTCAGTTTCTTCCCTACTTTGAACAGATGCTCATGGATCACATTAAACCAATTGACCTTGATCTTATTCATGAGGCAGTACATGAGGATAAGATCCTCTTCAGTCAATTTTGCATGGTTGAAACCACGGGGTGTTAGCAGCCAAATCACAATATACGCCAGGATTCTCGGTGTAGCAGCAAGTCCTCCTACATTGAACATCCTCGAGGTAGACTCTTGGTTCCTTAAACAAGATTTGTAGAACTGAACTTTGTTAAAGTTTCCCAGTTCTGTTGTGTTCCCTCTACTCACAATAGCACCATGATTTCTCAGGCCAGTGACACTAAGCCAAACCTCTTCATTCATTGCTACGTCAGTGCCTTTCACCTGTGAGTACAAGTTCTCCTCGTCATACCACATGTTGGTCAAGAACACCTTAACCAAGTATGGGTATGTGTTCTCAGTCAACTTCAAGAACCTGTCCAGCTTCTGAAACTTGGGCATGTCACAGACCTCGTTAAGTTTCTCCTCCTTAAGCCACTCAAGGCTTAACACCTTGGGAGTAATGATGATCTTTCTGCTATACAGCTTGTAATACTCTTGAATGCTCTCCTGGTTCCCAACAAACCATTTGTCAAGATATTCGATTTCGTTGTGGTCATCACCTGAACCAGCATGTTTAACCATAGCTCTTTTGGTTCTTTTTCGTGGGTTGGAGGAAGAAGCCATTTTTGGTGGAAGAGTATATCAAGAGGACTAAGTTTCTCACACAAAACGAATAGAAAAAAGGTAGTGAAGTAGTGTGCGATTGAATGCATGTTCAACCCTTTACTTAATGGGAAATAATTCTATAAAAAACAACACATTGATTGACAATTCAAAAACATAAAACAACTTTTGCAGTTTATTGAGATTCCACATGCAATCAATTTTAACACAGTTGATTATACTTAGCTGTAGAGATTCTCCAAAAACATCTTTTGAATTGTTGACTTCCAGTGATCCCATGACACGTGCAGCCTTGAATAATCTCTCTCTTCACATGCTGAACATGACTTTGAACGGTTTTGTCTTATTCAGACTTTCAACTGGCTGGATTGCAATGTGCTTGGTTCTGTTCGAATTCTTTCAGTTACACAACACCTCTCTAGTTGCTTTGTAACTCCAATACAGTTTCGCATATATCCAGAATTAAATTTTAATCAGATCAATATCCAGTCAGCTATAACATTGTTATTAAAACTAAAACTGATCTAGATACAGTGAACGATCATATAACTCTAAAACAATAAATGTAAACATGAAACAGATCTAGTAATTGAAAAAAAAACTGAAACTGATACAGTAAGCTGAAAAGAAATTTAAGCTTGATATTGTAATTTGCAAACTGCCAGGTAATTAAATCAGCAAATAATCCACACAACACAAACTGAACTATTTCACATACTTAAAACAATAATCCCAAGTTCATTTCGTAAGAAATTAAACCTCTCTTTATTAAGTGGTTTTGTAAAAAGACCAGCAAGGTGGTTTTCAGTACTAACAAACTAAATTCACAATCACCATTATTGACATGGTCTCTAATGAAGTGATGGAAAATTTCAATATGCTTAGTCCTTGAATGTTGAATTGGATTCTTTGTAAGATTAATAGCACTGATATTGTCACATAATAATGGAATTTTAAACAAGTTAAGGCCAAAATCACTTAAATGTTGTTTAATCCATAAGCTTTGAGCACAACAGCTACCAACAACAATGTATTCAGCTTTAGCAGTGGATAGTGCAACACATGCTTGTTTCTTACTATGCCAAGATATCAAACTTGATCCTAACAGATGACATGTTCCACTGGTGCTCTTTCTGTCAGTTTTGCAACCTACAAAATCAGAATCAGAATAGTGTACTAAATTCAGAGATACCTCACTTGGATACCATAGCCCAACATTTGTGGTTCCTTGCAAGTATTTCAGAATTCTCTTTGCTGCAGTGAAGTGTGATTCCTTTGGATTGGCTTGAAATTTAGCATATAGACAAACACTGAACATGATGTCTGGCCTGCTAGCAGTAAGATAAAGCAGTGAACCGATTAAGCCTCTGTACTTGGTTTAATCCACACTAGTTCCTGTAAAATAAGGTTTAGACCGAGTTCAAGAGTGGGGGTGAATTGAACTTTGAAAACTTTTCGCAAATCTGATTTATTCTTGAAGTATAGAATGAAAATTCTTTATTCAATCGATTGACTATGTAATTCTGAACAGTCAGTTAAACAATCGATTGTGCACAGCGGAATATATCAGAGTTAAACCCAGAATTTAGTTAAACCCAGAAAACAGTTTGCAGTGTGAAAATGTTTTAACCCAGATTTAAGATGTTTAAACACAATCCAGCATATTAAACACAATCTAGAATCACAGTTTATTATGCAAACAGATGTTCAGAGTATGAATAACAGTATGAACAGATTTTGATCCAGTTAATTTTAAATATGGCAGCAGTGAATAAAAGCAATCAAGAAGAGTAGGGAGAAGAGCAAGAACACAGAATTTTTATACTGGTTCACCCTTCCTCAAGGGCTACGTCCAGTCCTTTGCAAACTAGCAAAGATTTCCACTAAAACAGATCACAAGATCAGTTTACAACCCTTGCTCCCAGTAAGTTACAAACTGCTCCCAGCAGTA
>Ga0209489_105374_pt1 | contig 22293 bp, 5 predicted proteins | sample SiratrowhiteBW_FD_187527 | JGI IMG/M metagenome (GOLD analysis project Ga0209489, IMG submission 187527) | Root nodule microbial communities of legume samples collected from California, USA - Siratro white BW (SPAdes) (version 2) | ecosystem: Host-associated > Plants > Roots > Nodule | place: USA...
TATATATATATCATTCAAACTTTGGATATTAGAAAACATTGGAATTACAACTTCCAAAATGTACAAATTTTATATAAAACTAAAACTAAAATAATAAAAAAATCTCCTAATTAATCTTGATGTCTCTGTCGATACTTACATTATCATATGTTCTCGTACCAAGTACGATCACAATAATCACACCACGTATATAAGAGTGAATTAATATTATTAATAAAATTCAATATTTACAAAACACAGTGCCTATGTGTGTATACAACTTATTTCAATTCACAATCACATCCACAATTCATTACTTAATTTGTTTTCTCACATTCAATGCTTCTTAAATACTAGTGTTAAGTCCTTCTTAATAAATACTAACATTTGACCCATCACAAACATATTGGAATATGTCTTCAACTTCCTTATTTTAGGATGATATATTGCATATACTCTGATGTTACCCCTTATATAGTTTTTCGTCACCCAATTGACTTAATTTGTGTGATCAAGAGACTACTAATGAAGCTAATACATCCTCTATTTTTTGAATGTGCCTCGTGTTTAGTACTTGACCCCTAAGTTCCATGATACCTTCCCAAGTATCACCTTCACAACATCCATAAATGGACAACAATACCCATGAAAGAATAACAACACCCACAAAGGATAATATCACCCATAAAGGGTCATTTTTTGCCTTAAGCAAAAGTCATATAAAGAACAAGGGTCAATCTTTGTCTTGTTTTCATTTGAGTGATAATCCTATCCTTTGAGTGAAAATGATTTTGCTTAAGTGACAATTTGTCACTAATATGAAAAATAACAGAGAATAGGTCTTATCTCTGTCTTTTTTCTTCCCTTGAGTGAGAATCCTCGCTTAAGCAAAAATGCATCATGATGAAATATGTTAGGTATACAAGAAAGGAAGGTTGGATTATGTATTAAAATTTTTCTTAATATTTCACAAAGGTAGCATCTTATCAAATGATCAGACGTAAATTTTGTTTGACACCATGTAAAAAAAGTGTTTTTATAAATATTTTTAAAAATATATCATTCTTTATGGTTAGGTAACAATTCAATAAAAATGCAATTAAAAAAGTTAAAAGTAAGCAGAAATTAACTTTCTATGTTTATATTGGTTCATCTATTAACTAAGACTACATTCAATCCTTGATCAACAGAATCAAGTTTCATTATATAGACTACCGTTGCAAAATAAAGAATGGATCTCAGTCACTCCTACCTAAACAATTTGAGTATTTTTTTTTAACAATAATCACTCTTAACTAAGACTATTAGTTATTAGTGCTTTTTGAAATAATAGACTCTTGGATAAAACACTTAATTACAAGGGATCTGTGATCAACAAATCACAAGTATGCTCACTAAAAGGGATGTATCATCCTAACACGGATATAAGATGAGGTTCACTCTTTAAGTTTACAAAAGAATGGTACAATGTTCTATGAATAGGCTAGATTTACAAAATTATTTTTAACTTGTATTCATAGGAATATAATAAGCAAAAGTTCTTCATTATTCAAAGATTACAGAGAGTTAAGAAAGACACCTGTTGTAAATCATTTTCTACCTGTTGTGAGACATTTAGAGTTCTTCATTTTTCAACTACTTATATCCTCCTAAAAGTTTTGGATTGTATTAAATAATCTTCATGAAACATTTAATGCGAACTTATACAAGGAGAAAGACTAAGATATTCACCATAACTTATTAGGGTCAAGTATCTTTTATTTCTCTTTAAAAATAGTCAGGATTATGTGAAGTTAATAGACTATGCAGAGGTGACAGATTGTCCTTTATGAGAAGTTGTTGTCATAAAACAACTTTGACACACTTTTTAAGGGATCTCTTTATGTCAGATGTTTGTGAGATTTTCTTAATGGTCAGACAAAAAAAACATTTTCTACATAATATAATATACACATTTATAAGTTAAAAAGCATGCTATGAAATGATGATGAAGACATTATTATCTTTTGTCTGTATTATCTTTTGATGTCAGACAAATCATTTTGTTGAGATTCGATGATGTTTAAAGATATTTTGGTATTATTGATATTTTATTGTAAAAATTTTTAATTTAAAATTACTTAATGTAAAATTAATTTTTTTTATCTTTTCTTTAACACATCTTAAATAAAATTATGCAATAAAATCAAAATTTATGCAAAATTATGTTGTTTTTAATATTTTTAATACATATATTCTTTTCAAATCAACCTTATTAAACATAAAGATCTGAGCCTTCACTTGATTAAAATACAATTCATATGACTTAAAAACTATTTTGTTTTAGTAAAAACAATTGAAAAAAATAAATGATGAATTATGGATTATAATTATTTTTATTTACATGAATGATCTTGTCCATATAATTAAATATTATCTCTAACTACAACTATGAGTATTTTAGGTCGGATAACTTTTCGATCCAATTCTATTTAAATAAGTTGAGTTTCTTTGTTATTCAGTTAAATTTGAGTCAATCAAATTTAATTCAACATCTATTAAATCTAATTTATAATCTGATAAACTCAACAAAATAATAAATAATATTAATATTAATATTAATTATAATAATAATATTATTATTCAATTTTTAAATATTAAATTATTTAAATTTTATAGTTCACTTTTTTAAAAGCAAATTTTAGAAATATATTAAAAAAATTTAAAATTATAAATTTTAATAAAAATAATTCAAAAGACTGATTGAATTGATGGAACACAATCCAGTCTAATGAAAAAATAAATTAACTTGAATTAAATATAATAAAATCAATATAAAATTTTAACCAAACTTAATCAAGATTTTTAGACTAATTTATTATTTACAGAAATCCAAGTCAACTTTATGGAATCCAAATTAAACCAACCAATGTTGTATACATAGATAAGTGATGCCTTCAAATACGAACAAGAGAACATGTTTGGTAGGTGGGATAGCATAGGGAAAGGCAAATCAGGTTAAATCAAAACCACGTGCAAAACTGGAAACTCCTACCCAAAACCACGTGCTACCTAAATTCATTGATTTTGATTAGTATTAAAACCATATAATAAATAAGGTCGAGAACAAATGAGTTACATTACATAGAAATGAGAACAAAACTAAAAATAAAAGTAAGCAATAAAAAGAAGCAAAATATGAGATTTCAAAAGAGATAAAAAATGAAATTTTTTTTTTCATAATGTTTATATTTTTACGAAGCTAATAAAAAACATAACTTATATAAATTATATTATGGAGATACATTTGTCCTTTTTACTCTCTTTTCTAAAAGTGAAACTTATCTATTTTATATTATAAAAGGCTTATGATAAATTATCTATAATCTTAAAGATATTTTTTTATCTATTTTTGTAGTATATATATAGATCCTTTACTATTTTATCTTTTTTTTTAAAACTACCTTTTAAACTCAATTAAATAAATACAATAAAAGAAGTACTTGCGATAAAATTATAAAAAAATATTTATTTTATAATTATTTTTATGAATATATTTTTTTATAAATTTAATAATATTTTTATTTTAATAATCATTATAAGAAATAATTTTTTATTTGCTACTATCATAGTTAAAAAGTAATACAATTATAGACATATGCATTCTCACTAAGATTCATAATATTGTTAAATATCTTCAAACTCTGGATAGTTAATTCTTGAAATGTGAGAAGATAAATTTAGTGTTTTCATGAGTAAATGTTTTTTTTTTTTTGGAACACATAGAAGGTACAAGAGTTAGAAGAAAATAAATCAATATAATGTTAGTATAAATATAGAAGCTTAAAACAAATCTTTGAAACATCTTTTACAAAGTTGACTTTGTTGAAGGGTCTCTGTCAGATAAATATTGAGTTGTAATATCTATTAAAAATACAAATTAAAGTTAGTTAACAATTTAATTGAATAAATTATTTTTTTATATATTTATTTTATTACTCTTTATTGTTCGGCCTTTAATTATTTTTTACACTTTATTACCTAGTAAACCATCTTTTAAATTTATGATTTGTTTTCCTAAAATATTATTTAATATTAAAAAATTAATAATATTATATTTATTTTTATTAATGTTTTAAAAAATATAAGATAAGTAAAATTATATCCATTATCCAACAAGAGTATACTAACCATGCATAAATTTTATATTATTCCTCTCCTCACCTTACCCATTCTAAGTACAGGACATGGACTTCAACAATTCTCTCATGCAATGCATGAGAACCCTTCATTTTTTTTTTCTTAGACCCTACATGCATCTATCAATATTAATTAAGACCATGCCCATTCAAATGCAACAACTCATCACACAACTCAAATTTTTCAACTTTTATAAATATTTTTTGAATTAAAAATGGGTTTTAGGTATAATGTTTTCCATGAAAATAGTTAGTTGTTTCATATACACAAAATTACAATCATGCCCTTCTTTTTAATTCAAATAATCACCCCAAAAGAAGTATGCAATTTTAAACATTTTTTTTCTTTCAAAAACTAAAAAAATTGTAACTTTAATCCCATCCATTATATGAGGAATATGAATGAGTAAAACCTAAAAACTTATAATTGTACAAATGACAAATTAAAAATACAAAATGTGTCAACAAGCTATATTTATAAAGTTGATGGACATTTTATACCAATAGCATGATTATCAAAACACCTATATAATATTCTAGTTGCATGTTTGAGTAGTTCTGTAAACATTTACAATAAAAGAAAAACAAAAAACAATGAATAAATATTTTCATACACTAATTTAGTAATTTGTAAAATATTTTTCATGTAGTTTATTTCAACTTTTATGTTTATCTTACATATAAAGTAATTTTTATTTATGAAAAAAATTATTTAATTTTTATATCTTAGAAATGTTTGTGAAATTTTTTTTAAACACATTGTAAAGTAATAAATTAATAACTAAAAGGAAAATAGTTCCCATAGAATTTAATTAAGGACACTACATAAATGTTGCAAAGGTATTTTTTTTTTCATGAACTTGGTGGTCTTTTTAAAGATTGATTTCTTATTAAATTATTGACTGTAATTTATATATACTAGTGCAAACATAGATACAATAGCATTTTATTATGTCGTCTGATATTTAAATATATATATATATATATATATATATTATATTATTTTATGTAATTTTATTTATTATATTAAAATAAGATAGTTAAATATATTATTTATTATGCATTAAATTAAAATGATATTATAATAAAATATAAAATTAAAAAACACTTAATGTGTAATTATACATTAATGGTGAAGATTTTTTTTTATAATTTACTTTTACATGAATGTGAATAATTGTTTTTTTGTTAATTTGAGTAAGAGTTTCTCTTCTATTAGTTTATTTTATATTTCCTTTTTTCTACTATGTTTTTTATTTTTATTTTCTTATATAAATGTTTTTAATTATGAATTTTGTATTGTAACTTTAAAATATTATTAAGAGTAAAATAAGAAAAAGTTGTATAAAAAATAGAAAAATTCATATTATACACACATATATATATATATACATATATATATATATATATATATTATAATATGTATATATTTTTTAATATTATAATTACTATATATAAAATATTTTGGGCACATCATATTTTTTAAGAATGGTAAGTGATAGTAAATTATGTTATGTAGTTGCTAATAAGTATTGAAATATTTTTTTAAAATAAATTCTACTAATCTATTTTTTTTAAATACCAATTCACTTCATAATGTATATGGAGTTTTTTTTACACAAATAGTATTGTTTTAATTTTATTTTTTAGGTGTGATTTTTTTCCTATATGATTATGACGAAGACAGAAACCTAACAGAAATTGCACTTATGGTGTCACCTGCCTTACCACATGGTGGGGACAGTTTCCTATTTAGGGAAAAATATTTTCACCTTATTTCTTTTAATTTTTCTTGTCAGTGATAAAAAATAATAATAAATTGGTTTCATTTTTTGATCTAAATAATTCACAAAACCATTGAAATCAACTGGTGATTAAAAAAGAAGAGTCAATTTAATACCCTTAATTGAGAATAAACTATATACTTTGTATGTAAATATTTTCTAACATTTTAAACCAATATATTAAAATATATTGATTACAAAATTAATTAAATCAATATATTTTTATAAAAAAACTACTAAATTGTACTTTATGGTCACAGAGTAAAGAAAAATTGAAAAAGATTAAACCTAATGATACAAAATGATTTCAAAACTATTTGATGTGTATGAATGCTGAGTTGAATTCAACTAGAATATAAAACAAGTAATTTATTATAGTTGTTGAGTATAGATTTTAAAAATAATTTGAAAATTTCAATTGAAATATAACTATTAGATTACTTCATGATTTGTAAAAGTTATAACATAAAACTTTATACTTTTTTTTGTAAATTTTATTATGTCATGTCACTTTTAAAATATCAAATAACTTTGTTTAATGAAGAGTATTTTCTCTATTTTAATATTTTTTATTTAATTTATTAAGAAAAAAGCTTTTTCAAGATAAAAAAATATTTCTTATTCTTATAATTTAAAATCTTATCTAATATTCATAATTTTAAATAGAAATCTTTATAAAATTTATGTTACAAATTTATAAACTTAGACATGACCCTAGTAAGGATCTTAATGTATATATATTTTTGTTTTGTTAGAAGAAGCATTATGTGTCTATGTCACTCTCTTAGACACATTTGAATCTCCAAGGGACTTCGTGTTGGTTCTAAAGGAACACATACCCTTCATTGAAAGGGAGATTCAAACATTAAGCACAAAACATGTTTGGTTTGAAGTGTAACAATTAAAATACAAATATGGTTTTGGAAAACTAAAAAGAATGCAAAATAAAGTTAATTTCTTCATTGGATGTTTGATATATGAAAATGTCATTATTCCCTCCTTTTAATTCAAAATCCACCTAAAGGGTGAATATGTAATTTAAAAATATATATTTTTTTGTATATCTGAATAAATACAGTTGCTTTTAATATATAATAACATATAGCTTTTAATATATACTAACATTTATTAAACTAATATTTTTAAATCAAATTCACCATGATTCAAAAGATGAAATGATAAAAGATGTTAAAATTAGAATATGTCGAATTATTTTAAACTTATTTTATTTGTTTCAGCGTAGAATACAATGTTAGAAAACCGCGTGAAGCTATCACCATCATGATGTAATTCTTTTGACAGTATATTTTTTTTTCTTTTTTTTTATAATACTCATTCAAAAAATATATTTAAAATAATGTTTAATTAATTAATAATTCTAAATTCTTGAGATGGAAAGTAAAAAAATTGAACTTCAATGGACAGCTGAGTGACACAACTTGCAGCATTATTTTATGATAAACAATATATTATATAATCAAAAGTAAGTTGTTTTATTTTTTACCTTCTTATCATTCTAAGAATTAAATTAATCATCAAAATCAACACACATAATACTTTTATATCTTAACATATAATTTCATACACTAATACACTGATTTTTAAATACTAACTCATTTCAAAGGTAACATGGAAAACAGGAGAATAAAGTAAAATAATTTTTGGTAGTAACGTAAAATTAGTTTTCACGAATAAATTCTAAATACAAAAATTTACACAGCCGATTGATTAAAAAAATAATTTAAATATTAATGTTAAAATTATTTTAAATACCAACAACCTACGATATATTAAAAATAAAAAAATTCAATATTTTTTTCTGAACATTTTTGAGAAACTAATTAATAAAAATAATAATCTAACATTAAAATTAACATATATACAAGGTAATTAAATTTGTTTAGGTTAAATTATAAAAATCCATATTTAAATTATAAAATATATATATATATATATATATATATATATATTTTTTTTTTAATTTTTAGATTTTCAAACAGACCTATCATTTAATTATTATATGATTGCATCTTTTTGTTTTTTAGTAGAATATAATTTATTTGTTGAAAATTGGTGAGAATGGAGAAATTGATTTGGTAGCACATTTCTCAAGGGAGAGAGAGATTGGTAGTTGTTACACCAGATCCCTTCTTCAGTCCCAACACAAAACAACACAACACTCACCATTCATTCCTTCCTTCAACACCAAAGTCCATTTACTCCCTTCACCTACCAACAAGCCAATAAATACCCTTTCTCTTTCATATTCTTTATTCCATCACCTCTCCATTTTCTTCAATATATACTACTACTACTTCTCTTGATCTCCCTGCCCCATTTTCCCTGTTCACCCCACACATCATTCCAATCATGGATTTCTTGCAAGCTCCCGAAAATCAGATATATCTCGGTGTAGCCGTCGCGGTTGTGGCCGTGGGGCTTGGTGCTGTCTTTCTCTTTTCATCTAAGAAGCGCAGCAAAGGTGAGACCTTTTTCGGCTTTATATTCTTCCCATTTGGAATTTTATGCTCTCTCTTTGATTTATTCATAAGGGTCTTCTCTGTCCTAGTTCTACCAGTGATAGAAGATCCAAAATGATTTTTTAAGAGAATTTGATGAATACGAGGTGGTTTTATTTTTTTAAACATGCATGTTATTCTCCTTTTCTAAGAAAGGTCAATAGTGTTGGGGGAGAAAATCACTTGCACACTCACAGCATATTGCAAGGGATAGGAGTAAGAAGAAGAAAAAAAAAAAAAGATTCATTGAATTTTGTTGCTGTGTTTTAATCTTATATTACATTTAACTCCTGACTAACTTTCTGTTATTAGATTTTACAATCTGAATTATTCATAAGGCACTCCCTTAATTCATACATCTCAATACTGATACGATCTCTTGCTACCTTGTAATTTCCCTTTCGTTGATTAACATAAAGGAATGAAAATAGTAAAAACCTTCTTCTTTCACAGTATTAGGGTCCAGTTATATCCCACTATCCCTATTTTTTTCAATATAAAATGGTTACATAACAAGTTAAATAGCTACTCCATAGATAACTGCTCCTTAGCCAACTGCTTCACAGAAGACATGCCACGTATCTATGCATAAGGTTTGGTTTGGGAACTCTTGTGCCACGCCTCAGACCATTGTTCCCATCAGATACAATCCTTAATCTTCGTAACAGTATAAAAGTTTTTCAATATTCAGTGTTTTGGTCAGGAATCTGGCACTTGATCTTCTGTCTTTCAATAGAACAACTCTATGTTCCCTTTATTCACTTGGTCTCTCAAGTAATGAAATCTTGTCTCTAGGATAAGAACTACTATATGTGGATAAGGGAGGTACTAGAATGATTAGATATTGTAATGCTGATTGGGTTGAATCTCCTATAGATAAGTGATCCACTATTGGCTATTGTGCTTATATTGGAAGCAACAGAAAAGCAATCAACAAAATGTGGCTGCTTGATTTAGTGCCGAACTTGAGTACAGAGCGATGACATTACACACTTGTGAGCTTGTGTGGATAAAACAATTCCTTTGAAGAGTTGAAATTTTGTGAAATTCAGAAAATGAGTATGTACTGTAATAATGAGACAAGTATTCAAATCCTTGCTCTGAGTTTAGGTTTATTACATGCTGGTTGCTCTTGTTGTTATGCCACATTTCTGTTCCAAAAGTAGAGTGTCTGTTTAGTTGGATTGTGTTTCCTTTGAGTGTCTTAGGGGTTGTTCAGCAGATTTATATGGTCAGTAGTCCATCACTAATTAAGTAAATGGGTGACCATGCTTTGTCTGATAGAGTTGCAGTGGTATTTTTTGGCTCATTTATTAGCTACTTCCAGTGGCAATACCAAAAACATTTTCACTTTCCTCTTCACAGAGTCCATTGTTCTTGGAAAGTAGATTGTCTCATTACATGGAATCTTGTTTGCTCTAGAGAAAGTGAAAGACCTTACATCTTTGACTATGAATAAGTTATACTAAAGCTTGGTGGCAGCCTGAAATAATGTAAAACTCAATGCACTTGACCATCGGAGTTCATTCATGTTAAATTTGGTTATAGTATGTACTTAAAGTGTTAATTCTTGCTTCCACTTGCTTATAGGTTGCTTGGACCCAGAGAACTTTAAGGAGTTCAAACTTGTTAAGCGTGCACAGCTAAGCCATAATGTTGCAAAGTTCACATTTGCCCTCCCAACACCTACGTCTGTTTTGGGGCTTCCAATTGGGCAACACATAAGTTGCAGGTTTTGTTGTCAGATTTCTTTTGTCTATTTTCCTTGTCACTGGCTGAGAATTGGTATTGCAATTACTTGATTACATTGATAACTAATATGTATAACAGAAACTATTTCCTTTTTTAGTTTTTCATCAAAGTTTGTTGACACATTATGAACAAACAACTTCTCAAACAGGGGCAAAGATGCACAAGGTGATGAGGTTATCAAGCCATATACCCCTACTACTTTGGATTCTGATGTTGGACATTTTGAACTAGTTATTAAGGTATATTCAGTATCCATTCTTCATCCTTATGCTTTTCCTAACTCTGCACTATCTTTCTTTTTCTCCCTCGATTAATTGGTTTTCTGTCTAAAATATGCATTTATTAGATGTACCCACAAGGAAGGATGTCACATCATTTCCGTGAGATGCGTGTTGGTGACTACCTGGCCGTGAAAGGACCCAAGGTAAATATTTCTTTTCTTCACATTTGTATACAAAATTATCAGGGTTTCCCTTTTTCTTAATTTTTCATTGTAAATTTAATGATTTTTTTTGCGTCCAAGGCGCCCTGGATGGCTGCCTTTGAAACTTCCGGTTCTTCAGTATATTTGAATTTACTTTTTGAGGAAATGGCAGAGGGAATCTTGCTGCAACAAGTCAAGATCATCTCAACATTGAAAGCCCTAGTAGCTGATATGTTTTGTTTAAGAGGGATTTATTTTGGTTTGAGAGAAATCTTTGGTTTTAATTTCTTGTTTTCACAAATATTTTTCTTCCTCCACTTTCGTACTTTTCTTCTCCCACCCCCATATTATAAAAAATGACCCATCTGTCCTTGTTATATATTTGGAATATTCCAGATTGTATAATCCAGACAATATAGTTCTGTATAGTTTTGGATTGCATAATCCAGAAATGTACTGAATTACATGTTCTGAACTCTATTTTGAATATCACACGAAATCATTCAGCTTTGTCAGAGACCAAAATCTTCAGAGACGTTATTTACCATGAGAGCCCTCTTAACAACTTCCTCAAAAGTGTTATCACTGATTCATAATATTAATTAATGCTACCTTGTTTACTGTTTTCAAGGATTTCATTTCACCATTTTCTGTTCAAATATTTGAAAATGGGAAACAAAATGAAAGCTAGGTGATATTTCTGTAATTATTGGTGAAATTAGGAAATGAATACAGAAAACATCTTGTCAGGCCAAACAAAGAAGTCATTGTTTTGTTCATTTTGTAAGCAATATTTTGTTACACTGTGTTCAAATATAATAAAATGAATAAAAATTGGGGAAAATAATTTGTTAAAATAGAAAATATTTTAGCATTATTTAAATTTTTCTGTTCTGTAAAGTTGTGATGTCAATATTGTTGTTAATTCACAGTAAAATAATTTGAAAAGTATTTTCTTTATATTAGGTGAAATAAATTGAAAACATAATTTCTTTTAGATTAAGGTGATAAAATAAAAATAAAAAATCTAAAGCAAGTTTGTTTCAATTTGATTTACTTTATTATTTTAAATTTTATTCATATATTACAGGGGACTGTGTATACGTGTAGTCTTTGAAAATATTTTAGAAATATGAGTATATCACTGCCCCCAACAACGTTGGTTGTAATTGTAAACTTGCAATGACTATTGGATAGTGACACACATGGTTTTGGCCCAGTCTCTTATTTTTCATGTCGATTTCTTAGATCCAAGTGATTTTGTAGGCTCTGCATGGATAATCCCTTTGATTTAGCAGTAAACTCTTTCTTTTTCACATTTTCCCTTTGTGTAAAGCAATTTTTCATTTCCCTCTTTTTGTTACTTAGTTATATACATTTCCATATTCATATTCATAGTGTCTGCTACCAAATGAAAGACTTGTTTTTTAGATAGTTGGACTTTAACATTGTTGCTTCCAGGGACGTTTCAAGTACCAAGTTGGTGAGGTTAGGGCATTTGGGATGCTTGCTGGAGGGTCTGGAATCACCCCAATGTTCCAAGTATATCATTAACACACCTTTCTTTTGTTCATCATTAAGAGGAAATTCCTTTCATAAAGTTCTGTGTAATTTGTTTGTTACTTGTTGCTGAAGGTTGCTAGAGCTATATTAGAAAATCCTAAGGACAAGACCAAAGTACATCTTATCTACGCCAATGTTACATATGAGGACATTCTTTTGAAGGTATTTACTATCTGTCCTTTCACTTCGTGTATGATATTATTAACTTAATTTGAGATTTTGTGAACCGGACTTTGGATTCAGATTAATCCATTGCTTCTTGGCGGCTATAAGTTCTAGGACATTGTGTTCGTCGTTTAGCAGACTGAGTGAATGAAAATGATTTTTGTTCATTAAATAACAAACCCCTCTTTTTACTCCAATGATGGTCTTTTTGCATTGTCTTGCAGTGAATTGAATTTACATTTCACAATCTTTTTGTGGCACTAGAATTAGTTCTGCAGTTATACAGTATCATAGCTGTCCCAAAATGCTAAGCCAGGTCAATTTGATTTAGTTTGAAGCTGTTCTTGGGAGTAATGAATGCATGTGTAAATTATGGGGTAAATGCATGACTAAAGAAGTTAGCATATGCCTCTACCTCCTACATTCTTATCTGTGGGAGAGTGTATAAACAAACTGTTTTAGCAACCTGTGTTGCCACATGAAAAATATTGGTAGCATGGTTGATTGGAGAGAACGTTTTCTATTTTCACTTTTAATTGCAAAAATTCCATCTTGTTTTCTATTTTCGAAGTTTCGAATAGGAAACAGTGAAAACAAACTTTTATTGTTGACACTGTCTTATACCTAAAACTTTGAAGACATAAGACAAAACAAAGACAAGGTGACGTTTTTAAGGTTAAAAGTGAAAACAAGTAATGAAATAAGACAACGTTTTCTTAACTAAACAGATCGTCTTTTTTTGCCCAGAGGAGCAAACATTACACGCTCATGGAAGGGGCTTTTTAAATCCCTTCCAACAGTGTAGAAATCTATTAAAATTTTTATAGTGTAAAAGAATTGAAAAACTGCTTTCCTGCACAGGAAATATTTACTTTCCTCAGCTATTATTTCCTTTTGTCAATGCTATCATAGAATAAGTTTGTACCACAAATTCCTCACACTGGCAAACCCTTGATATTGAAACTTGTCATTAATGAAAGTCCATTTATTTGTATGTACAGGAAGAACTTGATGGTCTTGCTTCTAACTATCCAGATCAATTCAAAATATACTACGTGTTGAATCAGGTTAGTTCTCATGGCATGTGGAACTATAATTTTCTTCATATCTATTACATTTGTCGCTTTTGCTTTGCTTGTTGAGGGGGCCATGCAAAATCTTGGTCTTGATGGCATCAAATAACAAACTGCCAGCAAGATTATAAAAATGCAGGCTATTCAATATTTTGTTTATAAATTCATGTGGAAAGTTTACAGTCATTAGCAAGGCAAAACTTCATTTTACTTATCTTTATCTCTTTTTCTTCATCCATAACCCTTAACCTAAAATTCTTAACAGCTATAACTAATGGTCGTTTGTTTTGATGTTATGCCCTTGAATTATATAATCTGTCTAGCCTCCGGAGGTGTGGGATGGTGGTGTTGGATTTGTGTCTAAGGAGATGATTCAAGCCCATTGCCCTGCTCCAGCACATGATGTTAAGGTAATTGTTTCATTGTTTCACATATTACTCCAAAATGGTGTTTCCATGTTTTCTTTTGCTAATCATAGTGTTGAAGGAAGATGAATGATTAAACATGTCTCTTGGGGATTTTCAGATCCTGAGATGTGGCCCACCACCTATGAACAAGGCCATGGCTGCACACCTTGAAGCCCTTGAATATGCTCCTGAGATGCAGTTCCAGTTCTGATTCTTCATTGGGGTGATTAAAATTGCATGCATTTCATGGCCTTGGCCATTGAAAAACTTGGAGCAACAATTTGTTTTATTTTTCCTGGCTATGAATATGTGAAGCATTGGACCAACAGTGCATTTAGCATAGCAATTCAGAGTTGAAGCCTGAAATAATTGATTCTTGTATGAAATGAGATTGATAAGATGAACCTGTTCTAGAGTTGCAATCTATGAATTAGAATTATTAGTTTTGACTAAAATTTTCAGCCCTTAGCATATTTTTCAAACAGATGCAAAAGGTCACGAGTTAAAATCAATCTTCAATTTTCAGACAAGGTAGAAGGTTCTACTTCATGGAATGGATAAAAACATGAGTGTTATATTATTTTTAGCTAATGCTTGTTTGCACTATTAATTTTTCGTAGTAATAACTTTTGCTTTTTAGTCTGTAGAAAATGCTCTAACAAGTAATTAAATCCATATTATGGGCTTTAAACTATTTGAGTATCTATAATGTGAGTGGTTTAGTGAATTGTTTAAGGTTCAACAGTTTAACACTTTTTTTTTTCAATATTTAAAGAACATTAATTTAGTAAACAATGTTTCTTTAAATGGATTGTGCAAAGAAAAAAAAAACTATTCGTGGTCACAAAACTGTATGTGATTTAAAATTGAACATTTACTTTAACAATATTAACGTAACAGTCAATTTTTTGTAAAGGTTTTAAATTTATGTATCATTATAAGATTCACACATTTAAGATTTTAACAATGGATCTTAAATACTTTAAAGTGTTGTTTTACTTTCTATATAAAGCGAAATTATCAATTTTAAACTGTAGGAGTTGTTCAACTTGATTATATGTGGCAAAATTACCTCCAAAATTTTAAATGTTCTATTATATATAATATAAAAATGTAATATTATTTAATTACTTAAAATGTTATTTTGTTAAACCTAAATTATTTTGTTTACTTAGTTGTGATAAGACCCAACAATTAATATTATTCATATTATGAGATTTTGATCTTTCTTTGTTCATTCTCAACTTTATCCGCCTCACGAGTATGGTTTTCTTGCTCTAAATTTTAGTATTATTGTGAATATATGTTTTAGGTGTTTTAATGATTTTCTTTCAAATTTTAGTTTTTACACAGGTCGGAATAAAATTAAAATGTTATCTGATTTTTAATTTTATTTAAGAGGTGTCTTAAATGTTTGGATTACCGAGGGAGGATGCCTTTAAAAACAATTTCAAACTCAAATCAGATAAAAAAAATAGAGATAATAAATTAACAATATATATTTGAAATTGAATTGAGACATATTATTATTGATTCCATTAAATTTCAAAGCTAATATAAACAAGAGTAAACTTTTAAACAATTTCAAGAGGATCTACACGAGGTCATCAACATCTATCAACTTTTGATCATAAAAAGGATATATGTCTATCTTGACCTACCTCAATTGGATTTTAACATTTATCAACTCTCTATCACTTAAGATGATATATACATTATCAACTCTATATTAGCCTATCAACTCCTACAAGCTAAGAGGATATATAACTTATCAAGTCTTGATCACCAAGAACAATAATATTGAAACAATCCAATAACAACAACAATTACAAATTACTATTGAAACACCTAGCAAAAACAATAAGAAAAAGTTTACCAATCTTAATTACAATAGAAGCATGTATAAGATTTTGCAGCATAAGCATTGGTAACCAAATCTTGAAAGTCCAAAATGAGTAAAGAAACTCTTTAAAATAAAATTAGATTATACTCCTTCTAATCATATATCAATCCTTTTAAAATTTATATAAAAATATTGAGTCAAGTACTTTATTTATAGCATTTCAAAATCACATATTAAAATTCAATTTGACTATTTTAATTGATTATATTAATATTTAATCAATTACATTTTGAAAACTAGTTAAAAATATTCTCAAGTTTAAGTGTGATAATCAATTAAAGCACTCAGACAGTTTTTTCAAATTTTTACAAAATTTTACTTTAATCAGCAAAAAGAGAGATAATTGATTGTATTGTTCATAAAATATTTTTCATATTTCAATAATTACTTTAAGATTGTTGTGTATTTGTCTTGTAAATAACTTTGTGTGAAAGACTAAAACAACTTTAAAATGGAAGCCAAAACATCCTAAACAAATCTACTTCATCTCCATCTCCATTCTTCATTACCAAAAAGTTATCACTTGAGACTTTAGGCTTTTGGATTCTTCAAGTCCAACAATTAAAACTTTATAGATGGTTTAAAACACAACCTACTTATCATAAGTCAATTGTGGACAAATTTTTCAAACTAGAGTAATTTTTTTTGTGAAATTCTCAAAATGGTGTATTTTTTTTTCTCTTTTGGTGGGTAAATTGTGCAGAGGTTTTACCATATCATTGTGAATAAATCAGTGTTATTATTGCACAATTTAATTTAAGATTAGGTGGAATCTTTAAAGAGAACATTGATTTTAGTTAAATATTTTAATTAACTAATTAATTGATTACTTAAAATTGTTAGACTACTGCACGCACCATCTCAGGGTGACTAATTCTCCCACTCTTTCTTTCCTATTTTCCCATGTTGTATTAGATGTGTATATAAAATTAATTCGTAGTGATAAAGTCCTTTTGGGAATTTTGTTGAATATGTAGTGATTGAAATTAATTGATTGAAATAAATGTGAAGATAATTTGAATGAAAAAATAATTACCTGTTGTGAAGAAAAGTTACCTAATGTGAAGGAAAAAATCTAAATTAGTTTAGAAATTTTTATAAAAGAATAAAAAGAACTGAAGTAGTTTGGAAATTTTTATAAAATTACAGTAATGATTATTTTTATAAAAGAAAAAAAATCTAGATAAGTTTGAAAAATTTTATAAAAAAGAAAAAAAAGCGAAAGTAGTTTGAGAATTTTTATAAAATTATAGCAATGATTGTTTTTATAAAAGAGAAAAAAAAGATGAACTAGTTTTAAAAAAAGAAAAAAATCTAAATAAGTTTTAAAAACTAACCATTCTACTTTCTTTCTTTTTTTAAAAAATTTAACTTTTTTTTAATTCAAATAATTTAAATTTTTACTATATAAAAACTATTTTTTATTTAACTACTTTATATAGATTTTCTTTCTTCACAGCATATAACCATTCTTCCATTCAAGTTAACTTCACATTTATTTCCATTACTTATTGACAATTAATTTCAATTATTTCATATTCATCAAAATTTCTAAAACTCCTTTTGCACATACAACTTGCCAATATAAGAGAAGAAGGATGAGAGAATTATAGTCTAACCATTTTAATTAATCAATTAAAATAATACATTTCATTCTTTCAACTAAAATCATGTTCTTTTTTCCTCTATTTCACATCATCTTAAATTAAATTGTGCAAAGTTACTCTCAAAATTACATAAACATAATCTCCTTATGGTTTGTGAGTAATGTTGTTTAAATATAATTTTCATTGTGAATCATATATAAAATACAAATAAATTGAAACTTATTTTAAGGGTATCAATGAAACTTTTACTCAAAGACCCATATTGATACAATTGGACTTGTTTGGTCCCACCATAATTGTGTTTATCAATTAAAACTAATACATTTAGTCATAATAGACAAGTAGTCTTTTTTGAAATGGATAAAGTTCTTGAATTACAAGAATAAGACTTTTAAAGTTTTTCAAAAAATTCTATAAGCATATTCAAAATGAAAAACACTTCCAATTATTTTTTTATTAAAAGTGATCATCAAGGAGAATTTCAAATTGAAAACTTTTGAGTCTTTTATAAAAAATATGGTATTAACAATAACTTTTTTAACTCCAAGAATACATAAAAAAAATAAAAAAAATGATCTTGTGCAGAGAAGATTTTGTTCCTTACTCGAGTCTTATGGTGGGTGTAAAATACTTTTACAAGGATTAAGATAACTTTTGCAAAACTAAAGTATTCTCTACTTTTTCCTTTATTTAAAATGTCTTCTTTAAATTGAGACACGTAAGTATGTTTGTAAGAAAACTCGCTAAAATTAAATAATAAATAACTAATAATAAACCTGCAATAAATAAATAATGTATATATTAAAATTATCACTTTATTTAAATGGATGGTGAATTATTTAAATAAATTTTAATATATTATTATAATAAATTTTTATTAACTTCTTACTTATTCAACTAATTATCCAAATATTCATTAACATGCAATTGAGATGTATTAACACATTATCCATACATTTTTTTGTTTTATAGTAAATTTATGTATTTTTGCTTTTTCAAGCTTAATAATTTTTTATAACACTCAATTCAAAACATACCTAGATATTTTTTTTATATTGATGTAAACATGAACTAAAATAAAATTAATCTACAAGAACATGCTACAATATTGAATTAAATTCAAAATATACAAAAGGGTAAAAGTTATTGGCGTCGCCCGGACTCGAACCGGAGACCTTCAGTGTGTTAGACTGACGTGATAACCAACTACACCACGACATCTTTGTGTCATTTTATTTTTATCTATTATTTAAAATACTTATGCTAATTCAAATATAATGATTGATGTTTTGAGTTCAATTTAGTTGTTGAGCACCAGTAAATGTCACCTACAGTATTTAATAATTATAAGAAATTTTGCTATTATGCATGAGTGGTGTTTTCTGTATTATTAATTTTTTTGCATTAATATTTTTTAATTCTGTAAAAAATTAAAATATTTCATTTAACTAAAACAATGTAATAATGGTTACGGATACGGTTATATATGTGTCCGTAGGGTAGTTCAAAACATTAGCTTACTACTCTTTCACCTTTTCTTTTCCATATTATCAATTTTCGTTTTTTTTATATTGTAAAATTATGTTAAGTGAGACTAAGTGAATTGAATTATGGATAATTAGAGATTAAAATAATAATTTTTGTATTTATTTGTATTAAATATATTTAAAATATAACTTGATATTTTATAAACTATTTACCGGATCAATTTCCAATATAATGCTAAGTTCAATATCCTAATTTTTAATACAATCAAATCATTAATTTAAGAAATAAGACTAGCAAATTAGGATTGAGAAAAAAAAATTGGACTGAACTGAAACTATAAAAGGTTATTCCATTCATTTGAACGGAACTAAATTGTTTTTGCAATTTAAGCAAATCAAATTACACTATTTTTATATGAACTGAGTTATTTTAAACTTTTTGAAACTAATCTATTGTTTGAACAATTTTCACCAACGCTAAACTATTTTGAGTTGATTTTAGAAAAAGTAATTAAAAATCTGTTCATTAAATGCTAAATAATTACTTGAAAGAAAAGGAAGTTAATTCAAATTAAAGAACATGTAATACATGATAAGTTTATTTTAAAATAAAATTTAACTATTTATAACGTCAAGTAATACAAACATTTAAAATATTTATTATAAAATTAGCAAACTTACTTTGTGTTATCTAACTAATCTAAGTATAATTAACAACCCTGACAATGAGACTCTGCTATCTTTGAGTGTATATTTATGTTTAAGACACGTTAGCCGATTTTTTTTAAGGCTGGGTGGGGTACCTAGCAGAGAGAGTTATTGCATTTCAATAAAATAAGTTAAGGTTTGGTTGAGTTTTAATAGTTTAATTATAGAAATAGTTTAGTTTTTAAATATTACTATTAAAAGTAATTCATTCAATTTAAGAAAAAAAAAACAATTTAATTATTCTATAAAAGTTAAATTTGGTTTAATATTACTTCAATTCAATTTATTTTTTTTACACATCTCTACTCAAAATATATAATATGTGAAACTCACTTCACCTAAATTTATCAATATTTATAATTATTTACTAATTGTTTTTACTTCCTAATTTAAACATTAGAGCATTATAAACCTTCATTAGTTTTTAAGTTTATTTGTTATTATTGTCCACAACTTCTTTTATAGAGATGGAAAATTTCATCTTATTAATAAGTTTTTTTTTATAACTTTTTAATGAGAAATAACAACTTAAAAATAATGAATCTCTTGATACAATGTTAAAAAGATCGTAGAAGACATGAAAATGTCAAGAGAGCAACATTAAATTAAAACTCAAAACTGCAAAATGATATTAAAATGTTGGTAAAAAAAATCATAGAGAGAAGTACAGCAATAACTACTCACTCATGATACCTTGATAACAAACTTATTATCATCCATATTAGATCAAACATAGTTAAAAGACAACTAGCATTAAAGACAAAGGTTAAAAGGCAATAAGCATTTGTTGAGTCTCCCATGTTTAATGCTTAACCATATTCACCAAATCTCGTTTATGATATGCAAGAAAAAGATTATCATCATCCTTTCATAAAAGACATAATGAGCTTACTTTTTCGTTTAGGTTAGAAACCTCCAACCATAGAATGGTTGAATGACTCTACTAATCTCAAAGAGTACATTAAAACATACTTAACACAATAAGCCTTTATTTTAGTAATAACACAATTTTTTATTGAGTTTTTATTACAACAATCAGGAGAAATATTGCATTGATATTTGACTTTACCAACTAATTTCATTGATTCTTTTTGAACTTTAAATAAAAATTTAAATCTTGATTTGTAGTAGTCTATTAAGACATAAATGACTTAATACATAGATAAAGAAAATATCATGTATAGTCTAATCCATTATCAATTAATATAGTCCTCTTTAAGTCTAATCCATTATCAATTAATATAGTCTGTTTAAGGCTACTCATGATTTTGATAACAACAAAAATAGTAAGTTTTGGTTTATGCAATTAAAGCTATTTATTGTAATAGGAAATCAAGACAAACACCTAACACTTTATACAAAAGCATGAAGTGTCACATGATTGCATGAAGTTTAGACAAAGTTACACAAAGTGCTAGACACTATACATAGTTAAGTAATGCTACAAATAGTCTATCTAAGAGCACAAATGACCAAACACATTGTAAACAAATAAATACATTACAAGTAACTAGATACATTACAAGATTAAACGAACAAAAGATGTTATGTGAAGATAAGACGAAGTCTAGAAGATGTCAACACAAGAAGTAAAGATAATGTACAAATGGATATTGCAAGACATTTAAATTTTTTTTGATGATTTACTCGTTATCAATGTTGACTTACATGCTCATTATGATTATGATGCACTGTATTAACTTTTTAAGTTTGTATGCTCACTTTGCTAATACATCATTATAAAGGGACTAAAGAAAAAGTAGTCTTATGTATAATCATATCACAAGTAGACTAGGAGCAATAATAGATTAAGAAAGTAAAAGCATGAGTACATGTGGATTGGATTAAGAACGAACAAGACATCTTCATAACATCAATGTAAGGATGAAAATGATATAATAAGAAATGAACCAATAATAACACGCAAAAGTTAAAATAAGACAACAACGTAAAAGAGAAAATGAATAAGAGACTTAGGAGATGGTAATAAATTATGCGCTACTTGAAAAAGTCTTCGTTCTTCTCCTCTTAATCACTTGACTCTTAATAAACAAGATATGACTTTTACATTGTGTTTGGTTAAACCAATTTGAGTGGTTTCATTGTACAAGAGGATGGATACTCGTGGGTCAAGTGCATTTGGTTGAATTAATTTGCGAGGATGGATTGACGAAGATTTGGGAGATGTGATCCTCGATCATCTTAAGAGATTTGCAAGGATATAATTGAAAATTATGAAACATCCCTTACAATATACTGTGCCATGTGACATACAGTTAGGTCAATTATTTCACAAGGGTTAATTAGTAATTTCACAAATATATCAATTAAAAAAATAAAAAATCTATAATATCTATCAAATCATTCCCAAACTTTCACAAACATTTCCTTCAAATTCCTTCAAGTTTATTCCTTCAAATTACGAAACATCCCTTACAATATACTGTGTCATGTAACATACAGTTGGGTCAAAACTTTCACAAGAGTCAATTAGTAATTTCACAAATATATCAATTAAAAAATAAAAAAATCTATAATATCCATCAAATCTATAAATTTATCATTCATACTTATAATTTATTTCAGATATACCAATTTTTTTTATTTTATTTAAAAAGAAAAAAAAAAAACTGGATACAACAAACTACACTTGGTTAAGGTATACTTTGACGAATTTTGAAAATCATATTAAAAATTTAATTTAATTTAATAAAAGTGTTTGGTTTTTTTTGTTTTTGATTTTG
>Ga0209489_105376_pt1 | contig 22289 bp, 7 predicted proteins | sample SiratrowhiteBW_FD_187527 | JGI IMG/M metagenome (GOLD analysis project Ga0209489, IMG submission 187527) | Root nodule microbial communities of legume samples collected from California, USA - Siratro white BW (SPAdes) (version 2) | ecosystem: Host-associated > Plants > Roots > Nodule | place: USA...
AAGTAGTCCAGAGAGCAAGGTCTATTTTCGCCTGAGCGAAAATACTCTCGCCTGGGCGAGAATACCTCCTCGCTTGGGCGAAAGATTTCTCGCCTAGGCGAAAGCACTCCAGAGAGCACACTTGCTCTAGGGGCTTCCTCGCCTGGGCGACTGTACCCTCGCTTGAGCGAACTACTTTCTCGCTTGGGCGAGTAATTTCCCGCCTGGGCGAAAACAGTCCAGAGAGTATACTTGCTACTCGAAACCATTCTCGCCTGGGCGAGATGATGTCGCCTGGGCAAATTATGCAGAAAATTCAACAGAATTCACTATATCAGAGTTACCATGCATGCCTCAGATGACTAAATTGGGTGAAAATCAAGCCACATACACGATGAATGATCTACCCTAGCACAAATTATCTATTCAACAGATCAACATATCATTAATTTTCACACAACTATCTCATACATGCAACATTCAATTCAACATTTCAGACCTGCAGGAAACTTTACCAGACACAAATTGTACAATTACTACCATCATTAACTTCTCTATTCAAGACTTAAATTTGTAAATCAAACAAGCACTAAGGTTAGCCTCCCTTACCTGAATTGCAGTTGAAATTCTCTATAATAATCCCAATAGCCTATGGTCCTCAGGAACTCGAATCTGCATTAAAGGACCTCTAATCAATGATCAGACTAACAGACTATGAAGCTAAGCTCACAGAGCCACCGTCTGATGGCTCAGAGGCCACATGCAAGCTCAGTAAACAGAGGAAAGCGAAAACCTAAAACTGACTCTAAGAGAAGGGGTAGAAAACGAACTTACTCTATTGGAGATTCTGATCGGATAGACTTGCTCTGTTCTCCGACACGAGTTCAATGGTGGGCTCCGCTCGAGAAACTGATGGAAGACAGACGCGAAGTCTTAGAGAGAAGTCAGAGAAGAGGGAGGTCAGAGGTTTTAGAGAGATGGTGGCTCAAGTGGGAATGAGACTTGATTACTAACTTTTCCTATAAATACGTGTTTTCAGTTTAATAATATAATAATCAAATGTTCATTCCACTTTTACCACTTCTATTCAAATGATAGATTTTCTAGGTTGTTATACCTCCTAAAGCCTTGAGCCGCTACCGGCGGTTTTAGAAGCAAAAGGAGAGTTATATAACTATGAATTGTTACTTAAATTTTTAAGTTTCCCAAAATTTTTTTGTAAAGGTACAATTGTGTTTATAGATTAGTTAGTTTTGTCGTGGAGTCTAAATAAGACTTTGTTTAGATTGAACTTTTTCTACATGTATTAGTTAAGATTTGTTTTTTTTTTTTTTTTTTTTTTTTTTATAAACAGGTTTGATTTATCTAAAGGATGAACCTATTTAATGTTTCATTTATCTAAAGTATCATTATCTACTGAGTGATGTCTTTTATAAAAAAAATGTTTTTATATTACAAGAAGATGAAGTATTAATCTAAATTGAAGAATATTAATTATGAAGTAATTGATTCTTTAAATAATTTTTTAAAACATTACTTTTATTAAAGTAAATACATATAAATAATATCTTCAAAATTATTTTAAAATATCTTTTGACTAGGACATTTAGAAGTTAAAATTATTATTTTTTTCGATATCTAAAATTGAACTTGCAAATAAAATTTAGAGGTATTGTGTGATTTAAATTTAATATTTTATATTAAATTAATTTGAAAAACAAGCATTTTTTAAAAGTAAATACGAATGAAAGTAACACTGATAGATCATTCTGTTCTAAGAATGATTTGATTTGGGAGAGTTTTTTTAGTTAACACCCATCTATTTCCCTAAAATTTTCTATACACACAAAACAAAGTGGTGGTTCATCTTTCCCAACTTAAATAACAATAACAATATTTTACTGGTTGCATGAAGCAGTTAAAGGAGGGTGTGGCAGTTCTGACTCCAACAGGGTAATGATGCTTTCCTTTGGAAAGAAGGGTGATGAAGGTGGAAATAGTTCCATGCGTAATAATTCCTCTGATTCATTTTCAGAATGTGATCAGACCAAGGAAGTTTGAAGGCAAAAACTTGTAAGAATAGAAATGGACAAGATAAAGAGGATGAAATACATTTCAAGTCATGAAAACGCCAAACTAAAAGCAGTTATTATTAAGAGTGAGTTTTCTCACCTTGGTCCTTTTAATTTAAAGACTTTTATTATAAAATATAAAAATGAAATTTTAGATGTGACATGCAAACAACTCTACATCGTTAACGTCACCTTCGTTATGCATAGTTTCACAATAATAATTCAATTTAAATATTAAAAGGTTGAAATATTTTTTTTAATGAACTGGTGTACTCAATATTTATATTTGACATAATCAATTAAATTAAAACATTTTTTCAGCCTATGCACACAATTAAACTAAACATCTTTTTATTAACTATATGCACATAATTTAAAAGGGAATAATTTTGTAAAAAAAATTATTTCAACTAATTAAAATTACTTTAAACATAATTTTTAAAATAATGATTTTATCGTGCATGATAATTTGTATTTAGATAACAATGTTTATGTTCTGATTAAATTCTTTAAATATAGAAAAAAAACAATACTTTGTTGCTAGTAATTATTATTATTGAAAAAAAGCTCTATCTACAATTATTTTTCTTCCTAATAATAGCACAAAGTAGCAACAAGGTGGTGGGGGGAAAAAGCGGTAATAGCAAGTTGAAGAATTTTGGATGATTAACATCCTCATTGGACGGGCTTAGAGGTCTCGACTAGGAGACAGGGACAACTTTTGGCTACCTAAATTTTAAGAATTTCTCCAGAAAGGTTAAAAACACAATATTATTAAAATTATATTTTATGTGTATCTATTCTTTGTTTTTTAATTACTTATATATGACAAACTATTTTTAATTCCCATCCAGCTGTATAAAGTGATTATAATATGTTCAATTTGAAAGGTGATCATACTAAAATATAAGGACTAAACAAAAACAAAAAAATAGTGTTGTATAATATTAAAAGGATACTACTGTTTTTAGTCCTACAAGAAGTACTAGTTCTTTTCAACTTGGTTCCTATATTTTACTGTGTCAATGATTACTAAATTAAACATGAATGTCATATTCAAAATTTAACCCAAAAAGGTAATACAATAAAAATATCGTGAAGTTGGATGAGATTTTGTGCACATTTTTAGTATTACCTCAGAACAGAAGTCTATTTGTTTGGGGTAATTAATATACTGTGTTTTCTGTGACGTGTTGTAAGGAGGGGGCCAAGTAAGTTTGAAAAAGCCTAAATATCAGGAGATGTGGTAATATTTTGTGTTCAATTTTTTATATGTAAAAATTTATATAAGTACAAATATTTTTAAAAAATAAGTAAAATCAAACGCGCTAATCACTATATATAAGGATGAAATCACGATTTAAAATTTACTAATTGATGAAATTGGTTCTTTAGACTATGATGTTAGATGAAATTGGTATTTGCCAGCTTGTGACATTAATGGGAGTTTTTGTAAGTACAAATGTTGGGTGGAGAAATGGCGAAAATACAGTACAAAAACAGGGATCCATCTACAAGAAATATAAATCCCAAAAGCTGACCTATTTCAGGCAGTGTGGTAAGAAACCTCATACACTTAACGGGTAAATTAAGCCCAACAATTTTTATTGGTCTAATAAACAAGTGAATATGACATTTACCTGTAATCACCATGCATCAATCTCTCTCTTTAGATCATTAGTGAACTCCATTTTGAGGATCCTTGTTTTTATGCAGCAGACCTATGAATCTTTGTGCCAAAGCCTACAGTACCATCCCTCCAATTAGCAATTAAGCACTACCACCTGACCTGTCTTAGTCACAACTTCTTAGTTTCATGCTACAAACTCATCCTTCAAATTTCGAAATGGTCCCAAGTAACAAAATTTTTCTTTTACGATTTGTGACCTCTTATCCACATGTAGCATCATTACCTTCTAATAACACTTTCCTAGCATAACACTTATATTCCCCCGTGATAGTATGCCTAAGCTCTTCACCCTATCTAAAAACTTTGATTAGTCACATTTATTAAACTAGTATCTTAATACAAATTTCAATGCTTCTACTCTTTTTTGTGCACCACTTCTTTGGTCTTCGATTCAACCGAGGAAATATATCATAATATAAAGAAATAGATCTGGAGCCGCAGCCCGCTGTCCTTCAACCCCAATTTATTACTGAATTCGTACTTTTGGAGTTTTTGGTTACAGGATCCAATAATTCCGCAAGACTCCCTCTCTTTGCACATGTCAGAACCCTTCGAATATTCGTCTTAAGCTCCCCCTTATTATCTTTTTAACACCACTTTTGAAAGTGTTATATGCCTTATCTTTATGTTTTTCTAGTTCACCTAACTTTCTTTCAGACCGTACCGCATTGTGCATTGTCGTATATGCATACATTCCCCTTATCAGTACCATATTCATAGCTCGGCAATCACTTAACAAATTCTAGTTTACGTACCTTCGACATTCACTACAAAGATTTTGAACTACATACTTACCTCAACAAACAATTATACACTCATTTGTATTACATCTGTGGACTTTCCATGAATTTTCCAAATTAAATCGTAATTCAAATTTCAAAACTTTAAAATATACCTACCAACAATTGTCGAACCAAAATCTTTGATACCTCGCTAGCTTGTGTAATCAAGGAAGTTTACATCCATTTTACCCTTATAAATGTATTTATAACCTTTCAGTTATCAGCCTAGACTCCTATTTTTGGCCTTGTTCCCCTTGATAAATATTATGTTCAACTCACCAAGCTCCAAAACTAGTGAATATCAACACGAAAGCCAAATCCACTAGCATGCCTTCTACAAGTAACATGATAGACTCAGCACCTATTTTTGAGATTGAGAAGATAAATAATCTTCTCCGTAAGACTTTCAGAATTGAAATTCTTGGTGAGACGATTTTTTTTTCTTGGTTTAGAAGTTCCTATAAATAAGGATAGTATTGATTTATGTGAGCATAAGTATACTTTAGATTTGCTGGATGATGTCATGGACTCCTATTTCTACTCGTATAAATCTTTTTATGAAATTTTCCTATGTTGATGGGTGACTTTTAAGTGATCCTTTAGCTTATAGGAGACTTATTGAAAAAAGTGATGTATCTCATCAACACTAAATCTAATATATACAAGTTGCTCATCTTCTTTGTCAATATTAGTCTGTACCTACCACTATTTGAAACAACCTAAAAAAACTCAACAGTAAATCAAATTTGGGCCTTCGAGAGGCCCAATACAATAGGGAACCAGTCTTGAGATTTAAGATGAACTCAAAAATTTACTGTAGCTATTTAATGCTTTGATAAAATGAGATGAGAATAAGTCATTTCTTGTTTAATGACTTTGCCAAATCAGCTTAGTGACATCATCTACTATGAAGTTAATTAAGATTCGTTTAATTAATCAAGTTCTATCTCAATCCAAACATTCATTCCTATAAAAAGCAATAAGTGAACCCTTAAATATTACAGAAACGTTCTTTTTCCAAGCTCTATTTATCTTCTTCCTTAACTTACCTTCTGCACTAATTTACAGAAAACTTCAAAAGTCACACAGTTCTTCACCAACTTTCTCAATATCAAAGGTAAGGGGAAAGGAGATACTATTTTTTCCTTCTATTTCTCAAAAATATTTTTCCAGTAAAGTATCCCAAGCCTCACGATACCTTCTAGTTTTTATTAAAATTATGTTTCATGTTGATAGTGGTTCTCAAGTATGATTTCTATATTGTATTTTATTTTCTATTTTAAGCTCATAATCATGATGTGGTTTGCAGCTGGAGGAACTTGGTTCTAGAGGTTTCAAATGAGCAGGAGATTTTTGTGTTATTATTTAGAGGTTGATGTTAATTGCTTATTTAGTCTGACTATTTACTGGTGCTGTATTCCATGCTATTTATATGATGATTTATTGTGATTAATTTGGAAGTAATGTTTAAGAGTTTTGAAAGGAAGTTTTTATATAAAGAACTATATAACTGACTTTTTCCTCTTTATTTTATTTTATTGTTAATATGAACCTATAATGTAAAAGAATGGTTGCACCCAATTCTGCCCCTTTCACAAACAAATGTAGTAGCTTTCTTTCCTGGATATGAATGGAGAAAGGATCTGTTACCTTTCATGGCAGAGCTCACACCATATTTACTTTTGTGAACTTTGAAGATATACCCCTACACTGGATGGATCGGTGGTGGTGACTTTAGGCATGTCACCTTACCCTCAAAACAATCTCATCATCAATCTATTTATGCCACCTATGTGGTGAAGATGCACAAGTGATAATAATAAAGTTTATATAATATGTAAAACTTTTGTAGAAGATATACATAATAGTGGTTATGGATAATAATAGGTACTGTAAAATGTTTAGTTATGTTGTAGAATAACTAATGTAAGTAAAGAAATTTCTATTTAAATTATGTAGAACCATATACTCTATGTTAAAGGTCATATCTTTAATAAAGGGTATGTATTTTATTTCTTCAAAAATTTATGGCTATTTTTTTGTAATTTTTTTTTATAAAATACCTTTTAAATTTACAATAGATTTATGAATTTGAAGGGTCATCATATAGGAAATTTCATTTTTAGTTAGAATGATGATTTTTTTTATTGGATTTAAATTATATATACATATATATTTATATAAATTTATATATTGATAAGTAACAAAGCTTAGATAGTAACTACTTCTTCTGTATGTGACCTCTTGTCAACATTAAAATAACAAAAAAATTAGAGAAATAAAGTTAATGTTGGGCAAGTATTTAAATCATGTCATGATTGATTTTATTTTTAAACTGTTATATGCATAAAACCACTGCCAATTTTTAGTAGGAGGGTATATATTATTTTTGAATTTGATTAAATAAATATTATATTATATATAGTGACACGTAAATAAATTGGTTATGAAAAGAGAAGTAATAATATTTAGGAAAATCTAAACCAATTTATTTTACAATTGCCTATCAAACTTTTAGCTCTACCTAGAGTTATTATGAAATTAAATGTTTTAATTACTTACAACCATTCCTTCAATTAAGGAAAAAATTATATGCTATTAGCTTAGGGAATTTATAACTAATTCTGTTTTTTTTTTAATTTTTAAAATGGTTGCAATAAATATATTCCATATATAGTTATATTTAATTAAAACTTTTCATATTCTTTCTCCAATTTTGTTTAGGTGAATTTCATCCACTCACTTCTCTTTACGGTAAGAAGATAGAAATCTTATAATCTTATAATATATTTTTTTCAATGATATAGTGCACAGCAGTGATGAATGAAAATATTTTTTTTTACTTCTAAATAATATTTTTGATATCACAATTAAGTTGGCAAATTATATTTTAATATATATATATATATATATATATATATAGTTACAAAGTTGTCATTTTCTTTACAATAAGAAATAAGAATTTTTAAAAGGAATGATTTTATAATTAATAATTCTTGATACAATAGAAATCAATAACTTATTTACGGAAGAAATTGAATTTTTTTACCTTTATGTAATATTATTAAATTGAAAATCTTTACACTGAATTTTATATTATTATTAATAATAATAATAATTTTGGGACGCCACGCTATTCATCATCAAGGTGTCTTTAAAATTCTACGTTACCTTAAACAAGCTCCAAGAAAAAGGTATATTTCAATTATTTAGATTGGGTTTATTGCATTGATACTAGAAAATCTATTACTAGTTACATTGTTTACTTAGGAAATTCACCTATATCTTGGAAGTCTAAGAAGCAAACAATTGTTTCAAGAAGCTCCTCAAAGGAGGAATATTGAGCTTTAGGCTCTATTACCTATGAATTGCAATGACTCACTTTATCTTTTAATAATTTGAAGGTGTGTAATAAACAATTTGCTTTTCTTTACCAACATTCGATTTCTTTTACTATGCAACTTGTAGATATCTTAACCAACATTCTTCCTTCATCAACCTTCTCCAATTTTCATTTCAAGCATGACACTATATATGATTGTATAGTATTAAACTTTTGTATGTTTTTACTACATAATATACATTCACAATTTATTTTGTTTGCTCTGTCTTTTATCTATTTCCATAGCTTTTTTTTCCTTTCTCTTTGACTTTTTCCTCTGTTGTGTTTCGATCCAATACACAACCTATTTTTGTTTTATTTTTTCTCTTTGACTTTTACCTTTGTTGCGATTCAATTCAATACACGAAAATAGGTGTTGAACACTCTGTTATTGTTTTCAATACAAATATGAAACCATTTTGAATCAAGAGTTAAATCCACACAAAATGTGCCACTCTTTGGCTCCATGCCCTAACACTACATATTAAATAGAGCTATAATCATATGGATGATTCTCTCTCTACACACTCCTAGATTTCTTTAACAAAGGAGATAATAAGACAAATAACAAACTTATAATGCTCCAAGAATACTTGCCCACTTGATCAATATTGTTTGTCACGCCTTATGGAATGCTCCTTATAACCTCACCTAACACAAACCAACATACCTCTTTGCTTGCTCGTACAATCTAACAAGATTAGCTTGCCAAAAGACTTTTCCACCTTTCTAAGCACTTCCTCTCATTTTTTTGCCTTCCCAATTCCTCACCTTATCCTTTATTGATATGTAGTCTTAAATTGGTATCCACATCACAAACAAAACTTAAAAAAAAAATCATTAGTCTCATCCATGTCCATGGTGAGAAGATAAATTTTGTATCGTTTCATATTTGTCAAAGCTCTCATTATAAAATACTATATCATATTTCTCTTCCTCCAAAATAGTTCAAACAATTTCTCACTAAATGACATACAAGTTATCCTTACTAATAAGTGACTCTATATTGAAAATAGTGACTAGAGCAATATTTTGAAAGCAAGTAGATCTTTCTACCTAAGGATAAAACATTTTTTCTATATCTTATCCAACATGATACAAGTGAGTAAGAAAGGATCCAATGTTTCCTCTTCAACACCACATATAGGACATTTAGAATCACCTAACAACTAAACATTTCTCTTCTCACCCATACCTCATAATACAACATTTTGTATGTTGCTACCTCACTAAACTACCCATTGGGATTCCCCTTGCATCTCTATTAATCTATTATATCTCTAACTGATTGTACTACACTTAAGATTGTTTTTAGACTTTCCGTTGTCTCATCTTCCCACACAAACCAAGCTCTAGGACACTTAACCATTTTTTGCCAAGACTCATATTGTTTGTATAATGTAACTTTTGTAAAGAGTTAAGATAAAGTTGATGGTAGATGTAGGAACAGCTGGCTCCAGAAGGGAGGTTGAATGGAGCCTGAACTCAATTTGCTAAATAGAAACCACCAACCAAGACAAAAATATATAAACACAGATAAAGCAATTTTATACTGGTTCACCCTAATCTCTTGGGCTACATCCAGTTCTCCCTTAAACAAATCGTTCAAGAGGTTCCACTATTCAGTCAATAGTTACAACGAGTACATAAACCTCTCCAGGTTACAACAAGTAAACAAACCTCTACAGGTTATAACGAGTACACAAACCTCTCCAGGTTATAACGAGTACACAAACCTCTCCAGGTTATACTAGTCCCAATCTCCCCCTGAGATCAAGACCACTCAAGATTTAAAGAAACACTCTCAAAAGAGAGAACAATGAAATCTCACAAGGGTTTACTTCACAATAGTGAAAAATTACACAATGGTTTCACACAATCCAAACTCTATATGCTCTCTCAATAACAAATTGACAATAGACACTCAATATATTTTCTTCAATGTATTATATGAAGTATTTCTCTTTTTGTTTCTTCTTGTGTATTCTTCAACTTGAACTTGCTCCTCTATATGTAGCTTTTTAGAAACTAGTCGTTGGGATGCTTGAACAGAGCAATCTTGACTTTCTGATGTATAGAGCTCAAACTGGAAATATTTCTCTAATTTTCATACTGCATTAAACTTGATTACTTCTGTATCGAAAATAATTTAAAATAAAATAGAGAAATTATATTTGAGATACTCATCAATAATTTGAGTAATTTCCATTATGAATAAATCTAAACATTAAAGCACAATATGATATAAAATCAATTAATCACATTTAAATATTTCATAATAATTTGAATAATTTCCATTATAAACAAATTTGAACATTAAAGCACAATATCATATAAAATCAATTAATCACTTTTAAATACTCCATAATAATTTGAATAATTTCCATCATGAACAAATTTGAACGTTAAAGCACAATATCATATAAAATTAATTAATCACATTTAAATACTTCATAATAATTTGAATAATTTCCATTATGAACAAATTTGAAGGTTAAAGCACATCATGCTATAAAATCAATTTAAATCAAATCAATAACATAAAAGTAAATAATAGAAAACTTATCTCTTCATGGATCATGGATCATGTGCTTTAATAATAATAATGTTAATTGCGCAATGTATATAAGTCATCAAATATAAATGTATACTTGAGTTTTGTTATCATCAAAACTTTATCAAATGATTTGATCCTCTAAAGGGACTTTGGACTGTCTAATGCTCAACAGTAGATTATTGTTAAACATTCATCACCCACCGACTTGTCCTTCCAAAATCTAGTGTTGCTTTCATCACCAATTTTCCAATTAACCCTTCTCCAAAACCAATTAGAATGGCTAGTTAGTCTACACACTACTCTAAGATCCTTCTCCCTTGTTTTTGGGTGGACATACATCCTTCCAACTTACCCAAGTGTTCTTCATCTCTCCTTCTTTCCTCCCACACAAAAAATTAGTCCATAAACTCCTAATCTTTTTAGAAACACCACTTGGAGTTTAAAGAAAGACATGAAATACAAGTAATACAACTAAGATTGAATTAATCAAACACATTCTACACACAAGGATAGTTATTTATACTTCCAAAGAGCTCATTTCTTCTTAAGTTTCAGGACAACCAATTTCTAAGTGTATTCTCTTTAAGATTTCTTCGTAGAGGGGTACCTAAAAGTACAAATAGGAATAGAAGAGTACCCTATAGTTGAAGATATTAGCTAGTGTAATAATTTTTGTCCATCCACCCCTATGGTTCTACACTTACTTTTGGCATAATTACCCTTACAAGGTTAAACCTCTTCATCATACATAAAGATGTCTCTCCTAAAAATATGAAATCCTTCACAAATCAAAGAAAATAATAACATCCCAGAGTTCTACTATCTAATCTACTATAGCAAATAATTAAAATATGCATATATATATATATATATATATATATATATATATATATATATATATATATATTATTTATTCTTATAGTGTTTCAAAATAAATCCCTCTTGATAGGGAATTGAAACAAACCATATATATACAAATCCAAATGTTTTTAAAAGACTTAAACTAAAGTTTTCTCAATAAAGAGCATCTTCAAATGATTCTTCTACAACATCATATGCTCTCATGTTAAACACAATCATCACAGATAGAAAGCCAAACAACAAACGAAACACAAAGAAGATAAGGTAAGCTAGCAATTAAAAAAACTTCTACAATAATCATTATTAGTCATATATTTCAATTAACACATAGAGACAATCATATCCCTTATCAACAACACACTTTACAATTTTAATTCATAACATCAACAAGCATAAACGAACTTGACTCTACTTTTGGAAGACTCTTGGACTGAATAGACCCAAATATTTGCAATTATCATAGAACTTCAAACTGTGAATCTGCACAACACCCAATCAATAAATCAACAATCTTGTATGACAAGCTTAGTCCCCCTAAGTCTTTTCTGACCAGCTATATTTCAAGTTGCAGTCACCCAGTTCGAATCTCCTTCAACTCTCCCCACCTAGTAATATTCATCTATTTGATTCCTATTACTAGTAGAGTCAGGATATCTCCTTATTGAGCAGATCGTCAAACAATGCACATCCTACTAAATCTCAACATGAGTATTTTCTTTATTGAAAATATTATGTCTCAATCACAAACCATATTTCAAATTATATTATACATCTCTACTTTTCACTTATGCATCCATTCCCTTCTCAATTTAAATTCCACATATCTAAAAAATATCATAACTTTCAATATTATTCAATCTCAACTAGGACTCATAAATCAATCATTTATCTTAAATCCACAAAATGAATTACAAAAGAATCAAGCAATTAAAATAGAAAATGTTAAGTGTTTTCGAGCTTGAGCGAAAATTAACTTGCTTGAGAAAATGGACCTGAGAGTAGATTAAGTTCTAGTACTATTTTCACTTGAGCAAAAATGCACTCAAAAGCAGGTCCTCATTTTCACTTGAGTTAAAATACCAGAAGAACGTTTTACAAAAACCAACTGCCTTTCTAGTTTTAAGACTCATTCTTTGGGTTATCATTTTAATATCAAACTATCAAAAGGTTTTCTTCAAAGAAATTCCTTTCATACCAAAACCAACAAGGTAAAAATTCAAATTGGCAATTTCTACCACCTATCTACTTTCTAATTAAAGTTTATATCATAAGCATTTCAATTTGAGTCAATCTTTTATAATTGAGTAATCACACTTTATTCTCATAAAAGTTCATAAATGATTTACCAAATTCTCAATCAACTATAACCATAGTTTAAAACATGTTCAAAACTCTATCTATTTTGATTAACTTACATAGAAATACCATACCAAATTGCTAGATTAATATCTTAAGCAAACTAAATCAAGTAATCAAACAATTCCGAATTCATTTCACGAACCAGTTCAGACTGCAAAACACTTTGGTGACCAAGTCACCTCCACATCATGTCTCCTATACTAGGGTTTTATTTGAAGACCAAACTAACATATACAAGGCATATAAACCAACTTTCTTTACCTGTCTTAGAAGTATAACACTTCAAAAGAGCTCCAAAGCTAAACTCACAAGGATAACCTAACCTGCATCACAAAATTCTAATCAACGACCAGAATACACCACTAAGACATTGAACCAATAGAGACTCATATGATGCCTTAAACGCTACATGCAAGCATCTTTTATAGAATAGTTAGGAATACTTGAAAACTGACACAAAAGAAAATAAGCAAAAAATAAACTCACTCAATTTAAGATTCTGATAGAACAATCTTGCTCTAATTGCCACCACGAGTCTAGAAGTAATCTCAGATCGTCAGATGAAGGACGCGTCACAACTTAAAAAGAAGGTAAATAAACTAAAAAAAATATTATTTTTTATAGAAATTATTATTTAATTAAAATAAAAATGAATATCAATTTTTTCTATTTATGCACTTTTTCATTTTAATATTATAATATCCTTACACCTTTTCCAAAATATTTAGTCCAGTCAAACAAAACATTTATCACCTTTTAAGACCCTACATTTATTCTAAACAAAACAATCACATGCTTGCTTTATTAGTCTAGTGAATCCTTCTACTGCAGTGTGAATAAGAAAGGTACAATAGGATCATCCTTGTAACTCTTTATTTTTATTCTAAATTGAATAGTAGGGCTTCCATTTACCTCAATAGGGAGAGAGGTCGTCTCTATACATTCTTTGATCCAATTAACTCATCTATTATGGAACCCTAACATTCTTAGCATATACAATGTAAGTCTCAGGACAAAATCATGTTTTCGTAGTCAAATTTGAAGACTAGCCACTCTCCTTTAAGCATGTGCGCTTCACCTGCTACTTCTTTTGCCAAAAAGGCACCACCTAATAGTTTCTCGCTCCTAAGAAAGTGTTACATCTTGAGTCAATCATTGACGGTAGAACTCCTTTTATTTTATTTACCTATTCCTCTGAGATCATTTAAAAATCTAAAAATTGGTATATAGTCTCCAAAAACAATAAATTAAGAGTTATATCCTCTAGGTAAAATTCTGTCAAAATGGAACCTCCCATGAACCTAAGATGTCGTCGTTAAGCATTAGTGAGAAGTGCTTGTTAAATTTAAAATTATATCCATTCATTCTAGGACCTTTTTTTTTTTACTTTCACATTCTCAAATAGCATCTTTCACCTTCCTCTCATCAAAAGGTCTGGTGGGATGCCTGCTTAGCTTTGCCGAAACTCGCTCCAATCTTACCCCACGTTCTCTTCTTTTCAGTTTCCTGTGATGCACATACATAGATAAAAAAAAAAAAAAAAACAAAAAGAACACTTTTCTATTGTACTCTGTTCAAGTCCCTTCAGTCCTAATAAACCCCTTGCCTTCAAATGTTTTTGCTAAATCATCCTCAACTTTCGAAAAGATATATTTTGCCAAAACTAATCTTTGGTGGTGGTGTGTTTTCTATGTTATTATTAGGTGTGAGTTCACAGCGCATAAAATAAACTATGTATTTCACAAAACATAACAGATATTTTCACAAAACATCACAGATATTCTTTTAAGCTGAATATTTAACTATAAAAGTTAATTTTTTAAGTTAGTTTTGATTAAAAATAGATCAATTACGATATATTATACCTAAAAGAAAAACTAATTTTAAGATGTACGTTAACTAATAATTAAATAAATCAGTATACAAATTGGGTTTAATAATGACATAAATGATCTTTTTTTATTAGTAATCATGTTAATTGTGATATAAAATTTCTTTTAATTATGAACTAAATTTAAATCATATTCAATTAAATTACTATTAAAAAAGAGTAATTTGCATAATAATAATGATTAAAGAGTTAACTAGCCTTACCAGGACTAATCTCTAATAAGCTTTTGAAAAAACTAAAAACATAACAAAGAAGGCACTTCATCCTGTAAAATGAAATTTCTCTTTATAAATCCCTGGTAGTTTTCAATTTTGAGTCCATAAAAATAGTTACAAATTATTTCCTCTTTATAAAAAATCCTCCTATTTATTATATTTTAAAATATTAAATTTATTTACTTTTTATTTTAGTACTTATCTTATAAACCTTAAAAAGAATTGATAAGAGACAGAATATGACATTACTCTTATTCAGAACAAAAATGAATGGATGATTGACACCATCCTAGAAAAAAGAGAAGTGTTCTTGAAATAAAATAAGGTACAATCTGCTTCAAGAATTTGCACAATTTCATGTTTCCTGATCATTCTTCCCTCTTGAACCTTCATCCCCACCCCACTGCTTTATCCTATCTTCTGCAAGGGATGCCTGCCATAATTCACACCAATAACCTTAATCATAAGCATGACCAAATTGGTTTGCATTTACAAGCACATACACATTGAAAAAAAATCTATTACCTCTTTATTCCAGTCAGTTCTATAGACCATGAAGAATAGAACAGAAGTTTGTAAGATTGTCCCTGACAGCATTCCAGACCAAATCCCCTGAAATCATCCATCATAAAAAACATCCATTAATCCAACAAGAAGGATAAAAAGAAGAAGTAAATAATGAAAGGAAGGAGAAGAAGAAAGCTCACAGTAACACCCATATCAAGCTTGTAGCCCAAAATCAGACCTAGAGGAATGCCAAAGAGGTAGTAACAGGCAATGTTTACATATGCAACTGCAGCCTGCCACCCTGCACCAACAGCAACCCCTGAGAGAACTGGCTGCACGTTGTTGATGACAATGCAAATGGCCAACATGGGTGTCAGCTCCACCACCATCTCTCTCACTGCTGAATCATTTGAAAACAAGAAGGGATACTGCTTCCGGAATATTATCAAAACCAGAGACATGGACAAGCCAATAAGAGTCGAAGTGATGACAGCTACAAGAAGTGAAAACTTTGCTGTTCTCGGGTGAGATGCACCTAATTCATTTGACACCCTCACACTGCAGGTTTACATCAATGTTCATCAACCAATTAACCCAAAATTTGGTCGCTTTGTTTAAACTCTCACTTAGCTGTATATGGTAGGATTTTTATTTAACTAAAATGATGCAGTTTGAGAATCCATTTACATATTTGGATAAAGTTAAACAAATACAAATTTAGTTAAGTTGTCATTAGTTAATGAGTTTACTTTGAATATGACAATCCAATTGAATATTTGATTTTTTTTTTAATAAGTTGTTATTCCAAGAATTTCACTGTCTGTTAAGAAGGTGACATTCCAACAATAACTTTTTTTTTTTTTTTTTTTTTTTTTTTTACTTTTGTATAAATTAATTATTTATAAATACATAAAATAAATAAATGTTATTAACTAAAAAATTATGCTTTATATTTAAATTTAAAAGTGTTACGTATATTCACATTTTTTACAATTTTATTATTTGTATGAATAATTAATTAAAAATAAAAAGTAATATAATTTAATATATATATATATGTATATATATAATTTTGTAAAACTAATATTAAATATTCTTTATTTTTTAAAAATTATTTAGTTATTTTAGAAAAAAAATTATTTAACTATTTATTTTATTAATAAATAAATGAATTATTAAAATACAAAATTGTTCAATTAAAAGATGGTATCAAAGAAAGCTAATAAATGATGTAAGTTTTTATATAATAATATAAATAATAACTTTTACATAAAAAATAAAATATTAGTTAAGTGACAATTTTTTTATAATATAGTGGTCAATTTAACTATAATTTACACAAAAGCAAAATTTTTAAAATTTATTCAAAGTTAGTAAATTTGTTGATAAAATTACCAATAAAAATGGTTAGGTAGGTAGAAGCACATGATGAGAGGAAACAAACCTTACAGCTGCGTTCAATCCAAAGGACACCATGATTGTCCATCCCAATATGTTCATGCTGCAAATTCAGTAAAGCCACTGTCATTCTTTATCAAAATCTAAACAAGTTAGAGAGTTTCTTTCTAAGTAGCACACGACAAAACTCATTTAATTTTTCAAAGTCTTTTTCAAATATGGCAATGAACAAGACAAATACAAACCCTTCACTCCAGTCAGATGAAAGTTATTGTTATTAACACATCTTGTAAGTATCTACATCTCTTTCCTGATATTAATAACTATTTATTAATATAAAATTCAATAAACATTGATATTTAAGCAATTTTGTTAATATTAAATAAGTAAATTTTATTTGGTCTACCTACCATCAAAATCATAGGAACAATGAAGAATCCCTGATATTAAGAGGGAAAATCATGGTACAGCTAATCTTTTGTCTGAAACAGGAAGAGGGTAAAGACACACCATTTTTAGAGAGTCCAAGTCAAATGAAACTTTTGAAAGTGGCACTCAATGAATATGCATATAGATTCAGATCCACTGCACATTAATTATAAAATTCAAGGCAACTTCAACTTTAAATTATTAAATAACTATTAAATAAACAAATACTATCAGTGGAAGTAATCAATTGGAAAAGCGCCACTAGGTACCATTTTTTGTTGTTAAGTCCAGATCCAGTAGATTCATAATCATGTGTGATGTAATTATCTACACTTATCTATGAGAAGAGAACTTTCCCATATATTTATTGGACGCGAGATGCACTGGTACTCGGGTTATTAATCCATTTGCAACAAGTGTTAATAACAGCATAATTATTTTTAACTTTTTCCTCTATTTTAAATTTCCTAACAGAGAGAATCAATTACTCACCAGATGGACAGAGCATCAACAGAAACCTCTGCATTCTTTAAATATCCAGCGAAGAGTATCAGAGCCATAAAATACCACACTTCCAGACTGCACACAGTCAATAAAATTAAGTTGTTAAAACCCAAAAAAGTTATCATAACTTAATTGATTTAAAATATTAATATATCATTTTAATCACTTCAGATAATTTCATTCAACATTTATTTTTTAAATAACTTTTATTAAAATAAAATTAACTTATTCTTATATAAATCATTTTCATTGATTATTGCACAATTCACTGGCATAAAACAAGGATTGACATTAACCAAATTCAGAAATAATTAGCTATTTAGTATATTTAATATACAACAAGCAGTTTAAAAAATTAAGTATATTTAATATAGTGTAAAATAAGAAATCCCAGGTCCACTAGTTGTTTTTATTTTATTTTCATTTCTATTTAATCTAATTTTTAGATTTTTGTATCTCAGAAAAATCAGAAAAACATACTACAGATAAACAGAAAAAACCAAAGACGCCATCGTGCAGCACGAGGAACATAAATTAAAGGCGGCTTGAGGTGCGAAAGAGACCACAATATCATGGTATAAACAAATAAAGAAATGTGAATATAATAAGTTTTCAATAGGCACATATTAGAAAGGAGCAGCCATTTCGACCTGGTCAAAAGATCCTCCCTAAACAAAATATCTAATTAGTAAAGAAAATCATAATTTGACACTTAAAAAAATACATTTTACTTTATACTTATTTTTAATAATATATAAACTTTTCTTTTACTTTTGCAGGCACTCAATTATTAATTACCACTACTCCAACTCCTGACAAGTTGGTGACACTAGAAAAGTCTGTTTAATATTTACATACATTTTAAAAGATCTGTTAAGAAAATGAAAATATTAAAAAGTAGTTCAGTAAAAAAATTAATTGCTTTAATTTTTAAAATTAAATAAAACAGTATAAAGGTAACAATCCCTACATAGTAATTTTTCAATTATACTTACATATATTTGAATAATTGAGGTACTTTTCAGTCAAAAATAAATATAACTTTGAATTTAGAAAAAAAAAATATTTTGGTATTTGTTAAGTGAATATGGTATTAAGAAACAAGAAAAGAAAAGTAAAGAGAAGGAAAAAAACCAGAGCATGACAGCAGAGGCAAGAGAGAGGCGCACGAAACCCCAAAGGTTGTGAAAGGCTTTAAGGGAGAAGCCAGACCACGCTTCACCACAGGTCCCACTCAGTATGTACGCAAACTGACCTAAGTCGATGAACCACCACGAGGCGTTCAGGACCACGGCGGCGCCCACCAGGCCCCACCCGAGCTGCAGCATCAGAAGCCAGCTGAACACCACGTGCAGCACGAGCGCTGCCGCGGCGAGCCACGCCATCACCATGATCCTGCTCTGCGCCTGCAGAAATTTCTGCATGGGGTAGTTCATAGCGTAGGCGAACAACTGCGGAATCATCCAAATCGCGAACTCTCCCGCTGCCGCCGAAATCGCCTCCGTCTGACCTATCGCCCTCAGCAGCGGCGCTGCGAAGACGTAGAGCAAGGTCAGGAGAATGGCCGTGGCGTTCAGAATCACCCACGACCGCTGCATGTACACGCCCAGCATGTGCACTTGCCCCGCACCGTATGCTTGCCCACACAGTGTTTCCAACGCGCTTCCCATTCCAAACTGCATCCAAACTCCATCATTAATTAATTAATTAATTAATTAGTCAATCAATAATGTGCAAATTTTATTTTCTATAATTAATAAAAGATTATTTATAGTGATGATGAATCTGTTACATCGCATCTTTTCCGTTTGTTCGTACTGAAAAGAGCAAAATTTTATTTCAACATCATTTATGTTAAAGAATCTTCAAATACATAGTTAGTTTGGATAATAGTATTTTTAATTTATTTTAGTGTTTAAATGAAGATTGAAAAGAGTCAAAATGATACTATAGAAATTAATATAAACAAAGATTGTATGTATAAAATTCCAAAAGACGGTGTTTTCAAGGAACGGTAAGTTCAGGAGCAAATCAGAGTGTAAAAATGAGACGTGGAGTTTTGCTAGTTTTGTTGGGTACCGTGATGCCTAGGCAGAAACCGGCGATGACGGAGTTTTCGACGGAGACGGCGGCGAGGGCGATGGTGCTGACATGGCCGGAGAAGACTTGGGTGACGGCACCGAGGGAGTACTGGCAGACGGAGGTGAAGATGGCGGGGCCGGCGAGGTACCACAGCTTTTTGGACTCGGTGATGAACTGTCTGGCGAAGTCAGCGGCGCCGGCGATCGGAGCGATGTCATCGGATTGCGCCGTGAAGACTGCCGAGTCTGGTGCCGGCGTGAGAAGTGGTTGTTGAGTTTGGCGGTCGTTGTCTCCCATGGTGATATTATCTCCCATAGAGAGAAGTGAGCGTTGTGGAAGTGTTTATAAAGAGAGTTTGAGGCCAGCAAAACACCTCTTACCTATTTGGTTATAGTCTCTCACATGCCTGCTCAATGCGGAACAGGTTAGGAGAAGGAAAACGACAAAACAAATTGCAGACTTAATCTGTTGAAAAACCAGATAAAAATACAGATGCGACAAAAATCAAAACAAATTTTAGTCCCAAATTTGAATTTCTCCCCTCGTTTTAAAGAATATTCACTGGCAACTCTTGACATAAACTTCAGGGGAGAGAAAATATTATTCAAAAAACCTTAATAGAAAATTCCCAAGCCAAAATTTAAATTTAGTATTAATATTAAAGTATTTACATTTTATTAAATTAGAGGACCGACCAGGACTTCAAATCAGGTATACAAGAATCAAATTATGTAATCCCTTATTGGGAAGGGTGTCTGAAAACCCATTCGGATTGGAATTCGTTCTCTTGGGGAATGAATTTAAACCGGATGTTTCTTTTTATTCTTTGTATTAGATAAAGGTTTTAGGTTTTTTGTAGTATTAATAAATAAATAACTATTGAAATATAATAAAAAATAATTTTAAATATACTTTAAAAAATATATTTAATTTATTAACTTACTAGAGTTAGAATAAACATTACTAAACTAAATAATTCTTAGAATAATTAATTATAATAAGACTTACAAATTTGACCAATAAATTAATGATTTAATTATAAATGTTAATTTAATATTGAAATTAATAATGTAATAAATATATTTTTAAAGTACACTATAATAATATATTTAACTTGTAAATATATTTTTGATATTTGGTATCAAATTTAACTTATAATATATTTCTATATTTCTGATACCAAATAGTCAAATATATTTTTGATATATTACTATATATAACTATATTTCTATATATATATATAGTTAAATATATTTTTGATATATGGTATCAAGCCAATTTTTTTTCTTTCTTTCCTTTTCTTCTTTTCTTTGTTTTTATTTTTTATTTTTTTAATGTAATATGTGTATTTGATAAAATAAATTGATTTATGATTGAGATTGAATAGTATTATGATTAAGTAATTCTTGAGATATTTGAGTTTGAGATTTAGAAGCCAATGAATGAATGAATGAGTAGAGATATATACATGTGATATAATATTATTAAAGTGTTGATTAAGATGGTCAAGATCAAGACATAGTATTTTCAAGAAAGAAAATACTCGTGTCCAGGTGAAGTAGAATGTGTGTTTTCTAAGGATCTGATATCTTGACTCTACTAGTAATAGGAATCAAATAGAAGATCATTACTAGGTGGTGAGAGTCGAAGGAAGTCTGAACTCTACAGCTTAAAATATAGCAACAAAAAAAAAAAAACTAAAAAATAGATGATAGTATGTTACACGGGGGCAGATGACATTGCAAATGAGCTTGTGAGGATGTTTTGCATTAGAAGATTTTGTCAACAATAAATTTATTTTGAAAAACTCATATATAATATTTATAAATATGTTTTAAATTTTAGTTTAATAATGATTGTAAATTTTGAAACATATTAAGCATGGATTACTGAAAGATTATGTATAATTGTATTATAACTATATTAGTAGAGGTTTTAGTAGGAGTGTTACGTACATTATAACAAGATGAAGATGATAATAAGTAACATTATAAATATAAATAATGCTAAAAAACTTAAATAATAACTCAATATTAAATTAGTGAACACAAAAATAAATAAGAGTTTCATTCACACTTACATTTATTTGTTTTCTTAATCATAGTACGTCCAAGTTATAAAATATATATATATATATATATATATATATATATATATATATATATATATATATATATATATATTTATTGTAAGAGTAGATAATTGCTCTACTAATCTTTACGAAGCATAAGTAATATAAAATATCTTGTTTTAGATTAAGATCTGATCATGTCGCCAAAATCAATATTATTATTTTTTTACTTATTATTATCATAAATATTTTTGTTATTATTATTATTGTTGGTATTATTATAACTATTTTACTGATGAAAATGATAATAAGTAACATTATAAATGTAAATAATGCTAGAAAACTTAATAATAACTCAATATTAAATTAATGAAAAAAAATAAATAAGACTTTCATTCACACTTACACTTATTTGTTTTTCATAATCATAGTACGTCCAGGTTATAAAGTATATATATATATATATATATATATATATATATATATATATATATATATATATGTATATAT
>Ga0209489_105377_pt1 | contig 22288 bp, 13 predicted proteins | sample SiratrowhiteBW_FD_187527 | JGI IMG/M metagenome (GOLD analysis project Ga0209489, IMG submission 187527) | Root nodule microbial communities of legume samples collected from California, USA - Siratro white BW (SPAdes) (version 2) | ecosystem: Host-associated > Plants > Roots > Nodule | place...
TATATATATATATATATATATATATATATATATATATTGTTGTGGTGTGAAATTGAACTATGTGTAATCTTCATATGAAATTGGACTATATATTGATATTGATATTAGTTTTGGATTTAGAATTACAATTAAAATTTGATTTAAATTTGGATTTGAAATTCGAATTAGTAATCAATTTAAACTTTCACTTACAACTTATTTGTATGAGTACAATTTGATGAATATAACTATAAAATTATAAGTACATTTTTTTAAGGTTTATAATTACAATTTGGTTGATATTAATAGTAATTTAACTTTTACTTACAACTTGAGCTATTTGTATTAGTCCAATTTGATGCATTTCTTATAATTATAAAATTATAAGTATATTTTTAAAGGTTTTAGAATAGTAATTTGGTTGGTATTAATAGCAACTTAATATAAATTGTAATTTCTTGGCTAATAATCTGATTCATCATTCGGATTTATATATGTAGAGAGAGAGATTTCAAATTTACATTCAAATTCAAATTGTTATGAGATAAAGTAATAATTATTTTTTATTTATCATTTTTAGTGTCGGCTCGATAGATTAGATTTTTTTTAATGCATTCGCTAGAGAGACATTCGCTAGGTGTTAGAACGTGGTTACTCACTCTATACCTTCTTAATTTTGTTTATTAATTAAAATATTTGCTTTTTGTGAAACTAAAGTTATTTTTCTTTTATTTAGTGTTACTTATATTATCACTAACTTCTAATAAATATTTAAATTTTTTATTCTTTTTATCAGTTAAGTTGACATTTACTTTAAATAATTAATTAATACTTATTCCAGTTAGCATGGATTCAACCTATACTAGTACGATTCCATATTTAATTCAACCAAATATGATAGCTTCCAATATTGGAGAATGTTTTTGAGCCATACAATACCAATATTATCATAATTTAACGTCGACTTTTTCTACTTTATACATGCTTTTGACAGAAGTTAAAGACATATCTTCTTTTAGTAATATTATATAAAAACTAAACATTATAATATTATTTCATAAATAAATATCAACCTTTCAAGGAGATATTGTTGTATACTATCTTACAAATAACAAAGTTTTGCACTTGTTCGAGGCACTATATGAATATAACTTTCAATAAGAAAATTATAGCAGTTTTCACTTTTATTTCTTATCTACTTAAAAAGAGTTATACATAGTGTAGTTATGTTTTGCTACCGTTCTTTGAGGTACTAAAAGAAAAACTTGGACACAAATTTTTATATATGAATTAGATATTTGGGTCAAAACCATAATTTAAGAAAAGAATAAGTCCACAGAGGAATCCTTACCAGCTTTGCAAGTGGTGCATTGTGAATAAGATCAAGACCATCATTTAAAGATCAGACTAAGTCCATTAGAGCTATGCTTATCAACAACACAATTAATTAATGGGTTTAAACATCTATTTGAGAGAGGGAAAAAAAGTCAAACACTGTATTAATAAATTTAATATTGTTATCTAATCAAATTTTTTATTTACTTTTGCAATAATTATTTAAAAAATACATTTATTTTTACATAATATTCAAATACTCTATTGTTTTACGAATTCTTTTTACGTAAAAACTAAAAATATATAGTTTTTCATTTTAATAAAATAGATATGATATTTACTATTTTTTTTTAATTTTTACTTAATAAATACACAACACACAAGTGTAAATTGATTAAAAATTAGATCAAAAGAAAAATGATAAAACAGTAATTAGCATTATCTTAAACTTTTTTTTTTAAAAAAATGAAGTACTAGTGAATAAGACATTTCATAATTAAAAAAAGGACCGCCACCTGTTTACAACCCACAAATTTTTCACTCCCACTTGCAACCGATCTTATTACTTTCATATTCAACAATTTAATTTATATTTTAATTAAATAACCTAATTCAATACATTATTATTATCTATGGTTGTTATATGGATCTAAAAGAAAAACAGTAATGTCAAAAGTATTTTTTTCATTAAAAAAAAAGTAAGCATTTAACACTAGTGAATTAAAATAAGATGAATAGGACTAGGTCATTGTTTAAGAAGGAACCAAAGACTATGTAAGTTCTTGAAGGCATGTAATCATATTATATATAAAGAGTATGTAATAGATATACAAAACAAACCTTCCCATCTCAATAGGTTTGAGTTGAAGAAGATCAATGGGTGGCATTGCAAGAAAATGGAGAGAACTTAGTGGGAGAAGCAATTGGAAAGGTGTGCTAGAGCCTCTAGACATTGATCTTCGGCGTTACATAATACACTACGGAGAACTTGCTCAAGCTACATACGATGCTTTCAACTCAGAAAAAGCATCAAAGTTTGCTGGGAACAGTCGATATTCTAAGAGGGAGTTCTTTGGCAAAGTTGGTTTGGAAAATGGGAACCCTTTCAAGTATTCGGTGACCAAGTTTCTTTATGCAACTTCCAAAGCCAGTGACTCTGAGAGGTTTCTCTTGAGGTCGTTTTCGAAGGACGCTTGGAGCATGCAATCGAATTGGATAGGGTATGTTGCTGTTGGCACTGATGAAGGGAAAGAAGCATTGGGGAGGAGGGACATAGTGGTTGCATGGAGAGGAACCATTCAGGCTGCGGAATGGATTAAGGATTTTCATTTCCATTTGGAACCTGCGCCGCAAATTTTTGGTGATGCTGCTTCTGCACAAGTGCACCATGGTTTTTACTCTCTTTACACCTCCAAAAACCCTGGTTCAAACTTCACTAATACCAGTGCTAGAAGCCAGGTAACATTTATTTACGGATTCAAGGAGAATTGTACAAGTTGACTCTATATATTTTGTCCTATGCATAACCAACTTTAGTAATTTATTTTTCAAACATGGTATTTTTAATCACATATACCTTTGATCATAAAATATTGGAAGTACACTTAATTTTGGGGAAATAATTATGTAATGAAAAATCCTTGTTTGTCAGCTACATATACAAACTTTGTCGGATCAATGTTAATTATATATCTTGAATGAGATTAATGAGTATCATAAAAAAAAAAAATCATAATAGCACAGAATCAAATTCGTTTTTTTGAAAATACAGGTTCTACTTTAAGTATTATTGATAAACCTCATCGAAGATGATCAGTTAGGTTTTTGAAAAGAGCTCATTTAAATTTGTCTGAAAAGTAGTTTGTTAAAATTATTTTTAGAAGACATATGGTGTGGATTTAACAAATTGTAAATACTAAATATGTTTTCTACCATACTCTTGCTCTGTTTTTCAGTAAGTTGTAATTTCATTTTTCGTATAACAAAATTATTGAATAGTTAGCTAAAATATATGCATAAAAGTTACTTTTATATAAGGTTATATAATTTCTTGATATATATATAACTTTTTATGTTAAAAATTGTCTCTCCTTAAATATTTTTCTGAAAAGAAATGTTATTTGTTGAACAATTACCGTAAAAAGAAAGAAAAGAGAGAGAAATTTAAGACAAAATATTTTCATTTTATTCAGCAATAGAAATTTTACATATACGTATTACTTCCCCATCTGGCTACGGATGGTACTTATTTGTAATTATGAATACTGTGTATTATAAAAATGTTAATACACAATTCAAAATAATAATATTTTAATTATATTTATTTTATTTTTTAATTTAAAAGTTTAATATGTATTATTATACTATTAAAGTTAGGTTGTAGGGTAGGGTTATGTAAGGATTATGTTTGTCTTGTAAATGATTTGTACGAGGAAAATTTTGCAGGTGCTTGAGGAGGTTGGAAGACTGGTGGAGCAATACAAGAATGAAGAAATTAGCATAAGTGTGACAGGGCACAGCTTGGGTGCTGCACTTGCAACATTAAATGCAGTGGACATAGCTGCCCAAGGGTTGAACAAACCCAAAGGCCAACCTCAGAAACCGTGTCCCATCACTGCATTTGCATACGCGTCTCCTCGTGTGGGAGACTCAAGCTTTGAGCACGCCTTCAATGGCTACCAAGATCTGCGAGCACTGCGTATTCGTAATGAAACGGATATTGTCCCGCTTAGTCTCCCTCTAGGCTTTTCCGATGTGGGGGAGGAACTAGTGATCGACACCAGAAAATCCCAGTTCTTGAAGGATGGGGTGAATGCGCATAGCTTGGAGGGTTACTTGCATGGAGTTGCTGGAACGCAAGGGAAAAAGGGAGGTTTCAAGTTGGAGGTGAATCGTGACATTGCACTTCTTAACAAGCACATGAATGCATTGAAAGATGAATATCTTGTTCCCGTGGAATGGAGGGTGCACGAGAACAAGGGTATGGTTCAACAATCAGATGGTACTTGGAAGCTTGTGGAGGAAAATGAGGATGGTTTTCAATCCATACATACCAGTTTATAAGTTGATTTTGTATTCAATGTCAGGATTGGACTGTTTATTCTTGTAGTGTTTGTGAACGTCTTTGGTAGCTCTTACCAAGACAGATGGCTGTTTTTAATAAGTGACTTGATGTGAATAATGCTTTTCAAAGTGTATTGTTCGTAAACTGTATCCCTCATATTTTAATGTATTTGAATTTGATTATCTTCTAATTTAGAGTCTACTTGAACTTAAAAATGGAGCATTTAAGTATGTTGAGGATTCGTTATTTTAATTTTGAAGTCTACTTGATGTTAAGATATAGGGTATTTAAGTGTGTTAGGAATTTGCTATGTAAAATAGGGGTGTTCTAATCTTGCTTCTTGGTAGTATTTCATTGTTTATCATTTTTGTGTATGAGGAGATAAGATTAGTTAGATTAGTTTATTCGATGTAATGGCTAGTGTCAAAATATTACAATCCAAAGTTTATTACATATAAAAACCAAAACATTTAAATGTGTTGCGGTGTTGACGATGAATTTAATTTTTTTTGGAAATGTTTATCTGGTTATTAAAAAATAACTTCATATATATGCTAGAAAATAACTTCATATATCATATGTGAGCTGGAAGAGAAACAAGTCAATCATCTATTTTTAAAATGTAAAGTTGTATAGAGTGTGTGGAACTAATGTAATGTATGGTTTGGGGGTGAATGGAGTGTATCAACACCTTCAACAATTCTATAGTCTCCAACTAAAAAAAGAGTATCTGTGATTAGTTGTTATATGAATCATTTGGAACAACAGAAATAATATTATCTTTAGAGATATGGTGGCAAATACAAATGAAATTATTATTACAAAAACAAATTTTTATTATCTTTAGAGATATGGGCTAGATAATTAACAAATATCCAAAACTTAACTTTTTATATTTAGATTGGTGTTTAAACCCTGTAATATGCTTAAAATCTTTCAATTAAATTTAGGATTGTTTATCAAAAGAAGATTGTCTTTTGTTAAGATTGTCTTTTACTAACAAAATAGTGTAAATGCATTAGTTTTGCCTATTAATGGTTTGATGCACAGTGTTGGTTATGGGAGAAGGATGTTAGATGTAAACTTGATGCAAAATTGGAGTGATGGAGGGACAAACTTTATGTAAGACCAATCAGATATTGAGCAAAAGCCAATCGAAAAGGAGATTCTAGTGCAATAAGATTAGCAAGCCATATGCTAAATAAACCAACATGAATTTCCCCCAAATCTGATAACCACCATTAGGTAGTACTCCAGAAGCAACATCCATCTCACAGCACACATTTGATAAAGCACATATTAAAAGTCGGAAAACAAATATGGAAAGCACTACCATGTTGAAAACAAATTCAAAATCAAACTAGACTTAGGTAAAAAGCTGCTAACAGACATGAATAGAAGATGTGAAGAAGAGTTGAAGAAGCCACACACTACTTTAAATTTGCAGACATTACTTGATGTTGTCTCCCATATATTTGTTCTTGTTTTTTTTAACTTTTATGTATTCTTAGGAGTAGAATAGAGAGGAGGAGCTTTGTAAATGCTCTATTTTATTTATTTTATTATTTGCTGATAAAAGATATATTATCCTTGCAACACAATCTTGTAATAATCTTTAAAACATAAAAATAAATAGAAAAGACTACTTTTGAGTTTTCCAGAAAAAGTGACTATAAATAACTAAAAATATAAGTTAAGATCATTCAAAAGTCAAGTTCTATACATACTAGGTTCAAATATATACCTTTTATGAAAGTGTCTATGATTTTAACCAATTTACCTAAGTTTGAGGGACAAATTATATTTAAATAAGCATCTATAAAATTCAATCATTCATGTCCATATGTCTCCCCAACAATGACAATTAATATTATATTAATGATACAAGTTTTTAAGGTAATTAGTTATTGGTCCTTTGACTTTTTTTTTTATCACCATATTAAGAATCCAAATATATACTTGACCTTTACAAACTCTTTAGTTTATATGATTACAAGCTCTTTCTTTTCAATATTCAACATCCTTCTTTTTCTTTATTATTGATTTTGTGATGGCATAAGAAATGAAAGATTGATTCTTAACATGTAAAGCCAACCAGAAAATACATATTTATTGTTTCCTAGTAATTCAATCAATTATTACTCTTCTTGTTCTAATTTCAACATTCTTTCCATCCATGACTAATGTTGATTTTCTTTTAGGCTTTTTGCTAGATGGGGTCATCTTTAGTAAAAAATAGTGTTTAAATATAACTTTTTTATAAACCTTTCATAGTGTGTGTTCTAGTTTTCCTCCATTCCACATTTAGTGAGGAAAACTTCCATTTCCTTATACTATTCCTCACAATCTTATGATCTTGTTTAAGCCTTTGGAGTTTAAGAATTGTCTATTTTTTCTATAAAAAGAAGAAATAAATCTAGATCATAAACAATCTTTGAAATATCTTCAAGTGGTTATTCCTCTTCTTTCACCATTTTCAATCCCTTTTGCTACTTGGTTAGACTAAATTAAAGTATAGTTTTCAAATTCTAAAACAACCATTTTGGTAATGTCCATTTCACTTAGTTTATAAGAAAATAAAATTTGATCTATTTTCCTTTCTTATTTTATGTATACATTGAGATTAGAACTACTACTAAAATTAGAAAGTTTTACATGATTTTTTAATTTTTTTTCAATGTTCAATCCTTCCTCGTCTTGATCTCTCTCTCACATCTCCCATAATATGAGGAAGGCCTTGAATAACTTCTATCTCTTCTTTCTCTTCTAGTATGCATCAATTCAATTATGCTTCTCACCAAGTCTTGAAGTTTTTACATAGTCATGTGGTCCCTCTCCATGTTCACACTTCCCATATCCTCTCTTTGATTTCTTGGTGGGCTTGAAGACATCTTAAGAAATTATACAAGAAAACTACACAAAGAAAATAAACTAGATGGAAAAGAGTTAGTAAAAAAGGTTCTTCTTAAGAAATATGAATTTAAGCTGAAGTCATCCTCAATAAGTTTTCTTATAGTAAGGTGAAATTTCATTTATTTAGTATAATTTAGTCATATCTCTAGTCAAAGAAAGATGATGCAATTCCTTGCATGCTAACTTACGCCAATGTTCTTCCTTTCAAGCGTTTTGATTCGTTTCAACGTAAATGGAGTGAATGTAACATAAACATTATGAAGAAGTGTAGATGTATGTTTTTGTGAAATCTAGGTGAGGTTAGACGAGCACACTAAGAGTAAGTCTATAAGAGGTATTGAACGAGACTACTCTAAAGAGAGTTTATGAACAAATATAAGAGGCTTAATTTGGCCATCATTTCATTACTCATTTATAAACTCAATTTCATAGCCAAGCACTCTTATTTATAGTCTTTTATATGTCTTAACTTGTAGCACAAGCTCCTAAAATCACCTCCACTCACACAGTGACATGTGGCAAAGCTAACTTGTGGAGAAAGCTTTAGAATCCTCTACAATGACATAGTGAAATTTGGCAAAGGCAACTTACAACCCAAGCTTCAAAATCCTCTCAAATGAGAGGTTTCCATGTGTCACAAATGAGAGGGGTGTTACTTTCCATGTCATAACCTAGCTTCCCATGCAAGCTAGGTTATTTACCTTAGTTCAGTGCCCAAACTTAATCTTAAACCCTAGCGTTGAACCCAAGCGTCTCTTTTAGACATCCTAGGATTTCATTTGGCTTAAGGAGGCCCAGATATAACCCTAAATGCACTATGATCTTTTATTCTAAACCTAATCTAGTCATGGCCAAAATATAAGGTCCAAAATCCTATTCTACTTTGACCCAGAATACAAGGCCAAAAATAAATTAATAAACTACTTTGTACAAATTTTTTTGAAATAGAGGTCTTATCTTTTTGAAGCTCAAAATATCTAGATTCTTCGTGGTTGAACTTGGGCACAAAAGAGCTTTTAGAAGCCCAAACTCTTGATAAGCTCCAGATCCTACCTCTAGCTCTATGACATCTTTATTCTTATCTACAGTCTTGGAGATGGTCCTCCATCAAACCCTCCCTCTTAAAAAGGATTTATCCTCAGATCTTGTATGAAGCCCATTAACTATAGAGTTTATTTATTTTTATTATTTTCTTCTAAGATCAAACACCATCCTATAAAACTCAAACAGTAAAACTGATGGAATGTGTGTATAAAAATTTTAAGAATAAAAATATAAAAAAGACCTTTCTTCCAAGCTCAATGTACATGATAAGAAATAATTGATCCTATGAGTACATTTATTTTTATTTTTATTTTTACAAGAAAATTTGAAATGTCTTTTATTTTGGAAAAAGTTTTGTGCAAAACTAAGGGTCATTGTTTTGAAAACATATTTTTCTTCACTTTATTCTTGTTCTTGCTCTAGGCTAGACAACAACAAACATAGTAATGTGTTTTATATGTTTGGAAAGCGGAATTAACATCAAAATATGAATGAAAAGAAGATATCTTGTAATCTCCCTTTGAAGATTCCTTATCAACTAAGTTTGAAACGTGTGTTATAATAGATTATTCTTTTATTATGTATCTTTCAACTATTTCTCCTTCTTCTTTCTTTTCTTTTTCAAACAACCCTTCACAAGGTTTCTCTACATAAGAGTTTATATCAATGCATGGTTTAGCTCCAGGCACAAATTTTTCTTTAAGCAAGTCCTCTCAAGGGTTTTCTATATATGTGTTTATGTCATTGTTTGATTCAGCTCCAAACAAAGATTTTTCTTCAAGAAACCCTAACATGGTTTATTTATAAAATGGAAGATCTTTTCAATGTCTAGTTTAACTCCAAACAAGGATGTTTCCTTTCTCTCGTTTTCTTTTTCCTCTCTTTTTATCCTTTCTTTATCTTCTCTTTCTATCTGTTCTTTTTCCCGTGAACTCTCATAAGTTGACATGGAATTTTTTCCTCTTGGAATCTCTCTTAAATTAGGAAGTGTCTGGGTAGTCTCTCAAACTATATTTTTTTTTAATTGTTGTTCTATCTTAATACACAATTGAATTAAATTATTTAAATCATTATACGAAAGAAGTTCAACCATATCCCATATTTCATATTGGAGGCCACTTTGAAACCTATCCATCGTTATTCTTGATTCCACTTTAATTTCTGTCCTGATTACAAGTAACTCCATTATCTGCTTATACTCTTCAATACTCATGTCCTTTTTGTTGGAGTCTTTGGAGTTTATCCATCAACTCTCTTTCATAATATGAGGATACATGGCGTTTACTGAGGACTACTCTCAATTCATTCCAATATTTGATTTGGGGATCATGGTGAATCCTAAGGTCTCTTAATAAAGTAGTCCACTAGTATATAGCTAATCCCTAGAAACTAACAGTAGCTAGGAATACTCATCTCTCCTCATGTACTTGGTAACATTGAAATATTTTTTTAAATTTTTTGTGAAGTTCCTAAAAAGAAATAGAAATGAAAGGATTTCGAGTAGACTCCTAGGAAAGAGTGGTGTGTCATTTGGACAAGTACCAAGTTTTTTTCTAATCAGAATGTTTCACAATCTTCTTCCACAACATTTCTCAATAGAAAACCTTAAAATAATTTTTACTATAGTTGGTGTGTGCTCACATGATTCGTAGAGACCAAAGGTAGGTCTACTAATGTTAAAGCACTTGAAACTTTGAATCCTAGTTGTGATAGAGATTTAAACAAAAGAAAATTACAATGTAAACAAAATTGAAAGAATGTAAAAACAAGTAATGAAAGCAAGTAAACTATAAGAGTTCCTGTATGAAAATGCAAGTGAAACTTTGAACTCATTGACACATTTTCACTTCTAAATGCTTTTGACTATTACAAGGTTCAAATTTGGGATTGCTCTTAAAGCATTTTCCTGAGACAACAAAGAAAAAAAAATTACAAATGAACAAAGAAAACTACAAATGTGCTATTTTATTTTTGTCCTTTTGCTTCTTGATTTTGTAGTTTTTTTTCTCGTAAGTGTTTGTGACATTTACTTTGAGCCTTCAACTTGTAGAATCTCTAAACAGGAGTCATCCTTAGCAAACTCTCCTTCTTCTTGGCTACCTAGAAATGTTAGATAACCTTTTACCAAGATCACAAACTAGGACGAATTTCTATCTCAAGAGGTCAATGAAATGTAAATCAACAACAAAACTCAATTGAAAATGTTAAATTCAAGAGATTTTTTAAATTTGACAAAACTAGAAAAAATATTTAAAAGACACAAAAGCAAGAAATTAAAGCTAGCAAGAAAGTAGGCACATAACAAGGAAACTTAGGATAATTTCTAGAATATAATAGAAAACAAAAATTAGATTATAGAGGTTACTGTAGTGGTGCTTAAAAAATTTGTAATTTTTTCTAAACGTATTTGACCTTGAAATTTTTTTCTCAGGTCCACGACACTATATATGAACTAATCATAGCAAATTTTGAATAAAGACTATTGTGACAAAACATAACCATATTTATGCTTTATTGTGTTTATCACTTAATCAATATTAATGATTGTTGGACTTTTCCCTAACAAATAAGCCACTACCTTACAATCTAAAAGTTTTTGGTCATGGAAGAAAAATAAATAAAAATGCGTTTAATTTCATGGTGTTTCAAACATGATAAAAGGGAGTCGTTAAAACCTAATGAGATACATTAAAACCAGTTCAAAGAAAGCTATAATTTGGAAAGTATGTAACATAAGGGATAGGTTACAAATTCAAGAAGTTGAGAATTATTCATAATTTAAAAATAAAAATTTAAAGAAATTTTATAAAATAATTTCTATAAATTATTTAATGCATTAGTTAAATTTAATTTTTTTTAATAAAAACTCATGTTAGACATCATTATAAGCTATGATATCTCAGTTAGACTAACACTCCAAAGTTCAGCAATCACCTGTGATCACATGAAACAAATATAATATACAAAACAAGAATAAAAGCATGGAGGCCAAACCAAACTCATGCTTAAAAAGAATTAAACAAAACGAAACAAAGAGAGTTGATACATATTATGAAAAAACTCTAGACTAATAACATGAGAAAGATAATTGAACCATTTAAAATCTAATCTTTTATCAATCCCATAACTAGCAAGCTTATGCGCACACTAATTTCCTTCATGAAAATGTAATATATCTTAAATTGAACATCAAAGCTCTTCATGCATTTCCTCCATCTACCTATAAGGGACCACAAAATAGTCTGAGGAGAAGAAAAGGCTTGGCATACCAAAGAAGAAACACATTTTAACCACACATGCTTATAGCTACCAACCCAAGAGATCTCAATAGCCAAAATGATACCCATACTCTCTGCATACAAAGAATTTTGGATTCTCGAAGAAACTTTCAAAATACTCAAACTCCTTCTGAAAATGCTTTCACAAGTAGTATGACCCAGACAACCTCTAGTCGCTCCATCCGTGTTAATCTTAATTTATCTCACATTAGGTATCTTCCAAATTACTTGAATAGTCCTAACTTCTTTTTTAAGTCTAGTTTAAATATCAAACAATTTAAAAATAGAAAAATGAGCCATATAATATAATTTTGCATAGTTTCTTTTTTACGAAGAATTAGTGATAATAATATGTAGTCAAATTCAAATTTATACTTGTTCAAATCTTGCATGATTTATAATTCTCCTAACCATCCAAATAGAATACGTAATAACAAGGAAGCACACATCTTTCACTGGAGTACCACTCCAACTTTAATAAAGTGAATAAAATCAACAAAAGAGAAATGCATAGCAAGAAAATGTTGCTACCAATTTCTTTCTTTTTTTTCTCCTTCAAAAATGTTTATGATTAAATTCATTTAAAGATATCCATAAACACCAATTTTCACATGCAATAAGAAACCGTTCTATTTCGTGATACATGCGAACCCTAATATTGTTTAGATATTTATTTTTCGTTTGTGAGATACTTATTATTTGGAGGTTAATTTATTTGTAGAATGTTTCACTCCTTATTTAGATAAAAAAGAATCATGTCATTCTAAAAAATATTAACTTGTAATTTAGGTTTCAGAGGATATGGATACAAAGCATCTAGAAGGAAACTAATATCAATTATGAGATTTTGTCTTTATGATAGAATCAAATTACCATCAATTTTGTTTATTTATTTTTATGACATTATCATATTGTATTCATTTTATTTTGTTTTCTTTATTTAGCTATACCTACAGTAGGGGTACAGTACTTGTATATATTCAGTTCTCTACTTTTGATCAAATATAGAAAAACAGATAGAGTATTTTCATTCTCATATCTTATATGTTCATTTTTCTTCATCTTTGTTCATCTCTTTATTTTTTATATCATGGCTAAAATTGTTGATCCCTCAAAAGATTTTAGTTCACCTTACCATGTTAATTCTCAACAACATATGATTTGTTCTCTTGGTACACAACAAGGGAGACAATTTTTTTATAATCAGTCAAAGGAAAATATTGATACTAGCAGAAGAAGTTACAAAAGATTATATACTTCCAAAGTCTACAGTCATTGTAGGAGGACAGAGCATGTGATTGATACATGCTATAGAAAACATGGTTTTCCACCTCAGTTCAAGTTTAAAAATCAAAAAGCAGACTGTAATAGTAACCAACAGAATCATGAAGGTTCAGGGTCAGAAGTACATTCTCAGCAAATTGGTTTTACTCCCGAGCAATATTAAACATTTTTAGCCCTTCTACAACAGTCTAAATCCAGTGACAATGCCTCTAATCAAATCTCTATCATTGCTTCTGACTAAACAGACACCGGTAATAAATTTTTCTCTTCTTTTAGTTCTTGGACTCTTGATAGTGGTGCTACTGATCATATTTGTTCATCCTTGACTCATTTCATATCATCAAATTAATCCTATCTCTGTCAAATTACCAAATGGAAATCAAGTCATTGCAAATTATTCTGGAAGTGTTTTCATCAATCAAGATCATGTCCTAGATAATGTTTGTATATTCCTAACTGTACTTTTAATCTTCTTTCAGTAGCAAAGTTAATTGATAATTTATCTTGTGTGATTATTTTTTATTCTAATGGTTGTCACATTAAAGACAAAAACTTCTTTAAAGTTATTGAATCAGCTAAGATGCAAGATAGACTTTATATACTCAAGGTCCATTCTTATCAAAACCTGTTAAATCTCCACATATCACCAATACTGTCAATTTTACTGCTAATGATCTTGAAAACCTTTGGCATTTTCAGTTAGTGCATGTTTCAAACAAATCTATTGATGTTATCAAAAATAAATTTCCTTTTGTTAAATATAACAAACCCTTTATTTGTGATATTTGTCATTTTGTAAAGCAAAAAAGACTTCTCTTTCTTCTTAGTGCATCTAAATCTAAAATATGTTTTGATTTTATTCATGTTGATGTGTGGGGACCATACTCATCATCATCAATTCATGGTCATAAATATTTCTTGACCATAGTTGATGATTATTCAAGGTACACATGGGTTTTTCCTTTAAAACAAAAATCTAAAGTTGTTAAGATTTTGGAAAATTTTTTGTTTTTATTCAAACACAATTTGAGACAACAATTAAAGTAATAAGATGTGATAATGGGACTAAATTTTTCATGACTAATCTTTTTATCAACAAAGGAATAATACATCAAACTTCATGTGTCAATACTCCACAACAAAATAGTGTAGTTGAAAGGAAACATGGTCATTTATTAAATGTAGCAAGAGTTATCATGATACAATCTCATTTACCCAAAATTTATTGGTCATATTCTGTGATACATACTGCACATATTATAAACATGCTTCCCACACCTGTTTTAAATGAGTTTTCTCCTCATGAAATGCTTTACAAAACTTCACCAGATTTTAATCAATTAAAGGTGTTTGGATCTTTATGCTATGCTAGCACTTTGTCAACAAATAGAAGTAAATTTGATTCAAGGACATCAAAATGTGTTTTTATTGATTTTAAAAAAGGAGACAAAAGAATATATTTTGTTAAAAAATTCAATCAAGAGAAATTTTTGTGTTTAGGGATATTGTTTTTTATGAACATGTTTTTTCATATCAAAGGGTTGAAGATACTAGCAATGAAAATGACAGTCCAGACATTCATGATCAAAATCAAAATTTGTTTACAGAAGATCAACCTATTTTGAATCAGCCATCACAAGTCATTTTTACACCCTGTGATAATATTCAAAATAATGCTAATGATGACCATGAATCAAACATTTAGATCCTTGAAGAAGTTTGTTCCCATAGAGACCAAAACCTTGATGAGAATCATGAAACAACACAATCCATTTGAATGAGTACTAGACCAAAAAGACCACCTAAGTATCTAAAGGATTATCATTGTAATCTCAATGTTTCGAATACATCTTCTAGAGTTAAAAATCCTTTGAATTCTGTTTTGTCTTATGATAAATTATCACCATCTTATAAACCTTTTGTTATGTCTATTTCTTCACATGTTGAGCCAAACACTTATTCTGAAGCTGTGAAATATGACTGTTGGAGGAAGGCTATACAGTGTGAGATATCTACTTTAGATTCAAATCAAACATGAGAGACTGTTCTTCTTCCCAAGAACAAAACTACCGTAGATTGCAAATGGGTATTCAAAATAAAGTATAATGTTGATGGGATTGTTGAAAGTTATAAAGCAAGATTAGTGACGAAGGGATACACACAAACAGAGGGCATTGACTACCTTGAAACTTTTTCTCCAGTAGCAAAGATTACCACTATAAGATTACTTCTTTCTTTAACCTCTATATATAACTAGGAGTTAAAATAGTTAGACATAAATAATGTCTTCTTACATGGAGAGTTGAAAAAAGATATATACATGGTTGCTCCTCCTAGATTGACTTCTATTCAACCAGGACAAGTTTGTAAATTAAAAAAGACTTTATATGGCCTTAAACAAGCTGGCAGGGAGTGGTTTGCTAAATTGTCATCCTTTTTTATTTCTGTGTGATATACTCAATCTATGAATGATTATTCCTTATTTATTAATTCTTCTAAAGGATCTTTTACAACATTATTGGTGAATGTGGATGATATAATTTTGGAAGGAATGATAAAGAAGAGATTGACCGAGTCAAAGAAGCTTTGAATGAGACATTCAAGATCAAGGATCTTGCTGATTTAAGGTATTTTTTTAGTTTTGAAGTGGCAAGAAGTAAGAAAGGGATAATGATAAATCAAAAGAAATATGCATTGGAATTGTTAACAGATGCAGGTCTTTTAGCCTGCAAACCTGCAGTCACTCCTATGGATAATCTTGTTAAATTATCTTCTACTGGAAGTGTGTCTTTTACTAATGTTCATGCCTATAGAAGGTTGATTGGAAGACTTATGTATTTCACTAATACCCAACCTGACATCACATTTCCTGTTCAACAACTTTTTCAATTTCTTGATAAGCCTACAATTGCTCACTATAATGCAGCAATTAGAATTCTCAAATATATTAAAGGAGCTCTAAGTCTTGGTTTATTTTTATCTTCCAACAGTTCTGACCATCTCAAAGCTTTTTGTGATAGTGATTGTGGCACCTGTAGTGATTCAAGACAATCAGTGACTAGTTTTAGTGTATCTTGGAAATTTCCTTATATCCTGAAAATCAAAGAAGCAAAGAACAATATCAAAGAGTTCCTGTAAAGCTGAATACAGGACAATGGCCACTGTTACCTGTAAAATTCAGTGGCTAGTCTATCTTCTTCAAAATTTGAAAGTTCCTTTTGAGCAACCATCTTTTTTATATTGTGACAATGATTTAGCAATATATATTACAGCAAATCTAGTGAGCACACTAAACATATAGAAATAGACTGTCACATTGTTAGAGAAAAATTGAAGAAGGGTCTCATCCATTTGTTTCTCATTTTCAATATAGAGCAACTAGTAGACATTTATACCAAAGCCTTAGGTCCTCAATCTTTCAAGAATATTTGTTCTAAGCTGGGTTTCATCAATATTTGCTCTCCAACTTGCGGGAGAGTTTCAGAAGATATAGATACAAGGTTTCTAAAAAAAAACTAATATCAATTATATGATTTTGTCTTTATGATAGAATCAAATTACCATCAATTTTATTTATTTGTTTTTATGACATTATTAAATTGTATTTATTTTATTTTGTTTTCTATATTTAGCTATACCTAAAATGAAAATACATTACTTGTATATATTTAATTTTTTACTTTTGATCAAATATTGAAAAACAGATTTATCTTTATTCATTTCTTTATTTTTTATAATATTAGATGACCACACTCTTAAACTTGTCAACACATGGCGCCGTAGACAAAATTTGTATTTTATAGAATCGTTAAAACATGAACTAAGTTAGGTTGGATTATCTAATGAAGAACTGACAGCAAACGACTCGCTTTAATAACTTTACCGAATAGATATTTGAAGTTTTTTTTTATTTTAATTTAAATTCTTTAATATCATAATTTTAATGATTTGTTATTTCTATTTAATTGAATGGTTACTATTAATTAAGTTCGGGTTGAAAATACTTATCCAATGGCAAATGAAAAACAAAATGAAAAGGTGAAATTGTTGGGTTTTCTCTTTTTGTTTTTTTTTTTTTTTTTTTTTTTTTTTTTTTATTTCGTCAGCTACCTTCTTAAAGTAGAATAGTAGTATATTACTATATCATTTCCCCCCTATCATTCATGACGTTTGGATGTACGAGATGACAATAATAAAGACATACGCTATTTTAAAATACATTACAGATAACCAATAAAAAATTGAATTTGATGGAAATGAAATTGACCAGAATATTGATAACATCTATTATATCGTTAGATATTGTAATCTAAGCATTTTAAAGCATACAAATGAAAGAATTTTAAAATTTATTGTTTATTAGGAAAGCAATATAATTTTTAATATCATCAATATTCTCAATCGTTTATTTTACTCAAAAATTTTATGTATATAAATTTGTATATTATAAAAGTATTTTTTATGCATTGTTATTATAAAATAATTTATGCATTGTTATTATAAAATAATTTATGCATTGTTATTATAAAAATATAAAATATTTTTTTATGCACTGTTATTATAAAAATATTTTATAATGTCAATTAAATTTAAATATTTGTTAATATGAACTTTTAATATAGTTATCATTTGAATTAAAATCACTTTTCTGTCACAGTCATAGAAACTATTTGATATTTAACCAAACGAAGAATGGCAATGATTAAACAACGATATATACGCGAGATGTAATCAGTTTCTCTCTTAGTATTGACTAAACGCATTAAAGTCATTGGGAAAATGTGAAAGAATAAATAATAAATAATTGAAAATGAAATGATGTGAATGTACCTAGTTTATTCAAAGTCTTATACTTTGACACTTCGTACAATTGTTTACCCAATAATATAAAATAAATTACCCTTTTTCTTTAAGTCGTAGACATAAGAAAAAAAGGTGTTTAGAACATTTCATTCGTTATTCAATTTTTGTCAGATTGTTTTGTGAAGAAAGGAAGTTTGTTTTATTTTAACATTGTATGTATATTGCTAAATTTGACCACTTCCTAGTCATAATGTTTAGAGTGATGAAGTTTGGACAATATGGAGTAGTCTGATCCGTGTCAGTCTTAATACATTCTATATTATATTTTCAAATTATTTGAATAGTCTTAATTTATTTTTTAGGTTTAGTTTGAATATGAAAGAACTTCAATATAAAAGAAAAAAAAAATTCATATTATTCTGCATAATTTTTCAGAAGAATTATCTTATAATAGTGTATATAGTCAAATCTAAATTTATATTTGTTGAAAGCTTGGATGATTTTGATTCTCCACAACATCCAAATAGAATAGCTAACAACAACCAAGCACATGTCTTTTACCAAGCAAGCACATATATTTTACCAGGGACTATCTCTAACTTTAATAAACTGTAGCTTTAATAAACTGAATTATATCAATAGAAGAGAAATGCATACCATTATTGTTACAAATTTATTATTTTTTCTCTTTAAAGAATGTTTATGATTAAATTCATTTAAACATATCCTTAAACACCAATTTTCACATCCAAGAAACTATTTTATTTTGTAATACACGCGGACACTAATATTATTTAGATATTTATTTTTTGTTTGTGAGATACTTATTATTTTGAGTTTAATTTCATTGTAGAATGTTTCACTCTTTATTTAGATAAAAAAAAAAATTCATATAGTGTAAAATATCAACTTTTAATTTAGGTGAGTAAACTCTTAAACTTGTCAACACATGGCGCTATTAGACAAAATTTGTATTTTATAGAATCGTTAAAAATGAACTGAGTTTGGTTTGATTATCTAATGAAAATTTACAGCAAACGACTCACTTTAATAACATTACCAAATAGATATCAGAAGTATTCTATTTTAATTTAAATTCTTAAATATTATAATTTTAATGATGTCTTATTTCTATTTAATTGAATGGACATTATTAATTAAGTTCGCCTTGAAAATACTTATCCTCAATCAAAAATGAAAAGACGAAAATTGTTGGGTTTTTTTTTTTTTTTTTTTTTTTTTTTTTTTATTTCGCTCGCTACCTTCTTAAAGTGGAATAGAAGTATGATATTCTGTCATTTCCCCACCTACCATTGATTACGGTTAGACGTACGAGATGATAATTAATGAAGACCTACGCTAGTTTAAAAGACAATATTTACAGAGAACCAATAAAAATTTGAGTTTGATTATGAATTGAAAAGGAAATGAAATTGACTTGATTAATGATATAATTTATTATAGCGTTCGATATTGTAATCTAAGCATTTTAAGCATACAAATGAAAGAATTTTAAAATTGATTGTTTATTTGGAAAGCGATATAATTTTTAATACAATCAATATTCTCAATCGTTTATTTCACTAAAAAAATATTATGTATATTAAAAAATATAACAAGTCTGGTTGATATTTGGACCTAGCAAAATCGTCTCTGTTGCTTTGTTTTGTCCATCTTGTTTTGTTTTGTTTTTTTTTTTTTTTTTTTTTTTTTTTTACGAGTGAATTGTGCCTTATTTTCCAATATTATCAATTATGTTTTCTTATCCTAAGTCTTAAGTGTAATTTCTATTATACATTTCTTTTTCCCAAAAAATTCATGTTTGCTTTACTTGAATGATAGTGAAATTAATTTTTTTTTTCTATTTCTTTTGTGTTGATGCTATAACTCCCTATAATTTTAGAAATTAATATTTATTTTTATCTTTTTATTTACACAGATATGCGAGCTTATGATTTTTAAAGATAATTTTGATTGATTTTTTTTTCAAAACAATTTTGTGAATATTGGAGCACGATAGGTCTCTATAAACAAGTTGGATGAAGACGATAGAGCAGGAAGAAATAAAGTTAGATAAGTAGCAGATTGTGTGGCAATCGTAGTCATCACTAGGTAAAGAATTTTTTTTAAAAGAGAGAGAAGTCCCACTATAATTTATTATAAAAAATTATTGAAAAATTAAAGATAATTGAAAAATTAAAGATAAGGAAATAGTATGTGAAACGGGATTAGGGTTCCAAAGTCAATTACGAAAAAGTATTAGATGAGTGAAATAAATGTGATTTTTTATAATATTTATTTTTTAAATTCAAAAAACATGTAAGTTAAACATAAAGAAAATATTTTTGAATTTTTTTTATTTTAGACCAGATAAGAATTGATCTTACACTTACGTGTTTTCATTTATAATAAAAATCGGAGATCATGTAGTTTTAAAAAAAAGATGTTTTTTAAAAAAGTGAACCCACCAAAGAATGACTTTACTCCTAAGTATTTTTATTCATGATAAAAATCAGGAATCACATAGTTTTAGATAGAAAAATTGTTTGTGAAAGTTTGGTATTTTTTAAGTTTTGAAATTTTAATTAAGTTCATGTTTAAAGTATAAGATAGTATAAGTGATTATTTATAATACCCTTAACGAGTCATACAGTGAATGAAGATGGTATACATTATGCATCAATACAAATGACTAATCATGTGAATTTTATTTTAGAAAAAAAAATATTTTTTAATTTTTCAAAAAATATGTTGAGTAAAAGATTATGCATATCATCATGTAAATACTCAAATGTCATTTTCAAAAGATTCCTATTTAATTATTATAAAACATTATATACGAGATGACATGTCTGGTCATTTAAATATCTAAAATTTATTTGCAAGTCATAATGTCAAAAATATTTTTAATTTATATAAAAACAAAATGTGATGGTGGTGCATTTATGAAAAAATACAGAAACATTTAGTAAAAATATTAGGCCAAAATGCATGGGCTCGTGTTTCATTTATTTATTTACTTTTAAAATACAATAAAAAATGCGAGGGTGTATAGAATAAACATGGAGGTGTAAATGGCACATACTAGTCAGAAAGAGAGGTGCAAATATCAAAGTAATGAGTCTAGATTATTTTAAAACATGTCATACAGATATGAGAAAGAGGGGTTATGAATAGCAAAGTTTCTGGACCAATGAAATTAGTCAAGGTTATTTTAAAAAACATGGTGCTGATATGAGAAAGAGGGGTGCTAAAAGCAAGCCGAAGGGCCCAAATTGAATGGGACCCATCATCTCATCCTCTTCTCCATTGTTTTTACACTATTTGACTCTCATTGCTTTTGAAGCTTACCCTACTCCAACATTTGAAGGTAAAAGCACCAAAATGGTGAAATTTCTTTCCTTTATTATTAGAATGGGTATTTTTTTTAATTTACTGAAATGGGTAAATCGTACTAAGTAGGTACAAGTTTGGGTGAAGAAATTGTGAAAGGTGACGATATCTATGGTGCGATGAATTTTAGAAGAAATTGTGTCACATTAACACAATTTCAAATGAAAATCGTACTAGTCATGATTTCAGTAGGTCAAAGTTGAGTTAAAATCGTCCACTCATGACACAATTCTAGTTCGTTGCACTTGAACAGAAATTGTGCCACATTAACAAAATATTAATGCGCTAAGATTAAGTGGAGATTGTGAGATTAAGTGGAGATCATGTCAACATGGTATAAATAAGCAAAACTAATGCATCAGACTATTCTGTTAGTAAAAGACAATCTTACTCAGATAAACAACCCTAACTTTAATTGAAAAATTTTAAACATGGTTTAAACACTAGCCCAGAGTATAAAAGATTAAGTTTTGAGAACTTGTTAATTGTTCAACCCCGTGCCTTAATTTGTGCAATAGTAAAAATTTCATTTGCATCTGCCACTCCATTTCTAAAAAGAATATTATTTCTCTTATTTCAAATGGTCCGATATAACAACCAGTTACAAAAACCTTCACATTGTTCTGTTTTTTAGTTAAGTTGGGGACATAAAATTACTAAAGGTGTTGGTCTACCATGTAGTGATGCATCTCATTCACCCCGAATCATACATTACATTGCTTCCACACACTCTATGTAACTTTACACTTGAAAAATCTATGATTAACTCACTTCTCTTCCCGCCCATACATGACATATGAAGTTGATATGAAGTTATTTTCTAGCATACGAAGTTATTTTCTAGTTACCAGTTAAACATCCCCTAGAAGTTCTATTCTATAAATTAAATTCATCGGCACCACACTTAAATGTTTTGGCTTTTAGATATAATAAACTTTGGATTACAATATTTTGACACTAGTCATTACATCCACTAGTTGAAAAATAGCCTTCCTCGTCGGTTCTGAGAGGCTTTTTTCGTCGGTTTTCGATCCGACGTTGACCCAGGAGACGTTGAATCAGACGTCAGTTTAACAGCCGACGTGGTGATTGGACTCACTACGTCGGTTAAGACAACTAAACCGACGTGGTGATTAATATAGTAATTGTTTTTAGAAGTTGCACCACGTCGGTTTTGTCCCAAAAATGATGTGGT
>Ga0209489_105380_pt1 | contig 22283 bp, 6 predicted proteins | sample SiratrowhiteBW_FD_187527 | JGI IMG/M metagenome (GOLD analysis project Ga0209489, IMG submission 187527) | Root nodule microbial communities of legume samples collected from California, USA - Siratro white BW (SPAdes) (version 2) | ecosystem: Host-associated > Plants > Roots > Nodule | place: USA...
TTAATTTATATCAGATACCAAATTATATTTTCAATAAATGTTTTATGAAATATTAATTTTACTATTTTAATTACTGAATTTTGTATTCTTATTTATTAAACAATATCTACAAAATTTTATATAATTTTCAAATAATTTAAAATTTATCACATTATTTAATTTTAACAAATAATATAACATTTAAAAATATGATGTTTTATTAATAAATAACAATTTTGTAAAATTGTAAATAATGTGAAATATAATGATTAAGATAATATTACAAATTTCCGAATTGATTTATATATATTCACATAAATAAACGGGATCGTCATGTACCTGCTTCACTGGATCTACTTTTCATCATGATTGCTTGGAATTTAAACAATTTTAACCCTAATTTCAGGCTTTCAACAATTTGTATATTCTTTTCAGACACATCTGTTTCTTAACATTTGGTAACATGACATTAATCAGAATGAGAAGTGCTCATAAAGCAAGGCATAACCATAACCAATTAAGATGAAATAATAAATCTACGCAATAGTGATGAGGAGGTAAAATAGGCTCATCAAAGAACAACTGGCAACAACAATACAATGCCTCAAAGGGCTATCTCACACTGAAAGGTGTACATTTTGATATAAATAAATCATGTTATCACATACATTCTGACCACAACAAATACTTCATAAATAAAAACAAACTTTTATCAACCAGCCAAATCTTATTCCTATGACCACCCAAGCCAATCTCAAAACTGCAAAACCACATCACTGTCTTCAAGGAAGAACTTAGAACAAAGCCCTCACCGCTTCCCATTATATGCCCGGTATATATCAATGGAGAAAAGAGTGATTTCCCTTGTTCGAGATTCTCGAAACTACATTTACGTCTGCTTATGTTCACATCCTTGCTTCCATTGAGCTACGGATCTGATATTGTATTCACATCCCTTCTTCCATTGAGCTTAGGCTTATCCCTACTAGATTTTTGTGTGCTTAGCGTCCCTTTCGCGTTAGTAGTACTAATAGGGTGTTTGACTATTTGAGATCCTGCAGCACCCCCTGCTCAGCATAGATAAGAAATAATAGTTAGCAAAGGCTGGCTCTATCCTAACATAATCCAGACAACAGGATTTTCAGATTCCTTACTGAGCTTTCGACAGCACACTAATCTTAGAAATAAAGATTATTACATAAAACTTCTAATCAAAATTGCAAATTAATTTCGTAGGGGCTTTACGAAACATCAGAGATGTTATTCCAAAGAGTAATATTTTAGAATGGATAATTCAAACCATGGTGAGTACAGCGGAAGGGGTTTCTAATTTCTACAATGCTGGCCAACATTTATTTGCAAATTAGGAAATGCTGAAGTTTACGAAAACTTCTCTACAACATTGCCACAAGAATCAACTTGGCATGCATGCAGTTATTTAGAAGCCTTCTTTTAAGCCTCTACATAACTCTTCCAAGTAATTGGTCATCTTCCGTAAAACCCTTCATGAAAAAAACTCATAAAAAGTAACATTGCTCTTGCAACCGGGATACATGTTATTAATTTAATTTTAAAGTTTAGGGTCCTTCTACAATGCTGGCCAACCTGTTGTAAATGAGTGAATGCACCTGGGTACACTTAACTTTAGTTTTCAATCTCAAACTCAAACTAGCCGAAAGTGGAATGCATCGATTGGGTTAGTCTATCTATATTATACTTCAACTAACAATTGTTCCAACCTAGTGAAGCAGGTGTCAGAACCCCAGTGTACAAAAAGCAACAAAATGATCATAAACAGAATACTCACCATTGTTAGGCAGAGATAATCGTTTTTTTGCCTGCTTATCTACCTGTGATGTTCTCTCCTTTGGATTACTGTGAGATCTTGACCCAATTCTAGGTTTCGAGTTAACTTCTTCAGCAGTATTTTCAACATTTCCCTTAGAAGTTGGCTTAACAGATTGTGTTTTTGATGATTCCAGCAAACCAGCAGACTTACTAGGCGAAGAATCACACTCATCAGAAATAGCGGGACCAGTTCCATGATTTGCTGGGTTTGGATGAGTGTTTGATGAGAATGGTTTCTTGTTAGCAGAGCTCAACTGAGGTGTGGTTCCACTTTTACCATCCTTAGCTTCATTTGCATGCACCGTTACCCCATCCTTCACATTAATGTCAACAAAGCGGTTCTCCCAAGGCCGCACAGCCATCCACCTTTCCAACCAATTCCAACCCCAGCTACTTTTGTCTGGTTCAAATCCAGAGGAAACTGGCTGTTGTCTTGATCCTGCCTGCCACTGCCAAGGGGAAAATTTGAAAAAGCTTACACCAAGCCTGTGGACCAAAACGATGTATCAAAGGAAAATGGATACTATAACCAACGCAAAGCCACGGATCATGTGATTAAGGAAATTGTTGGACAAAAATTCTGAGTTCATTTTACTTCTAGAAGTTCAGTACCATATGATAGTACTATGTTAGTATGTTACACTATCAATGTAACTCACTAGTAGTTGCAAAACTAAGTTGCTTGATTGAATAACGTTTGAATTGGTCTAGTATTTTTTTCTTTTTGGGAAAAAAAATTCCAAACTTGTTAGTACTCTTTTCTATAATTCTATATACAAATTTCTGTTTGAGATGAACCATTCAAAACATCTGATTGAGTTTACAACACTATAATAGGATGTAGAAATTAACTTCCTATGTCTCCTGATGGAGAATAGCTAGAAAAGACACCCTCCCGTGAATTAATGAATTTACAAATTTCGTATATTTCTTAGTATGCAGATTGCAGAAAAAATAAACTAATGCATAATACTCACTATAGACACAATTAAACAACATGCTATTGTAAATTCACCTGATGAGATAGAGCATATGCCATGGCTCTCTCACGTTTTGCTGCAGCCTCCTGTCTCTTCAATATCTTAGCCTGAATATCTTCAACAGATCCTACACTATCACACCATCCTTCCTATAGGTAAATTTTAAAAACTTGAGTCATTAATCACCATAGTTAAATCACAATGTCCCTCAAACAGATAAATTTGATAAGAAACTGCAATTTAATCACATTATATATGATACAACATGTATCAGAGGTGCTGCAGAAAAACAAGGAAATAATATTGAAAGAAGAAGAATGGGAAATGGAATGAGAGCAATGCCCCAATCAGAGAAAAGTTCCCTTGACTCCAATATCTATTTCCAAATCAGACATAACCCCCAATCCCAATATAAGAGAACCACAGAGCACTCCTTCTCTCTATTCTAACTAACTCTCCACAACTAATAAAAGGTAATGTGACTTTCAGAACAGTACTCCTTAGTCCTTACTTCTATTTCTCGAACTCGAGCTTCATTTGCAAGGTTTTGCTGAAGTTTCTGTTGTGATGCTTGAGTTTCTAATGCCATACAAACACGCCTTGCCCGAACACGAGCTTGAACCCTCACCAAAGCTTGCATACAACGGAGTGTTATTGCTGCTTGTTTTCTCACTGCATGGCCTCTTACAAGGGCCTGGAGCCTTACCACACCTTTCAAAGCCCGTAATGCTCTTCTGGCCTGATACATAAAACACAATTTTCCAGGTAGGTCAAAGTTGTTGCCATGTCGGCAATAAAACTGCTGAATTTTGATTTTTAAGAGGTTTCAAACAAATACAAGAGTAAATAAAAGAAAAAGACAATAAAAAGATCCAAAGTGCATATTAAAGAAAAATCAACTAAATTCCAGAAACAACGACACCTATAGGTAGATAAGTCACTTTTGTCAATTATGATAATATCTGATTCTTCTACACCAAAATAATTTTAGAGAAAAAGATAGTTTCCTGAATAGAGAGTGGGCAGAACTAGACAGCAACACATAAACACTGCCCTAAAGTCACATTTTAAAATATACTAACAATTTCAGTTTATATGATTTATCGTAATAAAAGGTTTCAGTTCAGCTCATGTAAATTAAGACACATTTAACACGAAATTTACCAGAAATCCTCGAAAGGCTGTTTGAATGTGTATTGCAGCCCATTCCACCCTCATCTGTTGATCATGTGCAGCATCAGGAGCTTGTTGCGAAGAAGATGAATGAGCATCAAGGTTTGCATGGACATTATCATCTCCAATAGGTGGAGTAGCTTCACAATCCAATTCGTTTGGAAGTTTACTATTATCAAATTCAACAGCTTGCCTTCGTTGATGATGAAACTTGCCAACCTTCTAACAGTTAAAAAGTTCAAAAACACAAAGTTATTTAACAATATATAATATATGCAATATATGCAATATTTTAAACAGGAGTAGAACCAGAAGAACTTATTTGGATAAGGACAAACCTTGAGTGACCTGCCCTCTCTCATATGGTATACGTGCCACCTCCTTGGGTGGCACTTTCAGATTTCATCTTAAACCTTATTCACATTATGTTGCCCAAGAGGTATTTAAATCACACCCCAGTAATTGAGGTAAGTCATGTGAGATTTTCCAATAAATCTCTCACATGCTAAGGTATTAACATTGACTTGCTATCAGGTTTGGGAGATGACATATCCCCTCTAAAAACCAATTGGTATAAAGCGAAATTACACTACAGGTATTTAATATGCGCCCTAGTTACTGCCACAGGCAATGCAAGACTTTCCAAATAACTCTCTCATGTGACAGCAATAATATTGGCTTGTCATCAGATTGGGGGGATGTAGGATTCCCCTTCATCTCTAGTGGACCTGGTTTTGAATTTTACTAAACTCTGTTTATATAGTTTTCAAGAGGAAAATTCCTTGAGCACATACTTACATTGAAACTATTTATAACAAAACTAGTTAATCAACGTGAACCATGCTCTGATGAAGAATCAAAACAACTACACTTAATGTCCTTTGAGAATAACACTCGCAAACACAGAAGGAAAACACTTTCCCACTTAAGATGGAACCCAAGCAGCAAAAATTTTGCTTTTCTTTTGGGGTAGTGTGGATACAAATAACTACATAGTGATACAGAATCTCAGTTAAAAGCACCATGTCTGATAGTAATTTTCGCCACTAGAACATGAAAAGAAATACTAAAACTCAGGAATATGAGTATGAAATGTTATGAGACAGAGAAACTTACATTTCCATCCTTCTCAGAAGACTCTGGCTTTACTGATTTCTTCAGACCAATCAACGCTCTAATCCACTTCCCTGATACACCCATAGCTAGTGCAGGTTTATCCCAATCTAGCAAAACCTGGCACAGAAATATTTGCAAAAGTAGTTGATTATACACAATCTTAAATAGTCTATGAGCTATGAGAACAAAAATGACAAGACAAGCACAAAGCATCAGAGTGAGCAAGCTTAACATATAAAATTTATTTTAAAATGACAATTCAAATACGTCACAGTAATATGCCTTCTTATGACTTTTATAGCCTACATTGGTTATTATGATTGGTCTAATTTCTAAGTTTATTTCCAAAATACTATTACTTTACTGAATTCGTTACAACTATAGGAACAGAGTTTTCACTTCTAAGCAACCATGAACAGTGGGGAAGTGAAGTATCTCCTAAATCTGCCATAACACAATTACTACATATTAAGTGATGAAAATGCACCTTTTCAAATTACTAGTGTTTACTCTTTTATTTCTATTTTGGCTTCATGACTAATACTACTTGATCAAGACATTGACCTCGTATAAATCAAAGACCATTATAGTATGAAAAAGGGTAATACATGGAATAGCTCCATTGTCAAAGCCATATTTTGTGTCATGGAGGATCAGCCATAAACTGCAAATCTGAACACAGGTCGGCCTACCAACTATTAAGGTTTTTTTTTTTTCACTGTCATATGAAGGCCTGGATAGCTAAGAATTGCAACTTGCACAGACTACAACATTAGGTTTATGTGCACGCGCTAAATTTCACAAAAAAGTGTACTTGAATAAGGCGATACTCGGAGTTGCGAAGTCTGTTATAGTGCTAGGTGTTTTAAACACATGCATACACACAAAAAGTAACCAGAATTGCTTAAGAACTTGCAGAAAATGTCTTTTCAACTCATGGAAAATATGGAAGTGCTTTCAATGCTTGAACTAGTGCACTAAACCGAAGTGAAAACGACCACAAAAATTGAAAAAAAAAAAAAAAAAAAAAAAAAAAAAAAAAAAACCAAAACTACAAAGATCAAGATTCTAAGTCAAACAAAGAAACTTAGATGAGTAATGATAACCCAGGATGTTGACAATTGCCCTGAATTAAAGTTGACTTGGTTGCTTGAAAAATGAATTGATGCGCAATAGATTAAAACCTAGAATTGTGACTTCGCAACACTTCAATTTAATGACATTAAAACCTAGAATTCCAAGCAAGAAAAACTCAGATCCAGGAATAGAAGAGTTGAGACACAATTCACCTTAAAGTCAAGCAAGAGAGATTATCACAGAGATAAAATTCACCATCAGAGAATGTGGCGAACCGTCACGAGTTAAATGCCGAGTTCTCGTTCACGCAAACTCGGTCCCTATTCAGAAGATTTCCTTGTGAAGCTCGTTCTCTATCACTCCTCAGTGATTTTCAGTAGAAAATAATAATAATAATAATAAAAGCCAGAAAGTAGATAAGAATGTAAAACAGAAATTAATTAAAAAATAATAAATGAAGTAGGATGTAATAATTATAATACTTATAATTATGATAATGAAAACGTTGGATACTATATGCTAATATTTTAATGATACTAAATAACAGATTTATTTTAAAAAAGAAGGGAGGGAGCACGAGTATAGAATGGGAATTTAAGACAGATGTTGTCTAACTTGCACCGGGACGGTATCAGCAGACAAGACGGTGTTGTCTAACATGCACCGAGACGGTAGCAGCAGGCAAAACGACGACGTGCAGCTGTCAATGGAGTGATTCACGGAGACGTGTTAGTGCGTTATTCCCACCTTGTCTTCATAAGATTAATCAATAATCAAATAAACTAGAATTATAGAATGACACAAGAAAATTTTCAAAATATTTATTATTATTTTACTCATACGTGTTTTTTTATGTTTTTTTATTATTTTGGGTATCCACCACTCTTTCAAAATGTATAGTGATATTATGAGATATTTTTATTGTCTTTTTTTTTGTCACTCTCTCATCTAGGTGAAGACAATCTCAAATTGTCTGTTTCTTCTCTCTCCACTGCACTATTTAAATTTTATTGTGTTTTGGTTCTTTCTCTATCTTCCTTGAGATTTTTTTAGTTTTTCTTCTCCTTTTAGGTAAAATGCGAAATTGTGTATGAAAAGATTGAGAGTATAACTTTTTAAAACACAGTGCACACGAACATTATATTTGAGGTTAATGTGATATATATACATATATAAATAAATAAATGAATTGTTTAACAAATGTTCATTTTAGTTCATTACGTTTGTACTTCTGTTTTTAATAATATCCTCAAATTTAAGTTAAAAAAATGTGAGATTTTATATTTTTTTAGTATGTTTTGGTTTTTGAAGAAACTTCATTCTTTAAGTTACGCTTCTTATATGTTTTTTTTGGATTTGTTTATTCTGAAATAAGTCCATTTTGTTCTTATTTTATAAGTGGTATAAAATTTTCATATTTTAATACTTACATGTCAAAGAAAGGCTTGGCTTTATAGTTTATTTTTTTTTATTTAGTAAGTGGTCAAGATATTTGAATGTTGTGCTTCTTACATTCTTTGCTCAATTTATTTATTATTATATAAGTTCATTATGTTTTCACTTTATATAGGTTATAAAATTTGTTTTCATGTTTTTATGAATGTTTATACGGTGATTGTTTGTTTTATTTTGTGTTCCTTTCATGTTAAAAAAACTTTTAATTATATGTTTTACTTCTATTTCATGGTTATTAGTGAAACCTGAATTAAGTGGATACATCTTGTGATTATATGTGTTTGGTGCTTATGTTGTTGATATAAGTTGATTTTCTCTTTATTTTATGTAGGAAATATGTTTTGGAGTTTGTTTGCATTTTAAAATGTTTATATATATTAGTTATGTATCAAATGTTTAGTTTGACTTTATTTTCTCTAAGTTTATATAAAGGATAAATTTTATAATATATTTGCATTTCAAGTTGATTACATGTGCAAGTTACTTTTTTATTTTGTCCTAATTTGAATATATTTCAAAAAATGTTTACATTTTAAGTTGCTTATATACAGTAGTCTTGTTTTGATTGTTTTCGATTTGATTTGATTTTCTCTGATTTTATATGGAGAATAGGTTTCAAAAATATGCTTACTTTAAGCTACTTATATATGCATATTATTTTTTGATTTTGTCTTGATTTGAACATGTTTTCCAACTAAATATTTGGATTTTAAGTTGTTTAGATTTGTATGTTATTTTTTGATTTTGTCCTTATTTGAATAAGTTTTAAAACTAAATATTTGCATTTTAAACTATTTACATGTATTAATATTTTTGTACATTAAACTGATATGCATGATTTACATTTTATAATGTGGTTGTTCAATTTCATTAACTCATTAGATAACGATAACGTATTTTATTGTTTTATGTACAAGTTAAACATGTTTAACAATACTTCATTTAGTTGCTGTTTATTTTTGTTCATCCTCGTATAATTTTGTTTGTTTTTAATTACACGAGAAATATGTTTCACAATATTTTGTTTTGTTATCCTATATTTTTGTTAGGTCACTCTATACTCAAACTCTAATCTCTTAGGTAAATGAAGCTACGTTTATCTATTAAAAGTCAATTATTTGAACAATCAATAATAAAATTCCTTAATACTCTCTGTGGTGAAAAGAGACGATAATGGAAGATGTGGGTACAGCTAACAGAATAAGCAAAATTCTAATCATAGTCACTAGTTTCACTAGCTTCGGGGTTATTTTGTCTTAATCGTTTCTTCTTTTTTCTGTTATAGTGATGCAATGACACAAGTACAATGATAACACATAATATTACTAATATTTAAATTATCTCAACTAAATATTAAAATAGAATACTTAATATAATTACAATTGAATATAATTATTTTAGAAATTTGTTATCCGTTTTACAAGAAATAATGATACGCGTTCTAAATACTCTTCTATAATATTTTATATGTTTGATTACTTCGATTATAGAATGTTTCAATCATTTAAATTTTCCCAATGATATAGAAAGGAAAGTAAAATTTATCATAAAAATATAAATTTTTCTAATGTCTAACATCCTCTAAGACTCTTTTGGTAGAGAGAAAAAATTCTATATCCAAAATTAACAATTCTTATATTAATAAACGTAAAAAAAAAAATATTTGGCATGTCTGTATTTTGATTATTGGAAAAGTATTTATGAAAATATTCATCAAAATCACTAATTCCTCACCACATTATATAATCTAATAAAAATAACATGATTTGCTGTTTAGTAAATTGTTTTACTCAAGAAAGTTAGTTTCCCATCTCCCTAATGCCCATGAGGCTGTTTTGGTAGAAAAATTGGTTAAAAACTATGATAAAAGACTTTTTTTTTTTTAAATGTTATATTCTAAAAAGTAGATCAAAGATAAGAAACATATTTTTCCAACATCGAGTTTCCGGGAATCTGAAAATTCCTTTTTTACCAAACGTGAAAAATATAATTTTCCAAATATTGTTTCATGTTGTGAACAATCACAGAGCATGCAAATGGAAATTAAGGATTGTATTTTTTTAATGATAATGCGTAAATACAAGTCATCACGCGACAAATCATTATTTTATTAAACTTAAGGAGATGAAGAGAATGAAAATGTGATTCATGTAGTTAAACTTGTTAAAATCTAAAAAGCTTTGATAAGGCCAGTGCCTAACAAATTATTTATATTAGTCACATAAGCATATTTACAAAAATAAAAACATAATTTAAAATATCCAATAAACAAAAATATTTTTATAAAAACAAAATGTGTATTTAATTACCATGATAAATCATAAAAAGATAGAAAAAAAGAATGAGCGGCTGAAAATGGAGTAAATGGAATGGGACCAAACGTGTTAGTGGCAGGCATTCGTGGATCCTAAAGAAGTCAAGTCTGGCGCCTGGAGTTCGCAAATAATTTAATAAAATAATTAAAAAAACAAAATAAAATAAAAGGTAAAAAACTTGGGCTTTTTGCTAAAGAAGGATTAGAAGAAAAACCTATTGATCCATCAAAGCGTCAGATGAATCCAACGGTTCACAATCACTCACAAAAACTTGGCGAATAAAAGTTCTAGATCCTTCTGCAATCGTGGCCATCTAACGAATCAAGTACGGACACTATTTAAACTCCCGAGACGAGGAATTAGTGAATAACATTGGCTTAGAGCGCTCATTACTTCTTCCTCGTATTCCTTGGAGATCTAGTGCAGAAACTCGTGAAAACTAGGGTTAGGGATTCCGAGGTTGAAGAACACCATGTTTGGAAGAGCGCCCAAGAAAAGTGACAGCACCAGGTACTACGAGATCCTTGGCGTCGCCAAAAATGCGTCGCCGGAGGATTTGAAAAAGGCTTATAAGAAAGCCGCCATCAAAAATCACCCCGACAAAGGCGGTGATCCCGAGAAGGTAACCGGCGTCGATTTTTCTGATACGTGAACATTTTTTCGTATTTGATTTGATAATTCCGAATAGGTTTTGTACTGAACAGGTTTGAATTGTTATTAATTGTTTGATTGATTACATAATTAATCGATGGGGTATGCGTGACTATTTGTTCTGTTTAATTTAGGGTTAGGGGAATTGGAGGGGAGAAAGAGGGTTAGAGATTGTGTTTAGTGGTTTTGATGTGATTGGATGGTGTTGTTTGTTATTCTGTGATGTTGAGAATAGGATGTTGTGCTGATTAATTTTGGTAATTTTTTGTGTAGTTCAAAGAGCTTGCTCAAGCCTATGAGGTTCTGAGTGACCCTGAGAAACGTGAGATTTATGATACTTACGGTGAAGATGCTCTTAAGGAGGGAATGGGTGGTGGCGGTGGTGGCCATGACCCGTTTGATATCTTCAGTTCGTTCTTTGGTGGAAGTCCGTTTGGTGGGGGTATGGTTTGTTTATTTGGTTACTGTTGAAAGGGCTTTCCTTCAAATGGTAATTGTGTGAAGTGTTAAGAGGAGTTTTTGCTTGTTGAGTTTGAACAGGTGTTAGCAGTAGAGGAAGGAGGCAGAGACGAGGGGAAGATGTGGTTCACCCTCTAAAGGTTTCTTTGGAGGATCTTTACCTTGGAACGTCTAAGAAACTCTCTCTTTCAAGAAATGTGTTGTGCTCAAAATGCAATGGGTATGTGTCGTGCTTTTAGGTTTTATATCTTGAAGGACATGTTTATTGCTTTGCTTTGTTTTGCTACCTTAAGAATCGGTTTTCTAATTTGTTGTATGTATTGCAGGAAGGGTTCAAAGTCTGGGGCTTCAATGACTTGTGCTGGTTGCCAGGGTAATGGTATGAAGGTGTCCATTAGGCACCTTGGTCCTTCTATGATTCAACAAATGCAACATCCTTGTAATGAGTGTAAGGGCACTGGAGAGACTATCAGTGACAGAGACCGATGCCCTCAGTGCAAGGGAGAAAAGGTTGTTCAGGAGAAGAAAGTACTTGAAGTTGTTGTGGAGAAGGGAATGCAGAATGGACAGAAAATTACATTCCCTGGTGAAGCTGATGAAGCAGTATGCGGAGCTATTGAGTACAAAATTTTTTATACTGGTATTGAGCTGGAGTATAGGACTTAGACTGATTTTGAGCTTTGTGTTTTGCAGCCTGATACAGTCACTGGGGATATTGTATTTGTCCTGCAACAGAAGGAACATCCAAAGTTCAAAAGAAAGATTGAAGACCTTTATGTTGAGCATACTTTGTCTCTCACTGAAGCTCTATGTGGCTTCCAGTTTGTGCTGGCTCACTTGGATGGCCGACAACTCCTTATCAAATCAAACCCTGGTGAAGTTGTCAAGCCTGGTAAGCAAATTGTGAGTCTTGGTTGTACTTGATGATTGAAACTTGGATGCTTCTGACTTGGAATATATTATTTCTTGCATGCAGATTCATACAAGGCTATAAACGATGAGGGAATGCCAATGTACCAGAGGCCGTTTATGAAGGGGAAGCTTTACATTCATTTCACGGTGGAATTTCCTGATTCTCTGGGCCTTGATCAGGTGAAGGCCATAGAGGCTGTTTTGCCAGCGAAGCCTTCATCACAAAACTTGACAGAGATGGAGCTAGACGAGTGTGAGGAGACTACACTCCATGATGTGAACATGATGGAGGAAGAGTCAAGGAAGAGGCAACAACAAAGTGCGCAGGAGGCTTACGAGGAGGATGACGACATGCATGGCGGTGCTCAGAGAGTGCAGTGCGCTCAGCAGTAATGGTTGAGCCACAGCAGCAGAGCAGGAGTAGGACCTGTGGTGTGATGATTTTGATTATGATTTTTTTAGCAGTATATTTACGGGACTAAACATAATTATTGTTTGATCAATCGATTTTGACAACCAAACACCTTATCATTTATTCTTAACACATTATTTTACCGAAGCATCGAAATACAGTTTATCTTCATCTACTCACCTCTGCCTGCATCGCTATCTCTTTCATCTATCCAAGAAATTTTGTTGTTGTGTTACTTTTAAATTTTCTATGCCTATGGCATTAGAGGACCAACATATTTTAATTAAATTATCAAGATTATAAATAATATAAATTATCTATCTATTTAACTTTCCCTATTCCCTAGGAATTAGAGGGGGTGGGGGTGATAGTAAGTTTAATTTAGACATTTTAAGAGACGTTAAGGAAATATATATATATATATATATATATATATATATATATATATATATATATATATATATATATATATGTATGTATCCTTAAACTTTAAGTTAAAATATATTTTTATAATATATAAGTATTTAGTGAAATTTTTTAACATTATATTTTCAGTCTCTTAAATCTGAGTTATTTTTTCTTTTCTATTTTTCAAATTAAATAAATGATAATTTTTAGAGGATTTATTAGATCCTTTATATTAAAAGTGAATTTCTGAATCTCTTAAAATCGATTTTTTAAGTCTTTTAATTTGGAAATGATTTATTTTATTTTTTAAAGTTGAAATCTTAAATATTTATAAGAATAAATTTACTCTGAAAAGACATTTTTAATTGTGTTTTAAATATTCTTCCTCATTTTTCTCTTTTTTTTCGTAATAGTGGTTTAAGTGATTAATATTATAACTGATGTATTTTTTTTATCTTTTACTTTTTTTATATTATCTTGAATAGTATTTTAACTTAAAGTTTTGATTTTGAGAATAAAATAGAATAATTTGACTAAAATCGCGAATTTAAAATAGTTTAATAGACTGTAAACAAATATCTTAAGACTAAAAGTATATTCCAACAAAATAAAATTTTATTTATTAAGTTAAAAACAATTTATATTGGATAGTTAAGAAAATATATTTTGGATTCTGATTCAGGAAAAAACCAGCTATTTTTGAATTGTATTAATTTATTAATTTTGGACTTGTCTAAAATATTTTCTAGCTGTCAGGTCGGCAAAGAAATGCAATTTCAGCCTCCTTTTGAAACTTTTTTAATATTAAATTGGCTAATTGAGCATTTTCAAGATATAAGTATTGTCAATTTTAGTGAAACAGATAAGAGAATACATACTAATTTAAAATAAATTAGAAAATAAATAAGCTCGTTTATAGAGTTTCTTATAATTTCACATACATAAATGAGGATATTTTTTTCAGTCAACTAGAAATTTTACGTAACTGAACATTTTATCTGATTTCTCTTAAGAGAAGAAATGGCAATTTGAGTTACTAAAAGAGAAATCCTTTATAAATAAGTTGTAAAACAATACCAATTAAATAATTTCTTTATTGATAAATCAAAATGCGAAATACATCAGGTCTTAACATAATATCTATTCATAAATATATAATATTATATAATATCCCGTGTGTTATGACAATACAAAATAATTTTTAAGTCAAAGATACAATCAATTAAATATTCACTATCTCAAATTCTAAAAAGATTATCAACAAATTTGTAGTAATCTTGACTTTTGATTCTCCGTAGTATGTTATTAGTATTTTAAAATCATTTATAAAATATACAACATGTCCATGTGAAAATAAAAATTTTGAATTCTTAGAATCATCCCTTATTTTACTTGAAATAATAAAACTCAAAAAATTATGAGAAAATATAAAAGAATAAAAGAAATGAGTCTAAAAAATTTGCAAGAATTGGAGAAAGTGTAATGTCAATTTTAGTTTTAATACTCAATTACAAATATTATCCTATATATTCTAGCATCTAAAATAAAAATTATGAAAGAAAATCATTAGAATTGAAAAAAAACACATCTTTCATTTTATTTGTTTTTTTACAAAATTAATTTCATTTGTTTCCAAAAAAAAAAAAGATCAAGACATATAGTCAAATTAGTATTTAAAATAATTTTAATTTAAATATAAAAATTTAAAAAACCTAAAACTAATAGTGTATAAGAAAATGTTAGCTTAAACCTTGTAAACATACAAAGTTTTCCAACTTTTACGGGGTTGTTTTTCCTTATTTTCACATGTAATACTAATTACTTATTGTTTTAAATATTTGTTTTTGTTTTGTAATTAATGTATTAAGTAATTATAAAAATACTTATCTCTTTTTTTATTTGTCAAATTAATGGAATTTTCTTTTTCTATGCGTGATGTTTTCATTTTCAATCAATTGACAATATTTTACTATCCTTAACTTTGTTATATTTGCTATTTTGTTTATTTATTTAGTTTAATGTATATTCATAAAAATAACCTCACTTTTTGAAGGAAATGTATTTATCTAAACTTCCTTCCTTTTATTTTAAAATATAAGGTTAGAACTAACACTGAATTTCACACTACATAGTGTTAAAAAAATAGACAACTAAAATTTTTTTCTCTTCAAATGAACATCATCGCAGTTATCAATACCGACACGAAAAGTGAAAGCATGCATACAAGGGACTGCTAAACATTCTCCCAAAAAAACCACAAGTTTTCAAGCAAAACAGATAACAATTCTATTGGTGGGTAATATCAATCTTCTTTTGGAGATGCCGGAATAACTGAGGAATTGTAAACGAGGGCTTGTCCCATGATTTGATACATAGTTTTGCCACAGAGAGAAGACTTTTAAGCTCCGTACAGTCATAATTGTTACCAAGATCAGGGTCTATCATCTTATCAATGGAATTGTAAAATCGTGATTCTTGGATCCATTCGATCAAATCGGAACCTTCCATCTCTGAGGACTGACCGGTGACCAGTTCTAGTATGAGCACTCCAAGTTGGAATATAATCCTACAACTTTTCTGCTTCAAGCAATCTGAAACAGACCAGGATGGTGAGCAAATATGAGAAGTAACCAAAATGTAAGCACTTTCAAATTTAATTTTGTTGAAACTTGTTGTAAGAGTAGTTTACAAGAAGTGACCTTCTGAATATGGCATCGTAATAGAATCTCCACCGGATGGAAGAAGACCAAAGTCAGATAGCTGTAATTGCAGAAGTCAATCTAATTTAATACCATTTCTAAACTATAGTGTCAATCTGAAACGAGATATAATATAAAGAAGGCAAGAGTTTACAGTGAGAAAGGGAACTATTTCCTTACTTTGGCTGTGAAGTTCTCATCTAACATAATATTGCTTGAGGTGATAGAAACATGACACACAGGTGGTTCGCTGAAGAGAAACAAATATTCCTGCTTCCACCAGAATCAACACATGGACAAAATTCAGATAACCATGCATGAAAAGAGACTCTTAATCTTTCTTAGCCATCACACTGTAAGCTCAGGTAGAAAAGTGAGACCACCGTTTGTTCAATTTGCTACTTATGCAACAAAGAATTTCGTGATCTTAACATTGAGCAATTGTCACCTGTGTTGGTTTAACCTTGTTGACTAATGACGATAGTCAGAATCCCAGTTCATATTTTTAGTAGTTAGCAGAAATAGTAAACGACACTGATCGCCAATTGAATCTACAAAGAAGCTAACTTCTTCCCTCGTGTATGGAACCAAGTGAGCGAGTTTCCAATACTCACTTTGCCATGTGACTATGTAAGTTAACATGAGTTTTCCCATATCAATAATCAATTTAAAAACTCAACGACACATAAGAATCTCATGTTCTTCGAATTAATTGCCACAAAAATTTAATAACATCGCAATTTCATGCTGAAAATATCAAGCTATTCTGGTCTCAGACATGCTTTAGTTTGCAGAACTTACCAGTGCAGCCACAACGCCATTAGCTATCTGTAACCTCGTCCTCCAATCTAAGGGTGTCTTCAAAGGGTCTGCCAACACCCAATCATTGAAACAAAATCAAAACTTTTGATTGAGAAGCTCCTCTAAAACATTTTTTTTCAACTTTCTAAATTTACCATTTAGATGATCCTTCAAGCTTCCATTTTCTATGTTGTCAAATATGAGCAATCTGAAGAAACGTAATAAAAAAACAGAATCACAAACTTGCTATACCTATCCACACACAATACCGAGAACACTAACAGTACCAGTGATCTACATCAAATTCTTACACAAGAGAATGTTGAACAACTAAACCAAGAAGATAAAATATATCAACATTTTTCAAGATTTATAAAAAGCGTTCCATGGCTATAATATCAAGAAACAAGACAAAATTATGATCGCAATTTAAGACCTACAATTTTTTATTTTTTATTTTTTATTCATAAATCATAACGAAAAAACAGAGCATGCTGAAGGAACCTCTTGTGATTGCGCCCCACGGAAAAACCCTTGAGCGAGAGAAGGTGGCGATGTCGCAAGCGACCCAAGAACTGCACGTGTTTGTAGAAATGATCGCTTCCTCCATCGAAGCCTTTGACTTCTCTCACCAAACAAAGGCCGCCACTCTCTTCAAACCTGGCAGCATACGCAGAAACATTGGAATTGCTATAAACAACTCTGTGGAAGCCGTCCGTTGCTCTTCGGACATCTTTATACGAAACTCTCCGCACAAAAAACACGGCACCTGAAGAATTGAACAGAACGATGGAGAACTCGGAGCGTGGAGTTCAATTTGATAATTGGATTGAAATTTGACGAAATTGAGAGAGGAGTGATCGAGAGAAAGGAGTGTGGAGTGAGAATTGTAATTACCGGAGCGAGATCGGTGAAGCCATGTGAGAAGGTAGCGACGGAGCTTGCGGATGAAGGGATCCATGGAGATGTTGGTTTAGGATAACGGAGTTTAGAGGAGATGTAACACCGTCAACTTCCATTCGCTTTAGATGTTTGCCAAACGGGAACAACGGACTTTTTATGAGAACGAATCTGCGGATTCCTGTTACCTTTGGCCTTCAGGACACAGCACACTGGTAACTGAAGTGTTGAACGGAACAGATTCAACGTGCGTCAACGTCAACTTGGGACTTGCATCAATTATGACTCTCATTTTTTATTCAATAACTTTTGGGAATAATTATATGATTTTGAATAAATTTTAATAAATAATAATAAAAACATATTATCAACATGTTTAATAAAAAGCTCTCCATCACTTAAAACACTTTATTAGTACTAGCAAGAATACATAGATCTCCTTAAATGTGTATGCACTTTTTTATTACATTAAAATATGTATAATTTTATTATTTTATTAAATAATTATTAGAAATAATACAATTTAAAGTATATACAAAATTTTTTAGAGATAATATTAAAATTATATAACTCTTATTTAAAAAGGAAATTTTTTCGTTATTTTAAAATAAAAAGAATTTTACTTAATTATTTATTTCATTAAATAAATAAATAAATTATTTTTTATTTTCTTATAGAATAAAATTATCTAATTAAAATGTAAAGAAAGTTACTAAATGGAATATCCTTTTTATATAATAATGACTAGCGAAAACACTTACACTTTCAAATATGTATATTCACATTTTTATTAGATCAAATTATATAATTTTATTGTTTTCATGAATAATTAATTAAAAATAATAAAATTTAGAACTATTATTTTTAAGAAGAAAAATTATTAATTATTTTAAAATAGAGAGAACGTGTTGTATTATTTACTTTAAAAAATAAATTATTTATTTATTTTGATTTAAAAGGAATTTATGTAATTATTTATTTTATTAAATAAATTTCACAAAATTCAGCACGACTTCTAGTTCATTATTCAGTAGCCGTTAACTAGTCAATTTTATAATATCCTTACTCCAATTATTAGTCTCCTATTAAGGAATGAACTACTAATTGAAGTCATCATATTTTTCTCTTTTTTTAGCCCATTTTATATAAAATCAATTTGGAACATTAAAATCAATTTAAAGAACCCACTCAATTTCACACTTGCATACAGGCCAGGCTGGCGACACAATTGGCCAACTCTAAGTACACACCCAAGAGTGGGATGTATTCCTAAACTATTCCATTTTTTTAAAATGTTTTAATTTTAAAATTAAATAAATAGTTTTAATAGTTATTGTGAATAAATAATTTTAAGCACACAATGATCAATCTTTCTCTCTAATAAAATAAAACCTCTAATCAAATTCATGTATCTTTCTTATTTTATATACATATATTAGAAGAGACTCAATACTAGATTAACAAGAATTTCTTAGTAAATAAATTTAATTAAGTGATGATATTTTGACATCACTATTCATCTTTGACATCATTTAATATTAATATATATTATTATTTTATTTATATATAATATTTTATTAATAAAATATAATATCAAATAAAAATATACAGTGGTCTCAAACTAGTATTTTCCAATTTAACCTGACTTAGATATTACTCAACTTAAAACAACCAGTATCTCTAATCTATTACAGAAAAATAGGTTATACATACGGTTCATTTCACTTCAAAACAATGATAGTCTTTTATTTTTTTTTCAATATAGAAAAACTAAAACTAAATTCTATATTATTAAAATAATTATAACAAAAAAACTACTACTACTACTTGAAAATATAATTCATTGTATACCAAACATAAAATTTTTATTCAGCAGTCTGCCTAAGACGAGAAGAGAGGGATGAGGGCCTGGATCGAGTTTGATTTTATTGACAATAGAGTCTAATTTAAATGCATGTGATATGTATGATAATTAAGGATTTTTTTTTTTCAAATTGGGGTCATTCGTTACATAAATATTTAAAATGAACAATTCACTTGAGTGTGATACAATTTATTTTAAAAAAAATCATATTATTTAAGTACAATTTTATTTTTATAGTGACGGTGAAATGTATAAGGTACGGACAAGTTTTATGTTAGTTTAGAAATTATGTGTAGGAGTCACGATTTAGATTAATCACTGTGATTAAGTGAAGTAATGTATCTTAGGGCTGACTTTACTGTTGATGATTCGTTTGTGATAGAAAAAAAAGACATAAGCACAACGAATATTTTTAATTGAAATCGTTACCATCTCAAACTCATCAGGAAAAAAATTAAGTAAAACATGTAACTTCATTTAAGCATGATGATTAGTTTAAACAAATTTATAGCAACGGTTTTCAAGTTAATAAAGAACTCTTCCTTAACATACACAATTTCACATTTTTTCTTATTTTGTTAAAGTAAAATTGTGTATGATATTTTCACAGTAAAATCATGTCAATCTAGCATGAGTTGTCAATTTTAGTAATTAATCTTTTTTCCAATTTTAACATTTGTGTAAGGTTTTAAACTATATTAGAAAAAAACAATAATTGATAATGAAAATTTAAAAATCTTATAATAAATGAAAAAAGTAGAATTTAGAATTGAGACATGTTGATTTAAATAAAAATTATGGAAAAAAGAGGAGTTAGACACGAATGGGAATATCTTGAGTAAACTCTATTGTTTTAAATTGTTTTAAATTCTTATTACACTATGTCAAGGTATTTTTTTTAATTTTTTTATCACGAGTTCCTGAATTAAGTTCTTAATGAATTCAATTTTGTTCGATTCATAAGAAAATTTATATTTTTTTAGTCCAATCTAGCTTATACATATGATAATTTGAATTAATTCACGAATTGTGCTGAACAATTTTTTCTCTATTTTAAATATAACATAAAGTAAATTATAATAAAAAGTATAGAAGATAAAAAAATAAGAGTCTTTCTTTATATTTTTATATTTATTCAATATTTTCTACAATTTTCCTTTATTAATCTATACAGTTTAATACATCATTTAAGATACTAAGTTGACATATGATTCTTTATTTAAATATTTAAAAACTATGAGTATTAAATACAATCAATTAGAATCAAGGGAAAAATTGCATATAGACTAAAATATAAGACGTACAAGTGAAATTATGCTAAAAAATATATTATGTGGTTTTTTAGGCTTTCATTTAGCATTTTGTTTCCATTATTTCTAAAATTCTGGAAGATTTTAAATCTCTAAGAATTATAAGTCCTTTAACTTTGAATTGCATTTTAGTGTATTAGTTCAGTATTAAATTATTTACTGGAAACGAAATGGTCCACAGCATGCGAACCCAATATATTTAAGGAGTTTTAAAATAACTCACACCTACTCTCTTAATTAAACAATTATATATTGCAGAACTTATTTGCGATACAAATATTCTTTAATATACTTTTAACATAAATCATATACAACAATAAAAACACTTAATTTAATTGAATTTATCAATATCTTAAAATATTTTGCAATATTAATGTTTTAAAAAAATTGTTTTAACTACTTCTTTATATAAAACACGAGTACTCATCATATTTAATAGGACAAACACAAAAGCAAGACTTGTATAAAAAATTATAATCTTAAATAACTCCATTATGTTGGTGTTTTTTATACTAAGTACCTAATAATTAAAATTTTTTATTAGAGTTTTATTATTACTTTATTTCCTTATATTATGTTTGTTAATTTGATACTTAATGAGTCCATGTGTTATTGATCAATTTAATTGGTCTAAGAATAGCCACTTTTTGTCCCCCTTATATGCTCTGGAAGTCTATTAATGTCAACTGATCCTACACCATCCAACCCAACAACACCTTTTATATTGTCTCCAACTTCAAGTTCAAAAGCTCACCACCTACCCTTCCTTCCAAACTGTCAACCCTAATTATATACCATAACCCTAATTATATACCATAAACTAATCTAATATACCTTATTCCTGTTCAAAATCCAAGAAAGACGAAAAAAAAATATAGTTTTGTAAAAGAAAATACTATTTTGAGACTATTATTTATTTTATACTTTTATTTTACATTGTATTTTATTAATAAAATATTATATATAAATAAAATAATAATATATTAATATTAAATAGTGTTAAAATGAATAACCACTCTCTCTTTTGCAAAAGTCAAAATTGGGCAGGACATAAGAAAGACTGATACCCCTGTCTCCTTGTAAAATAAAAGCTGCAAATAGATTTGATAAAACGGGTCCGTTTGGATTGCCAAGAATGAAATAGAGAAATAGAATAAGCTGGCCTCGTTAGGCTGAGAGAGGTGGTGAACCACTTCCCTCAAACTCTACATCTTAAATTTTTGTTTCTTTATAATTTTATAAATTTTTTATTTTTTAAACATATATGTATAATATATATATATATATATATATGTTGAAATATTTTATTAGTTATTGATTAGTTAATATCTTAAACTGAAAAAAAATTAAAATATTTTTTTACTTGTTCGAATTATTTTATTGGAAATAGAATTTAGAATTTAATTTGTAAATATTATTTTATTTAAATTAAAACATCAAAAACAAAATAAATATTTTTTGAATTATTTTTTATTTAAATTAAAAAAAAGAGTTAGTAGTTCAACTCTCTCCGTCTCTAATTAACATTCGGAGATTAGACAAGTTATGTTAAAATAAATTAACAAACTAAAATATCAACCTAACTTACTAAATTAAGAAAGAACTATAAACCTACCAAATTTAACCTATTTTATCACTTAATAAACATAAAGTAATTTTCAATCTATTTTTAAACACTAACTTAAAAAAAAAACACATTATGAGTTTACAAGTGAAAGACATTAATTATTTTTTCAACTAAATCATTTCAATTATTATGATTCCTAGTTAGGTTAACAATTTGTTTTTATCTTTTTCTTCCACTAAAAATTATTTGAGTAGAAATGGAGTGTAGAACTAAATATACTAAAACATTTCATATAATAACAATTTGTTAATCAAACATAAAAAAAAAAAAAAAGAAAAACAAGAAAATTAAAAAAAA
>Ga0209489_105383_pt1 | contig 22275 bp, 7 predicted proteins | sample SiratrowhiteBW_FD_187527 | JGI IMG/M metagenome (GOLD analysis project Ga0209489, IMG submission 187527) | Root nodule microbial communities of legume samples collected from California, USA - Siratro white BW (SPAdes) (version 2) | ecosystem: Host-associated > Plants > Roots > Nodule | place: USA...
CATAAGAGTCAACAATATAAGCAGAAGACACAGATCCATTAATAATTTCAGAAACATTCAGTACAAAGAGACCTTGATCACAATATCCCTTCCCCACAAACACATTATTTTTTGTCATCACAATCTTGTCAGATTCAAATGACACTTTGACCCCTACTTTTCCGAGTGCTACAGAGATCAAATTAACTCTGATTGATAGCACATGCAGCACGTCACTTAAAGCCAAAGTCTTCCCAGATGTGAGCTTTAGAAGAACTTTACCTTTTCCTAAGACAGAAGTAGTCCTAGAATCACCAAGATAAACTTGTTCTTCTCCATCCCCTACACTGGAGTAGGAGGAAAATGCATTTCTGTTTGCACAGATATGCCTGGTAGCCCCAGAATCTACCACCCATTTGCTCACATTTGTCACAAGGTTCACTTATGAAACGACCGCACAAATTGTATCTTCCCCTTCGGCTATATTTGCCTTAGGAGGATTGTCGTTCTTGACCCTGGGTCTGCACTGAGGTGCATGGTGACCTGGCCTTCCACAAACAAAGCAGTTTCCCTTCTTCTTGAAGGTGGGTTTGGGTCCACTCGGACGGGAAAAATTAGATTTATTTTTCTTGTGATCAGGTTTTTTCTCGTACCTTTTCGGAGCTGGTCTGTCTTCCATCGTATTTGCTTTGGCAGATAAAGCCTTAGCCCTTGCAGCAGCACACTCCTTCCGGTTGGTGTCTTCAATGATGATGTGAGTGATGAGGTCTGGTAGCGACATCTGTTTATGCCTGTGCTTCAGCTGTTGTTTGTAGTCTGTCCAGGACTGCGGAAGTTTCTCGATCAGAAGTTCTGAAACAAATTCATCAGGTAGAACAATATTCTCTGCTTTAATGTCTTCAAGTAGCTTGTGATATTCATTGATTTGAATCTTGATATCCTTGTCCTTTATCATCTCCCAGCGGTAGTACTTTTCGATAACGAATCTTTGTCGGACGACATCTTCGGCAGTGTATTTGAGAATAAGAGAATCCCAAATTTCCTTTGCTTCCTTATAGGAGCAATACATCGAACAAATCGTTAGATAATGCACTGAGCATGGTGTGACGACATACCTTATTTGCGTGAATCCAATCTTCAATTTGTTTCGCAGAAGAACTGGTGTCCGGTTTGGACGTCGTAACTGCATAAGCAACTCCGTACATGTCTAACAGGGTAGACACACGTTCCTGCCAGCGTCGGAAGTTTTGACCCGAGAAGACTTCAATCTTTGAAACATCCGGAAACGGCTTCGCAAAGATGGTTGACGTTCCGGAAGCACCATTTGATATCTCTGGCATAGTGTTGTTGATCTCCACACCGTCAGCCATAAGTCCTTAAGATTGTTGTAAAGACGGCTGAAAAATTAATAAACTAACTTCCGGAGGCGTGATAAAATATCACTGTCCTTAAGGACTTATCCGCGATAAATGTGCAAGTCCCCCAGGATACAACAGGAACTTCTCAGTTAAAAACTGAGGATTTTAGAACTAGCAAGTTTTCTCTTTAGAGCAAAAATACCCAAGATATCTAAAGAAAGAATAAAGAAAGAGAAGAGAGAATATGAAGAAGAGAAAAAGAGAAGTAGAGGAACTCTTGGTGTTGTGTGATTTTCGGAGTAAGGGGGGCCTCTATTTATAGAGAATGGGAAGTGAGAGGTTTGGGCTGTGAAGGAGTAGTGGAAGAAACGGCCTCCACCATCCACGCCCAAGTGGTTGCCCCTAACGTTCACAAAGTGGTTCTCAACGTTCAAAATGCTGCAACGTTCATGAATCCACGTTTGAAGCTTCTGAAACTGCGTTCGGAAAAATCTCTACGGCACTAACGGGCTAGTGCTGAACGTTATTAGATATTCCCTTTTTTTATTTTGCAATACCTCTAACACTTTAAAGTTTCCTGATTGTATGTATCCGGTAAAGGAAATATCTTTTGGATTGTAGAATTTGTAGGCCAAAAAATTTTGTTATGACTTTCAGATTCTACCATCCAAAAGTTTAAAATTTATGAAAATTACTTCGGATTGAAATGTGCACCTTCAATCTGGAAGCTTTTAAGGGTCTGGAAGCTTTAAGGGTATGAAATGGCTTTTAGATTGAGCAATCCAAAAGTTTATGTTTAACAAAATTAACTTTGGGATTGCAAGAAAAAGGGCTTAAAAGTAAAAGAAACGTTGAAGTGAAGATGAATCTGTTGGTGAATTGAAGGAGAGTGCACTTATGTGAAGGAGGAAGGAAGAGAATGGGAGAAAAAAAAGTGAATGAGAAAACCAAAAATCTAGTGGGTTTGAATGAATGATTTCTCTGTCTCTGTCTCTCCATTCTCCAGACATTAATTATTAATTAATGTACAAAGAAATTAAAGCTAGAAACAATGAAGTAATGTGAATTAGAATAAGTTGGTGGAGAATGGAAGAACAAACATTAATTATTAATTAATGTACAAAGAAATTAAAGCTAGAAGCAATGAAGTAATGTGAATTAGAATAAGTTGGTGGAGAATGGAAGAAAAGACAGTGAATGAGAAAACCAAAAGTCTGTTTGAAGGAGAAATTATAGATCTCTCCATTGCCCAAAATTGCATTATTTATTAACTAATGCACAAAGAAATTAGAGCCATATGGTGGAGAATTGAGAAATGAATGACAAAACCCTACATCAATTAATTAATTAATTAATTAATGATCAAAGAAGAAAGTTAGAAGCAATCTGATTCAGAATAGGTTGGTGAAGAACAAAAAGATAATGAATGAGAAAACCAAAAGTTTAAATTAAAGGATAAACTTTTATGTCTTTCCATTCAATAATATTTTGAGAATGATTTTCAAATTATCATAATCCAAAAATTATTGGACAATTGAAAATAATTTCCAGAAAAATCATCCCTTTATGGGATTGTAGAATTCATAGGAAAAAAATTTGTAAAGACTTAATCCGAAAATCATCCCTTTATGGGATTGTAGAATTCATAGGAAAAAAATTTGTAAAGACTTTCGCATTCTACGATCCGAAAGTTTAAAGTTTTGAACAATTGTGTTTTGAACAATTGCTTCCGGATTGAAATGTACACCTCCAATTTGGAAGCTTTAAGGTTAAGAAAATGGCTTTCTTATTGCACAATCTAGAAGCTTAATTTTAAAAAAATGATTTTTGAATTGTATAATCTAAAAGGTTAAATTTTACAAAAAAAAAAAAAGTTATTAAAATTAAATTTTTGGATTCTGTAATTTGGAAGCCTTTTCTAAAACATTTTCTCTTCCGGATTGTAAAATCTAGAAGATTGTAAGATCACAAAAATGAACCCCACTCGCCGTCCACCGTCGCTCAATACAACAAATCAACTATAAAAAACAATACAAATCATACAACACACTTTACTTTTGCTTCAATCACAAATGGAGGTTTACGTAAAGTGACGAATCTGTGAAAAAAGACAACGACCAACGTTTTTGATCAATGAAGAAAAACTTTCGCATTGTTCTTGCAAATCTCTAAGTTCTTCTTGGAGCTCCATATTTTTAAAATATCAAAAATACTATCAAACTCGTCCAAAAACATCCACACCATTCAACAACTACCTATTACACCACTCTTCTTTTGAATATTCTGGTAAGGATATTTCTAGTATTATTGATTCCTGATAAGGTGCAGGAAGCAATTGCTTTTTCTTTTTCTATCCATAATTTTCTCCTACACCCGATATGGTTATTTCATTAAGCACTTCTATGGTTTGAAGGTGCATCCCGGTGTGGTGAAATGTCGAAAATGTTACTGTTTCACATTTATAAAGAAACTTTATTTTTCTTTTCTCCCTCACTCATTTCATCTTTCTTTCTCGTCACACCCCTATTTCTTGCATTATTCATGTCTGAGATGACAAAAGAGAAGAGTTTCTTTTCCAATGTAAAGTAGGGTTTGAACAAATGTAGAAACAATTAAATGTAGAAACAATTAAATGTAGAAACAATTACATGTTGAGAAAATAAAACTTGAATCATATGGGAACATACTTTTAGGTACTTTAGAAGAAAGATATCAATTTTTTTTGTATCTTTATTATTAATCTTGTATGTTTTATTATTATTATTTCGAAGAATTTATTGATACAATGCCAAAAAAATTCAAAGATGCTCACTTAGTGCATAGGATTGAGAAAATTTATATCTATGACTAGAATAACAACACACAAACTCAATTAAACAAGAAGACAAATAATGAAAGAAGATAATAAAAAGAAAAAGGTGAAGAAGACCAAGTAAATGAAGAGTGATGTGTTCCTTGTAAAAGAATAAGAAATATCATGTTTCTCAAAAATAAGTTTCAAGTGAAAAAATCACTACTTGAGTGTTAAAATTAAGATAAAACTCTAAAACTTTCGTCATATGTTAAGGGCTGAAAATATATTTTCTCAATTTTCAAAAAATCAATATTGTCTTACAAAAACATGTCCATTTACAGGAGAAATAATCTTCAAATACATAAAAAATTAAATTAAATTTTCTAAATCTACAACTTAAGATGAGAATTGAAGAAAGGAAATTCCCTTTTAAAGTGTTTTGAACACTACAACAAATATAAGAAAAAATACAAGAGTCTTTCATAAATGACTTAGAAATCTTGAATCTTTATGAAATAATATACACCTAATAATTTAATGCATTCTCATTACTTTTTTAAAAAAGAAATTTACATTATGATATGCACAATCTATTTTAATCTATTTTGTGACGTTATTGAATAAAATAAGTTATTCTTAAAAAAATATCGACTACCACAAAAATGAAATCTTATCTCATTATTTACATTAGAAGTCTTAAAACAATTGAAAATATTCATCTACAATAAATTAGATATAAAAGATATAAAGTAGGATACAAGGTGCATGAGATTCAATCTTATACTAAAGTTTTTTTTTTTTTTTTTTTTTTGCATGTAATACATTTTTTACAAAAATCTTAAATATGTTTCCTCATGTGTGATAGAAAATAATGTTTTACTTGAAAATGAAAAATAAAAACATTCTAAAATATTTGTCATTTTCTTTTTTATTTTAAATAAAAATTTCTTATGATAAATAAATATTAATGTATACTATTAAAATTTCAATATGATTGCATATTTGGTTTAATTTTATAAGCGTTTTAAATGTTAGAAATCTATAAATTTTTGTTATATTTTAATTTTATAAAATTATGATATTACGTATTTTTTATAATATTTTTGTCTATTTATTGAATCATTAAACTAAATTTATTAATACGGCTGTCGTTAAATCTTGAATCAGACCGGTTTTAAAAATATAAATTTTTTAATACTTAGTTTATATTTTCCTTTTTTTTTTTCATTCCCACGCGCCATATATGAAGCAGGAATGAAGTGGTGATTGAGTCGACAGAAGAAGAAGCTAGAGAACCCTGTAGACATGTGACACGTGTCAAACTTAGGATCCCATGTCCTAAAATAATTATTTCACCTTTAAAAATAAAGTTCAAAATTTATGCTCTTATTAATTAAAAAATTATTTATAATGTGGTATAAAAATAACTACATATTTTATTATTATATATAATATTATCCTTCACATTATAGTTCTAAAATTAATCTCTTACTTTACAGAAAAACTCGTGCTACTCAGACTCCTTTGATTCTTTCTTACTTAGAGTTTTTAATAAAATTATCTTACTTTAATTAGTAATTTTGATTTTATCTCTCAAAGTAATCAAATAATTGAGTTGAATGGTGAGTTTTATTATTTACAATAATTTTATGTATAAAAACTACTGGAGTTCAGTTACAATACGAACAAAATTAATTTATAAATTATCACGAATGAATTAGTAAGCTATGAGACCACCATGATAATTATAAAAAATTAATAATTTATTTTACTTTACATATGTTTTTTTAATTTCGTTCTATTAATTTAAATATTTTGAATTTGATTTCATCTTTTTTAAAATGAAAGAATGTAAATGTTTTCCATTTTTATGTTTACCATGATAACATCTTATTTTTAATTGTTCGGTTCATCTGTTAATTTTATTAATAAATCAACTTTGATAATGAAATATTATTGACGGTTTATGTCACATATAATAATAATAATTATTATTATTAATTTAACATAAAGAATATATTAACTCACTCGTAAAAAATCTGTCCAATTAAAATCGTTGAAGGTTTGAAAAAAACTATTGAACCAAACAAAAAAAATAGTAACTAAATATAATAAATAACAGACAAACGTAGCAGGTGGAGGAAGTGAAGCAACAACGGTTCAACAATGGCCACGTTACAGTGCAACTGCAATTCTCTTGCTCTCAACAAACCCTGTTACCCCAGAAGAAGAAGAAGAAGAAGACCCTTATTACAACCCTTTTCTTCACCTACCCGTTTAGTTTCAACCACTTCAATCTGCACTAGTTCCAATTCCTCAACTTCAAGGTCAGTTTTTTCTTCCTCATCAGTTTAAGATTGGACGAATATTCAATCAATTGCGGTTTATTTGCAGGTGGGGTAGGGTTGTTTCTGCTGTTGTCTCAGAAGAGAACGCAGTTGGCTCCACTTTCTCTGCAGCTGATGTCTTCAAGCTCACATATTTAGAGGTGACATTTTTTACCTGTGCACGCACAGCTAAAAAGAAAAGGAGTTACAAAAGTTTGAAAGTTTATATTATGGAGAAAATTATAATTTTTAAACTGTTCTTTTTTGCTTATTTGACAGAGAAGTTTAACAAGATGGAAACTTGAGAAAATGAAAAGACATCTGTCAGTTGTTTCTGTTTTATGTTTTTTAAATACTTGTTTTGGAAATAATTTTCACAACTTGATAGATGTTGGATGACAGGTTGATTGTTGAGTAATGTAGAATTGGTTTAAAACCAAAATGTTGTAAGAGAATCAAATGCTCTACATTATTGTTTCCAAGACTTTTTGTGGAAATCTTTGAACAGAAGAAATAAGTTGAAAATAATGTAATATTTTGTAGTTATTTGTGATACTGCTTTGCTTTTTCAAATTTAAACTAAATTTTGGCTTGTTTTAAGTTTGGTACTTTTCCCTGTCCTTGACATCGGTTAAGTGTTGGATTTAGGGAAACAGTTGGATTTGGAATGTGGGTGGGACAAACATATTGGTTGATCCAATTTTGGTTGGTAACTTGGATTTTGGAATTCCTTGGCTATATGATGCTGCTAAGAAAGTGTTAAAGCAATTCCAGGTATCTTTTGATGGATGCTAACTAGTTACTAGTTGATTTTGTTACCTCTTTGTTATGCCTGTGTGTTTTCTTGTCTTGTTCTTTAACTTCACCCTGCAGAAACTTGTGATCTGGCTATAACTGTATGCTTCTGTAGTGCAGCTCAGTGATCTTCCGGAAATCAGTTGCTTACTTATTACTCAAAGCCTTGATGATCACTGCCACTTGAAGACGTTAAAGCCCTTCTCTCAGAAATTCCCAAATATTAGAGTTATAGCAACCCCTAATGCCAAAGGCTTGTTGGATCCTCTTTTCAGAAATGTAAGTATATTTTCTTTTTTTCCTTACTTTTCTTTTCTTTGGCTCATGAAAACTCCAATGTGTGTGTATTTGAATTTGAACCTTTGGCTTAATTACTTCATATTGATATATCCAATTTCTATAGTTTGATTGCTCAAAGATGTTGGTTAAAGGTTTTTGAATGATACAGTGATTCTATGTACTTAATTAAATTATTATATCGTACTGAAGTGGTTTAAATTGTTCCAAATGAGAGCCTCCACTGACATGTCCACGATTTATTACAATTTGGAGGACCTGATATGAGAACTTTTGGCACACAATCTCTTGCCTAGTATTCATTATTCAATTCCAAGACAAAGTGCAGGAACCTAAACCTTTCACATTTGAATGAAAAACTTATTGTTTCAGATCTTCAATTATTTCATAACAAAGCATATATTCTTTGTTTGAATATTTAACCAACTTGGAAATAAATTAGGCCTTTTTGCACCCTTTTTCTCGTTTTATATCTCAAACACAATAGAGAATCCTAGAAAGACATTTGTATCCTTTGTGAGAGGTTGAGTATCCTAGAAAATTGGACTTATGAGACTTGTTTTCAAGTTCGTGGTTATTGTATGGTCTAAGAAAGGGAAAAAAAAAAACAACCAAAAAGGTATGGAGAAAGTGACTGTTTAAATAGAATAAAATAAGGGACATCAAAGTTAAGAGAGGTTGTAGAAGTCTATTAAGGAGATATACTGCTGTGACAGAGGCACAGCCCCAAAACTGTCGAGGCAGAGGATGATTAAAAAGAGTTAGACCAAGTTCAACTACATGTCTATGTTTTCTTTCCACTACTCCATTTTGATGATAAGTATGGGGACAAATAATTATTGAATTAATGCCATGACTAGTAAGATACGAGTTTACAGGTGTAAACTCATTCCCCAATCTGTTTGTAAATTCTTTATTTTAGCATTGAACTGAAGTTTAGCCATAGCCTTAAATAGCTGAAAATTAAGTTTTAGGCTTATATTTACGAAGATTCTCAAATTTAGAAAAATAATATATTTCTTCTATATTTCAATAATGAGGCTATTGGAACTATAAATACATGAGTCTGTTGGTTATTTTAGGAAATATAGAGGGCATATTCTAAGGAAACAAATCCCTGTGATTATGAGATTGTTTTAAAATACATAATCCTAGTATTAATAGCAAGATACGCCTATAATAAAGAATAAAATTATAGCAAGGATAAAGTCGAAAACTTCCTAAAATACATAATGAGCAGCACAATTTTGATATTCTCCCTCAAGTTAGTGAGTAAGTGTTCTTCATTCACAACTTGGATATGATTCTTTCAAAGTTAATGCAGTTGAGCCCTTTGGAGTATGTCTGCAAATTGATTTTGAGTGGACACATGGGGTGCAATTCAAGGCATTGCCTAGGTTTACCTTGATAAAATGTCTGTCCAATATGTTTAGTTCTATCCTGCTGCACCAGGTTGTGGGCCATACTAATCGTAAATTTATTATCACAATATAATCTCATAGGTTCATCACACTTTATATTCAGGTCTTCCAATAGAAGTTTGCATATTTCCTGGGTCATTGCTCGAAATTCTGCTTCAGCACTTGATTTTGCTACTACATTAGGTTTCCACCAAGGAAGGTGCAGTATATAGTAGTTGATCTCTTATCCACAACTGACCTTGCATAGTCTGCATCTGCATATGCTTCAAGACTCACACTCTTGTTTCGTTTAAATAAAACCTCTCTTCCTAGACTCCCTTTTAAATATTGAACAATTCTAAGAGAAGCTTGTAAGTGAGTCTCCTTTGGTTGGCACATTAATTTGTGTTTCAGTGAATGTATTCACTATGCACAGAGCTGCTTTTCTCCTCTTTCCCTCCACTGCTTCTATAGTTGTGCCTTCTTTTCCCCAATCCTTCATTTGGATGTTCTTTATCTGATAATCACCTACCTTAATTCTGCTCTTCACTATATCCTGACAAGAAATAGCATACACTATTTAACTTATAATTGAATAATTGGTTTACCACTCAAGTTTTCACAGTTTCAGTTATTTTCAGGTTATATATTTAGAACCTGGGGAGAGCTCTGATATTGAAACAGATTATTGTTCGAAGGTCAATATTAAGGCTACAGCAGGACCAGTTCTTGGACCTCCTTGGCAACGTCCTGAGAATGGGTAAATACTGTCAAACCTTTTCTATCATATTTTTCTTTTATCTGTGTTTTAGGTTTTGTATCCACCTTATTTGTTGATGTACTATCCCTTTGTATTTTCATTGAAATGCGATTTAACAGAATTTAATGGCTTTCTGCTTCTCGTGTAATAGGTACCTTGTTACATCCCCACAAGGCCAATTGTCTCTGTACTACGAACCCCACTGTGTATATAATGAAAGTTACATCGAGAAGGAAAAGGCAGATATTGTGATAACGCCGGTCATAAAACAGCTTTTGCCCAATTTTACCTTGGTTTCGGGACAAGAAGATGCTGTGAAACTTGCAAAGCTGCTTCAAGCCAAGTAAACTTTTATATTTACTGGCAGCATCACAACAAAAAAGCTTTTAATTTTTGTTATGTCATTATAACAGACCCAAAACAATTCATTTTGCGGAATATACTGAAAGAGGAAAATTGTTAACTGCGAGAAAACGTGTAGGCAGAAGGCACTAAGTGTGGAATTATTTTCCTTGATTCCAAAACAAAACAATACATAGGTATTTAAAGGAAAAACGTAATTCTAATTAAAGGAAATAAATCTCCTGAAATAAAGGAAATGAATATCTTGAGTTGAAATAAAGACTCTAAATTAGGAACAAATCTACCAAATAAACTCTTAATCCCAAACACCTTAATTTTAGGGATTTCATACAACCGAATGTATATTTATTATACTACAAATGTACAAATTTGCATCCATATTTCAACAACCCCTCAAGCTGAGGAATAGATATCCTCCATTCCCAACTTGCTTATGAGGTTGTGGAAGCTTGAGCTATTGAGTCCTTTTGTTATCACATCAGCCACCTGCTGTTGGGAAGAAATGTATGACATACATACTAGACCTTCGTCTAATTTTCCGTTAGTGAAGTGTCCATCTATTTCAATATGTTTTATCTTGTCTTGCAGAATGGGATTATGTGCAACGTCTATTTTTGACTTATTATCATAGTAGAGCTTCATGGAGCCCTCTAAATTAATCTTGCAACAACATTTTGTTTTTTTGCTCCCCCATGTCACTAAGTTCCCACCTAAGGAACTACAGTATCCAGTTGTTAATCTTTTATCAATAAGAGAATCTGTGAATATTTAATCCTGCTGCAGTGATGGAAGTGTTGTCTACTGTGAATATTTTCTTATTGTTAGGGCAAGGGGTGTAGGAGGATAACTTTTTAGGTAGGGTGTCATTTGATCAGTGGCACCCAAAAGCCAATATCCAATGTTCATTATAGAATATATTTGAGACAGAGTCCAACAGCGAAAGGAAAATTTCTAAATGGATCTTATTATGAATATGCTAGAGAACAAGTACCCGTTGGGTTATCAATTTTATTGAGGAACAATCTCATTTTCTCTATTTCATCTTGATTGGGTTGAATCACTTCTCCTTTGCTTTCTTCCTTGGTTTCAGCAGCTATGTGTGCCTGTCCTCCCTTTCTTATGTTGTCTCCTTGTTTTCCCCACTCCTTGTAACGGTTTTGGGGAGCCCAATCCCTTAATTTAGGGATTTCCTACAACCAAATCTATATTTAGGATGCAATAAATGTAAAATATTTATATTTATATTTCCTTGATAACTTAGAATACTAGAACTGAAATTACTACATTTACATAGAAATAGCAACATTCAAAAATAGTATTTGCTTGAATAAACTTTTGGGAACTGGGAAACAGGAATTCTATTCTAGGTAAAAAGTATTTCTAATTTAGGGAAAATAAATCACTAATGCAAATTACATTAGTTAGTATTTTCTCCTTAACCGCCTCCTTGAATATTTTTAGCTAGTTAAATGATTAATTGCTCCATAATTGAAAACGTTTTTAAGAAGTCATTTTTATAATTTTGGTTCCTCTGGAAGAATACATTTGAACTTAAGCTCAATTTAGTGGTTTTGACCTTTTATATTTTCTTGTTGGAAGTGTAACAGTATTTCATATTCTTCTTAACATAAATGTTCTTTCCTTGTTTGATAGGTTCATTGTGCCAATGAAAAATGGAGACCTAGATAGCAAAGGGCTTCTTGCAAGCTTAGTTAGTGGTGAAGGAACAGTCGAATCGTTCAAGGTTAGCTTTTTCTTTTAGCAATATACTAAATATTTTACTCTTCTCAAGTATTCAGAATAACAGCACATTCGGTATTTATGCAGAATTATATGATTGATTATGCTACAAATATGGAAATAAATAGAAAAACCAAATCTCCAAAAAATCACGAGAATAAAAAAAATAAATGCACCTAGTTCTAAACATATATGAATTGGTTTAATTCAGATTTATTGCTCTAGTAAAGTTCCAATGAACTGAGACAAATTTTTCTACCAAATTAGAACCCTCCTTGAAGCTAATGCTTACGTTTAAGAATCCCTTTGGTGAGAATATCAACCATTTGTTGTGCAGTTGGAGTGAACGGCATATAAATAACTTGTTCATTGGCCTTTTCTTTGAAAAAGTTTCAATCAATTTCCTCATCTTTAGTGTGGTCTGGGCTAGATCGTGTGTTATGCTTATTGTTGTCTTATTGTGGCAACATAGCTTTAGTAGTAGACAAATAGGGGTTCACAACTCCTCAAGGATTCTCTTCAGCCATGACATTTCACAAATTAGCCATAGCCTTATAACACTACTCCTTGTCACAACATTTTGTTTTTAACTACACATTGTAACTAGGTTACCCTAAACTAATGTACAGTACCTTGATGTAGATCTCCTATCAGTAATTGATGTTGCTCAATTAGCATTAGTGTAGGCCTCTATGGTGTGTACTCTTCTTACAGAATAAACCTGTTGGAGATTTTACATCGATTTAGGATATGGTCAAATCATAATATATAACTAGGATACAAACTTCATCTTACAAGTCGGCTTTTTGAGGTTGAGTTGGGTATAAATCCGCTTATTAATATGGTATCAGAGTTTATCTTCAAGAGGTTTGTTAGACCTATCGTGCCACCTGTTATCGGGTTGCATCATACCATCCAAAAAATACCTAATCCCACGCATAAAATGTCTCTGTCTCGACATGAAAGGGGTATTGAAACTTTCATATTAATTGAAGATAATCCAATTTACAGCATATAAGTGGAGATAAATCTCACCTTACAAGTCGGTTTTGTGAGGTTAAGTTAGGCATAAACCCACTTACTAAGATCAGAGTCATTTAGAGCCTATCCTAGTCATGTTTATAGGGGGCTGTTGTGCCACCCGCTATTGGGCTCTAGTTAGATCACATGCAATTATATGATCCTACGTTAGAATTGTTCATTCCTCAGCTTTAGGAGGTTTAGGAGGTGTGTTGGAGATCCTGCATCGATTAGCAATATGGTTAAATCATAATACATAAGTAAGGTGCCAACCTCACCTTACAATTTGGTCTTGTAATGTTTAGTTAAGTAGAAACCCACTTACTATATCCTATCGAGGTTTGTTGGGCCTATCGTGTCACTTTCTATTAGACTGCTATTGGTCCACCCAAAAATATCTAGTCCCATGCATGAGATGTCTGTGGCTTGGTGTGAGGGGTGTGTGTTGAAGATCTCACAGTATATAAGTGGGGGTAAACCTCATCTTATAAATCGATTTTGTGAGGTTGAGTTAGGCGTAAACCTTCTTACTAGGAAAACCTACTCCAAGTGCATTCTTTGAATATCTTAGGAAATGCAATGTGTGGTTGAGTATGTGATATGTGTATTAGTTTTCCTACTAAGCTTTGTTATCTAGAAGTGTGCAAAGTTGTTCCCTCTTTATTGCGAAATGGGCACTCTGGTAATTTTGGGTTTGGATTTTTAGATGAGTTAGGTGAAGTTTGAAATATGTTGGTTTGCATCCATTAAAGATCAAGAAAAATACATACTTTGAGAAAGGTGAATCCCTTTTTTCAACATGCTATTTCCATTCTCAAAAGGATCCCAAATCCTTTATCTCAAATTTTGGAACAAGAGCCTCTTTCAACCTATTCATTTTTTCTAAGGCATCTCCTAGGGCAATTATGGCATTCACATACACTATCGAGATTGCCAGTTTTCCATAGTCTTTTTTCCAATTGTATAAATCTATCAAACTATGCTCATGGCATATAGATGCTTCTTTAGCTTGCAAACATAAACATTTGAATCAATCTTTTGCTCTCATGTGTTGTTAGTGCTTCCATGTACACTTCCTCCTCCAAATGACCAATTAGGAATGCAATTTTTACATCTAGTTGGTACAATCCAAATTACTAGGAAAAGATAAAAAGACTCTAATTGTGTTCAATTTTTTCAAATGGAGCAAATGTTTCAAAGTAGTTCATCCCATAAGCCTTTGGCAACCAACCAACCGTTGTATCTTTCATTAGATCCAACAAATTTGTACTTAGTGAATATTCATTTGCATCCCACAATACTATTCCTTTTTGGTAGCTCCACCAATTATCACATTTGATTCTTTTCAAGAGCCTTCATCTCTTCTAAGGCATGCATATTTCCTCTGCTCTGGAATTTCTAAGGCATCTTGTATATTTTTTGGTATCTCAATACGTGGCAATCAGGAAGTAAAGGGATGAAAGTTTGGTGACAACTTTCATATGAACAAAATAAGATAAAGAATGTGTGCTACATGATCTAACACTTATTCGAGTGGCAACAAGATCACAATAATCTAGCCTAGTGGGTTTGCAATGCAACACAAATTCAAAAATTATTCATTTTATTGTGAAATTTCAAGATAGCTATTACCTGATGCGTCCTTGGATTCATGTCAATGTAAAGGATCATCATTTCCTACTCTTTGAGTATGCGTCTTTCTTTTTTACACAAGTCCAAAGTGTTCTATGCCTTTGTGTATTGTATCAGTTTCAATTTCCTTTCTATGTTCAACTTCATTTCTTTTTTATGGGTGTAAGAACTAATATTCTCATAGACTTGTACCAATTCAGGAATGGTAGATATTTTGCCACTTGGGACAATGTTGGCAACTGAAATTTCATTATTTACAACACTTGTTTCATTATTTAACATGTTAACTCATCAATTTAAATACATTTTTCCAACTGTTTCACTATTTCCCTTGGAGATGAGATTGAAAAAAAGGTTTGAACTTAAAAAAGTAGGTAACATCCATGCTTACATAATTTTCTTTAGAAATAGGATTGAAACATTTATATCCCTTCAAATGGAGCATAGTTCACAAATACATGTTTTTTTTTTTTTGTTTTTTTTTTTTTTTTTTTTTTTTTTTTTTTTTGCTTTTTGGTGTATTAATATGTATTTTGTTGGAGATTGTACATCAACTACGAATAAGGCCGAATTATAATATATGATTAAGGTGCAACCCTCACCTTACGAGATAGTTTTGTGAGGTTGAGTTAGACATAAACCCACTTACTTAGATGGTAACAGAGTCATTCAGAGCCTATCTAGTCAAGTTCTTTGGTGTTATTATTCCACCATCATCAGACTCCTATTAGACAACTCATAAATATTTAATCTCACGCTCGAGATGTTCATTCTTCGACGTAAGAGGGTGTGTTAGAGATCCCACATCAATCTGGGAATAAAGTCAAATTTTGCCAATCCTCACTTTATAAGCCAATTTTGCAAGGTTGAGTTAGACATAAACCCACCTACTAAGATATTTGTTGAAAAATTTTTAGGGCTAAGTTAGATGATAGCCTGTTTGTTGGAAAATGTTTCTAAAGCATACCATGGGGATGATGCATAAACTAACTTACCACACTAACTCCGTAAGCAATGTTTAGTCTCGTGTGATAAACAAGGTTTTTTTAACAATCTCTAATATTAGGTTCTTTTCTAGAGGAGAACTCTCTTAACTTCCAATTATATGATTTTGTTCCATAAGAACACCTGATGTTCTACATCCTAACTTGTCTATGTCTTTGAGGAGATCAAGTACATCTTTTCTTTCGAAGATGAAAATGTTATCTTTTTGAATAAGCAATCTATATTCCAAGCAAATACTTAAGTTTTCCTAAGTCTTTCATTTCAAATCGGGCCACCAATTTTCCTTTAAAGTCAAATTTTTGTTTCATCATCTCCTCCTGTAATAATCATGTCATCTACATAGACCAACAAAAGTTTACTTATAATTGAGTGCTTTATCGATAAAGACCCAAGAAATACTTAAGTTTTCCTTGATCTTTCATTTCACCAACTTTTTCTTTAAAGTCAATTTCTCTGTTTCATCATCTCCTACAATTGTCATGTCATCTACGTAGACCAACAATTGTGTTAGTTTACCTTTAACGAAGTACTTTGTGAATAATTGCTTTGCTTTTATGTTAAGGAAACTATTGTTTTCGTAAACTTTTTTCCTTCGATTGTAAGTTTCAAATGCAGAAATAATCTCCATGTACACTTCTTCTAAAACTCCATGAAGAAAGACATTCTTTGTATCCAAATAATGTAATTCCCATACAAAATGAGTTGCTGGAGCAAGAAAAAGTCTTCTCATAGTCAATTCCATAAGTTTAAGTATAGCTCTTTGTAACCAATCTAGTTTTATACTTGCTTACTAACCCATCCACCTTATGTTTCACTGTAAAAAAGAAAAATATTTTTCAAAAGAACCAAATTGGAGCCAAATGAGACGTCACCACCCTTCCTGGTAAAAAGGTCCCAACAGCCCTATTTGTGGTGGTAACTGCAAATATGATGGAAAACAATGATGACGATGACAAAAATGACGACGACGAACAAGGCTCCAAATATCGGGAGCTCTGATACCAACTTGAACTGTGAGAAAATAAAAAAATTATTTTAAGGATAACAATCACACAAATTACATTCTCATTATCTCTGTTTGTAATAATCAAAATCTTTAAAAAAAGAAATAAGAATATACTAAAATGAGTAGGAAGATTCTTAAGTATTTTTTCCTAATTACTATATAGATATTTAGAATTTCTTTTTATCCTAATAATCTGCCCTTTACAACATTGATGTATGTACCATTTCTATGAAGTCCATAAAAAATTTATCACCTTTTGGCTCTAACAATAAACCTATTAGAGCCTGGAAAGAAGGCGGGAAAGAAGGCGGGCTGAATGAACAATGATAGAAAAATTGCTTAAGCAGGGACCTGTTCTAGCTTTGAGAATAGAATGAAAGTGTCACTTTTCCATTGCTTCTAGCATGAACATGGGATGGGTGCTGTCAAAGTTACTTATTGTGGGTTGTGGTTGTCTACAAGAGCCATAGGAAGAAAGCCTGTGGCAATAAATTTGAGGACACCTCTTAATTTTCTAGATTTTGTTCAATCGTCTACTAGCTTGGTCATCTTTACCTTCTCCTTTCCAGCTAGCTTAACAAAAAGCTTGTTATTGGGTGACCTTTTATGGTTGTTTGGTTCTATTCAAGTCCTTTGGAGGAAGCCTTAGACAGTGAATCTTGTCACACTTTCTGCTCTTTTTATCTTTCTAGCTCTTCTGTTCAATCTTCAACTGGCTTTATCAACTTTTAAGTTTATTCATCATGCCGATCATTGCTAGAAGTAGAAGCCTGATTGGGGGTAATGTTGATAGTGAACTTGATCTATAAGAAACTTTTGGAATGAATCACTCGTCTTTGAATGTCTAGAGAGGGTGAATATGAGAAGGGCTATCTTACTAAAAGGAAAAATGTCATCTTATAATAGAACAGAGTGGACATGCTTATGCTCAGCTTTTCCTAACCTTTTTAACTTTCCCTCATTCCTGCCATCTTCATCCTTCATAGTTTAATTCCCTTTTTGTGTCTGTCGTCTAACTCAAGGTCCATCACAGGCTCACACAGATACAGCAAATCCATTGATCCATTCTCATTTTACATTCATATTTTTGAAAAAAATTTTGAAACAGAAAGAATATGGTGTTTCTCATATGCAACTAACTATGAAATTATAGTTACTTAGAAAATAAAGTAATTGACTAAACATTTGTTACAATAAAATTTTCTTTAAGTGCGGAAAAAAATAAGATAGAAAAATAGAAGAAATTTCTCAATAAGTTTATGTAAAAGTTATTCAAATAAACACTTATTGTTGTATGCCAAATGATTCTATCTTGGGAACAATTATGAATGTAGGAACTTCTATCAAAAGAATTACCAGATGCAAAGGTTGTAGAACCTACCCCAGGAGTACCAGTGGAAATTTCAGCAAATTAAAGATTCAGTAATTCTTATTCCCTTTCTCCCTCTTACTCCATTTTTGTATTGGGGGCCAGGTGAAACAGCAGCTTTTTCAGGCAAAGAATACATTGTCTCATCTCATTGATTACTTCTTCACCTATATGTGTGGTGGCTTATATGTTATACGTGTGATTCACCTATATGTGTAGTGGCTTATATGTTATACGTGTGACATGTTGAAGATAAAATCTACTTGCTAATTTGGTTAGATATACATCCAAATAGTTTATTGGGATATCTGTGAACTGCAATACACTATCCAAGACATTATTGTATGTATATAAAAGAAGAGACAAGTAGTAAAATCCACCGTCTCAGTTGGGTATGAAACACTGTTATTTACTTGTTAGGACCTAACCAAAACCTTGTAACGAGAGAACAAATGGACAAAAAGATTTTTGGAATCTGATAATGGATATGGAACAAATTGGGACAACTTGAATGACCACTTTAATAGAGATGTCTTTTCCAACATAGTTTTAGATTTTTTTTTCCAAATTATAATTAAAATCAACATTGTATCACAATAAATATTCATTCCGGAATACCAATTCCAAGAAGTCACTTTTACATCTTCAAGAATAGTTTTGATATTTTAAAATATGATGAGGTACAGGAAGCAATTACCTATGTCTTTTCTCCCCGTTTGGGTAAGGGCCTATGATTTTCTTTTGGATTTACTTGAAGAGTTGTATTTTTCTTTCGGCAATTGCTTCCTGTACCCCCACAATTGCTTCTTGCACTCCCTCAAGACATGTGAATAACTCTTATATCCCTCCTAATGAAGACAAAAGGAGTAGGGCATTGGTGGAGCCACCATGGAGATTGGTGCTGAAGAGGAGCTTGAAAATTGGAGGTGCTGCAGAGGTGCTTAAAAATTGGAGGTGCTACAGAGGTGTTTGAAGATTGGAGGTGCTGCAGAAGATGTTGGTGTGCGCAGAGATAAAGTGAAGATTAGAGATTTGGAGAATTGAGGTATGTGATTGAGTTTTGATTTAAAAAATATTGGAGGTGAATGGGTGTTTCTCTTGTAGATGGGTGGATTATTGGGGGCATTAACGGTGTAGATTATAGGTGGTGATAGGTGGTGAAGGGTGGAAGTGCAGAGGAAGGATAATTTTCTGGTTGGAGATTGATTTTCGGAAATCATTTCTTGAGAAGAAGATGGAAATTTGATTTCCGTAACCAATTTTTTTTTTTAATTTTTTCGAATATTTCAGAAAACCTTTTTCGTAATACACATTGACTTACTTCTTTTATGGAAATCATTTTCCGTAACCACATCCCTTTACCCCTCTTTCGGAAAACTGTTTTCCGAAATACAAATTCCTTTTATAGAAAAAGATTTCCGGAATATATATTCTGTTAAGAGTATTTCAGGTAATACAAAATTTTGAGGGGGTGCGGGAAGTAATTGTGGGGGTGCAGGAAGCAATTTCCTTTTCTTTCTCCATCGCATAATTTTCTCCTACCCCCATATAGCTATTTTATTATGCAGTTCTATGATTTGAAGTTGTATCCCGATGCGCATGATGAAATGTCCAAAATATTCCCGTATCACGTTTGTAAAAAACTTATTTTTCTTTTTTCCCTTGCTCACTTTGCCTTCCTCTCTCGTCACACTCTTATTTGTTGTATTAGTGTGAGAGACCTTGTTGGAGTAGTGTTGCTGTTGCACATACTTCATTGCACGACTGCATTGCTTGAAGAGATTGGTTATCATGAATCACTCTTCATTTTTGTTGGTGGTGGGTTATTCGGGATTGGGAGATTTGGAAAGCTTTTGGATAACCTATTCTAAAATGTTGTGTACGTTCTAAAATGTACAATCTAGAATGTATTTCTAGATATAGAAATGCATTATGGATAAAGTATTTTAGAATGAATTAAGGCATTCCTCATTGCACTATTTAGAATGCATTTTAGGATCTAGAAATGCATTTTGAATTTTGCAAATTCATAATGTCTTGATAGATTTCAGAATGTACAATATGAAATGTATTCCTAGATTTATAAATATATAAAGTGAATTAAGATTTTTGATCAAAAATACATCATAGATTGTGTATTCTAAAATATATTAAAATATTTTAGATTGTACATTTTTGAATACATATTCATCTCCAGAAATGCATCTCAGAATAGCAATCTGAAATCCATTTTTTTAATTAATTTATTAATAAATGAATAATTTAGTAATTATGGCTAAAACTAGAGGTTGTGCATTTTAAGACGATACTAGACATAGATCGACAATATTAGTTCACAGAAGAGTTTAAGAAGTTATTGTTGACATTAGTGGTGATGTCTTGCATGAAACTATTCGAGAACATTGGTTTCATAGAAGAGCTCAGGAAGAAGTTATCGTTGCATCCTGTGTCATTGGTGTTATTGTTGCATTGAATTAGGTTGTTTTTCAAAGTCATTTTTTCCTTTTATTATTGTGTTTGATATATTTCAAATTGGTTGATCCAAAAATTTTCAGATTGTGGAATTTAGGAATCTTCTGGAGTATAGAATCTAGGAATTTCCTGTACTGTAGAATCTAGAAATATATTACATCTTCTAATTCAAAATGTTTTAAAAAAATTTAATACTTTCTCAATTGTGTAACCCACAGTACATTTCTACCTCCAAAATTGCCTAAAAATCATATCTGTTGAAAAGTTTTAATGCAATTCTCTTCTACCAATTCATTTTTCGTTGTTTCAAATCTAACAATATCAAACATTTTATTCCTGTGAGATAATTTATCAACTTCATATGAATTTAGATTCTGTTTCTAAAAAAACAATCACTAACAGTAAGAAGAGTGATCACAAAGAAATATAGTACAATTAAAGTATCTTGAGTATAAACTAAGAAAAAAAATAACATAATTTTAACTTTTAGATTATACAATCCATAAACAAAATAATATTTTGGAATATTATCTCCAATTTAGAATTCAAAATTAACTTTTAAATTATGTTTTAGATTCCCAAATTATAATTTTGACTTTCAGATTAAATAATCTAGAAGTTAAAATTATATTTCTTAAAAACCGCATTCGTTGCCATTTAATACGACAAGAGAAAATTTTGGATTTTAAAATTTATAGGGTGCAGAAAGAAATCACGGGAGTATAAAATGAAAACAACTTAAAATAAACTAAAATAATAATGAAAAGAAGTTAATTCATTATTATAGCTTGTTATGGTTGTGTTTTTCACTGGTGACTTTAGCTAAGATGGTTTACTGCTCCAAGCTTTTTTTCGGATTTTTGTAAACGAAAAGTGAAATTGGTTTTAAAGTCAAAAGTACTAATTTATTTAAGGCACATTATTAATTATTTTATTTATATTTCAGGAAAAATTATTAATTATTTTATTTATATTTTAGGACACTTGGTTGGATAGTTTAGTGATTCTAATTTATTTCCAATATTTAAATACGAAAAAATAACTAATTGCTGGTATAATATTTTAAGTTGTTTTAAATTGTGATAACTTGGCGATTCTTATTTTTTTTTTTAATTAGTTTGTATATTTTCAGTTAAAACCTACGTATACGTGCCAACTAATTCCTTATTATTACAGAAGATATATAGGACATAAAATTAAATTCTCAAGTTACAATTAATTTTTATAGTGAATAATGGATTATATGCTAACAATGTAAATCAATCTTATATTGTTATCTAATCAGAAATATTCATATATAGTAAGTTTATAAAGTTTTACAATAGTCACTTTAAAAATGATAAGTAAATTTTTAGTAGTTGATGCTGTAAAATTGTTTTCCACTATCAGCTTAGTTTAATTTCAAATAATGTTTTTATTCACTGGTTTTCTAATTAAATTTTTCTAATATTTTTTGGAATAAATTTGAACTTCTCTGGGGGGAAGTATTTTTTCTAACATTTTGTAAATATGAGTTTGTTAAGAAACTTTTAACTAAGAAAAAAAAAATGAACACCATCTGGATGTCGCAGGAAGGAATTTACGGGAAGTAAATAAAAAGAATTATTTCATTGATTTCAAACACCAATTTCGCATTTTGATATTGAAATTTATAGAATATCATAAGATGTGGTGCTACTTCAATTGTCATTTATAAGTAAAAAAAGTATACTCTTTTTTATTCTTAAATATAAGTAAAATTTATGTATATTACATATGTAAACCATAATTATATTATAAAAAGTAGAGTTTTACAAGAAAAAGATTATAATATATATTTTGTAAGACTCAAAATATTTTAATAATAGATTTTAAAATAGTAAGAAATGAAGTTTATAAATAGAAATGAAACGTGTATTTCTTAATTTATTCTAAAATATGTAGGGTTTTTTTTTTTTTTTTTTTTTTTTTAAACTTTT
>Ga0209489_105385_pt1 | contig 22268 bp, 11 predicted proteins | sample SiratrowhiteBW_FD_187527 | JGI IMG/M metagenome (GOLD analysis project Ga0209489, IMG submission 187527) | Root nodule microbial communities of legume samples collected from California, USA - Siratro white BW (SPAdes) (version 2) | ecosystem: Host-associated > Plants > Roots > Nodule | place...
CATTTCAAGTACTCATGTCAAACGTCATACATAAAGATATCACATGAACCACATCAATACATATCGGCCACACATAGACCATATCACACATATAGGCCACACATTGACCTATCGTCTTCCTGAAAAAAACCATTAAGTATGCTCTTACCAGAGACTAACATCTAATCCAATACCCAAGACTTAGATTCAGCAATTCTAAGAGAAAGGATCAATCCAATACCCAAGACTTAGATTCAACAATTCTAAGAGAAAGAATCAATCCAATACCTAAGACTTAGATTACCAGCGAATCTAAGAGAAAGGACTAATCCAATACCCAAGACTTAGACTGCCATTCGAATCTAAGAGAAAGGATCAGAGTAAGTTCAAACATCCAATACCGAGCCTCACCAGCGGTCCCGGTGTGTATGAACTCCCTCACAGCTTCTCACCACCTGATATCTTAGTCTATGTGACTTAGATCATCAGTGAAGCTTGAGGATCTCTGTTAAACATAGGCGTGTTATACTTAATATACACAAACAAGCACAACTCATACATTATCCCAAATGTATGACATCAACATCATCATTCAATCATTAACATCAATACACAAATAATAGTGTGCTAGAATCCTTCCGCAACCATAACAACACTTAATGATTAAATCATCAAATATCATTCCAAAAATATCTTTAACATTATAACAACATATATCTAGTAGATTCATCAAACTCACTTTCCAAATCAAAACAATTCACGTTCATTCAAAAACGATTCCCCAATCAATCATGCATAAAGACATATTTTATTCAATGACTGCTCTCAAACTATTAAAACATATCAAAGTTTTATCACAAGTCACATTCAATCCATCAAACAAGAAGCAAAAATCCATGCAAACTATTTTCTAACATCATTACTCAAATAAGGTCTATTAATCACACAAAAATCAAGATAACTTATTCAGTGCTCAAGGACCAGTCAGACCTGCAAGAAAGACTTAAGCACTGATAATCACATATTCAAGTTTTTATCTTTGAGTTCTATTTAAAAGTAACTAAATAATATAAAAATAAGTTACTAGCTTCCCTTACCTTGTGACAATTTTCCAAAACAATTTCTCCAAACTAGCTAGTGGCACTAACCCAATCTTTAGGGATCTAGAACAAGTCATCATAACAAAACCAAATTTTAGTATAATCTTAATTAAGTTGAGAGAAATACTTTTCTCAACTGTCTCTATTAATATTAATGACAAAAATCTAGGGAAAAACAGAGATTAAAGGATCTTTAGAGCAAATATAGATTTATTCTGTTTGAAATTCTGATCGGTTAGAAATGATCATTAACTTCTTAAGTACTGCATAATATATTTAAATTTTAAAACAGATAATATATAGATGGAGAAAAACTAGAAAAAAAGGAAAAAGATTTTTAAAAAAACGAGAGAAAGACGGGAGAGAGAAGCTGGAGTTCGAGGGCGTCACACGTAACCTATCAAGAATTTTTCTTATCGGAAATTGAATTTTATTATTTATTTATTCATCAAATTTCCAACTTCAAATAACATTTCAACACTCCTAGGTTTCCATCTCCGAACTAAACATATCCTTAGTTCTCAAATACCATAATTTTGCCACCAAAAAACTAGGTAGAAGTAGAATTTAAAAACTGAACTCACAGATTATGAAAAGACATATTTGACACCTTTACGATTTACCTCCCAAGCAAAATAACAGAGTTCTATACATTCCTTTATTAATCTTTCAGTGTAAAAACGATATTTTCCTCTCTTCCATTTTCTATTCTAAAAATTCTAAGCAAAATGATAAAGACCTCCCACTCACGCCTTGCCGCTGCCACCTCTCACCACCGCGACCAGTTCAGGTTGCCACCACCGCCACCGCAACTACCACCGCAACAAGTCGAGGTCAGTCGTCTGTTTCCTTTTTTCTCATAAAATCAGTGACTTATTTTATTTTTCCTCGGGTAGTTTTTTAAACGGACTCTTATTTCTTTCTTTCTGCTAATGTCTCTGCATCACGCGCCTTCTTCTTCTTTTTTCGTGTGGATTAGGGTTTTTGATATGGCAAACACCGATGAGGCGGAGCTATTTAACCAACTTGCCACTCCCAATTCCTTCATCGACGAACACTCCAAAGTTCTCCTGGAAAAGTATTTGAAAATTCTGAAAGAATTTATAGCCTCCAATGTTCAAGGTAACTATGTTTTTGTTTGTACTTTAATTTCTTTCAATCTCGTCTTTACTCCTTCGCTTGACTCAAGTTTGTAAGAATTTTAGTTTGTATTAATCTTAGTTTTGAGGGTGTTGTCCTATTCTTTTGGAGGACCTCAAATTGCTTGCAGTTTTGTATATGTTGTACCATTATTCTCAAGGTTGACGAGATTGCTTGCGTTGTATATATTTTGTGTGAACACACTCGTGCATTGCGTTGTTATTCTTGGTTTGTGCGTGTGTTTGCCGTGTGTGTGCGCGTGTCTCTCTCTCTCTCTCTATATATATATACACGTACACGCATTTAAATGAATGAAAATGACTTTGGTCAAAAGGTTCTAGCTTTTAGCAGTTTTTGTGCCCTCATGACTTTGCCTGTGTTCCACCTCTATTTTGTGCCTTTGGCTATTTATAAGCTGGTATTCTCTCCAGCTATACACCGTTTTGTATTTGTGCTGTTGTTATTATCTGTTTTGTTACTATGCTTTAGATTGATGATTGTGGTTTTTGTGTAGTGTCTCTCTGGTAATTGCTGAATGGACACTAGAAAACTACTACCCCTTTTGAGAGCTTGTAAGAATTCCAAGTCACTGAAGCAAATCAAACTCTGTCATCAGAAAGTTGTAACATTGGGCTTGCAAAATGATATTTATTTATGCAAGAACCTCATTAACCTATATCTTTCTTTCCATTTGTATGATCATGCAAAGTGTGTTCTTGATACCATGGAAAACCCATTTGAGATATCCTTGTGGAATGGCCTGATGGCAGGTTACACTAAGAATTACATGTATGTGGAAGCCCTAGAGCTTTTTGAGAAGTTGTTACGTTACCCTTACCTGAAACCTGATAGTTATACTTACCCTAGTGTTGTTAAGGCTTGTGGTGGCCTGTGTAGGTTTGTGTTGGGAAAAATGATCCATGCATGTTTGATAAAAGATGGTTTAATGACGGACATTGTTGTTGGAAGCTCTCTTGTGGGTATGTATGCAAAATGCAATGCCTTTGAGAAAGCCATGTGGCTGTTCGATGAAATGCCTGAGAAGGACGTGGCATGCTGGAATACAATAATTTCTTGTTATTACCAAAGTCGAAACTTCAAAGAGGCCCTACAATATTTTAGCTTGATGAGAAAATTTGGTTTTGAGCCTGATTCGGTTACTATCACAACTGCTATTTCGTCGTGTGCTAGACTTTTGGATTTTAACAGGGGAATGGAAATTCACAAGGAGTTGATTAATAGTGGGTCTCTGCTGGACAGTTTCGTTAGCTCTGCTCTTGTTGACATGTATGGAAGATGTGGTCACCTAGAAAAGGCTCTAGAGGTTTTTGAGCAGATGCCTAAAAAGACTGTTGTTGCTTGGAATTCCTTGATTAGTGGGTATGGTTTGAGAGGTGACAGCATATCATGCATGCGACTTTTAAAGAGGATGTACAATGAAGGAGTCAAGCCAACTTTGACTACTTTAAGTAGTTTAATAATGGTTTGTTCACGATCTGCTCGACTACTCGAGGGGAAGTTTGTACATGGGTATATAATACGAAACAGAATACAACCTGATGTTTTTATTAATAGTTCACTCATGGATCTATACTTCAAATGTGGAAGGGTAGGGTTAGCTGAAAATATCTTTAAATCAATACCAAAGTCCAAGGTAGTTTCTTGGAATGTCATGATTTCTGGATATGTGGCTGAAGGGAAACTTTTTGAAGCCCTTGAGCTCTTTAGTGAAATGAGAAAATCTTATGTTGAGCCAGATGCTATTACTTTTACCAGTGTTTTAGCAGCTTGTTCTCAACTAGCAGCTCTAGACAAAGGTAAAGAGATTCATAATCTGATTATGGAGAAAAAATTGGACAACAATGTAGTGGTTATGGGAGCTCTCCTGGATATGTATGCAAAATGTGGTGCTGTGGATGAAGCATTCAGTGTTTTCAAATGTTTGCCAGAAAGAGATCTGGTATTCTGGACTTCAATGATTACTGCTTATGGGTCCCATGGTCAGGCCTATGAAGCTTTGGAGCTTTTTACTGAAATGCTGCAATCCAATGTAAAACCTGATAGGGTTTCTTTTCTTGCTATATTATCTGCTTGTGGCCATGCCGGGTTGGTTGATGAAGGATGCCATTACTTCAATCAAATGATAAATGTTTATGGCATTAAACCTAGAGTTGAACATTATTCATGCTTGATTGATCTTCTTGGACGTGGTGGAAGATTGCATGAAGCATATGAGATTCTGCAAAGAAACCCTGAAATCAGGGATGATGTTGGGTTGTTAAGCACGCTATTTTCTGCATGCCGTTTGCACAGAAATATTGATTTGGGAGTTGAAATTGCAAGAATTCTTATTGATAAGGATCCTGATGATTCATCAACCTACATTCTCTTGTCAAATATGTATGCTTCTGCACATAAATGGGATGAGGTACGGAAGGTGAGATCAAAGATGAAGGAGCTTGGTTTAAAGAAGAATCCAGGTTGTAGTTGGATTGAGATTAACCAAAAGATCCTACCCTTTTTTGTTGAAGACAATTCCCACTTGAATCTAGAATTGGTTAATAAATGCCTTTTACATCTCACTGGTCACATGGATGATGAGTCTGAACCATTTATACATCATTTTGACGCTGAAACACTGAGATTTTGCTAGTTTTACAATTAGCTTGGAAGCTGCACGCGGTGAGAATCCTAATACAATGATTCTTGGTGTGAGTAACTGGCCTTTACATGTCTCTAACAAAAATTCAGAAAAGGAGCATAAAAAAGAACACATCAGCACAAAAAGAAATTTGCCTTTGCTTTGCTGGATTGCAGATTTCATCTAGGATTGCTAGATGGATTAAAGAAGCTGCCATTCATAATACATGGAAGAAAATGTACTTTATTCAAATGCTCATCCAATTTTGTCTATTTAAAGTGTATGCTCACAAAGACTGAGAGCTTCTCTCTTGGAGGTCAAATAATTAAGCAAAAAAGATCGAGCCTTAAACTGATAGATATGCTAGTTAGCACAATAGTATTGTATTCTTACGTAGGGCAATTAAATTTGTGGCATATCTAACTATTCTTACTGTTTACTTTATCTATACTAATTTGTTTATAGTTATAATAAATCTCTCCAGTAACTACCATGTGTCAACCTCTCCAACCTTTTTTTTCCTGCCTGTCTGATGGTTTTTTTCCTAATGTTATGTAAAAGATGGATAATAATTTAAATTGGTGCCTTTTGTTTTTAATTTTTCTCCACTTTGTTCTAATATACATGGTTAAACTTTGGTATTGTCTATTCATTATATAAATTTGGTGTGTCTAAGTGACCTTTTAAGCAGTGATTGAAGGAAATCTATTTGGTCCCTGAATGAAATTTATAAGGTTTTAGCCATTAGATACATTTATAAGCGAATGAATTGTCACTAAGTCAAAGCAATAGAAGAGTGAAGGGGTTATAAGATGATATGGTTGCATGTTGAGAGACAAATGGGGAATGTTCTGCCAGTGAATGAGCTAGCAACAGTTGCCATGGGCAGACTGAGCAACTGGAATATGAAAGCCAAACACTCATTTGGGAGATGGAGATGTTTCTACCAATGTTGAATCTAATCTCCAAATTTTCTCTACTTTGAATTGTTCAGGATCAACAACTTGATTTAATGCTTGTTACAGATTTATTACACATAGACGGGTAGTAATGTGAGTTCTGCTTTTGGATTCAATTCTTGATTATTTTACTTGAATTTAGCAGATGACCAAAGATCAGTGAGTATTGTCTCAACTGATGTATTATATATATGAAAAAGGTGAATACAAGTATATATAAAAGAAAGAGCAGTGCTCTACTTCACAAAGTTTCAACTCTTGAAGGAGTTGCTTAATTCACATTAGTTCACAAGTGGTTAAAGCCACAGGTTTACGTTAAGCTTTTATACTTTACCGGGCAACAACACTGTTTCAAATAGCTGGTTCCAACCATATCCTATGTACAAAATCAGAAAAAAAAAATAAAAAAAAACTAACTGTGATTGGATTTATGTAGAAGTTATATAATTTAAATGATTGGTTATTATTGTAAATTAGAATTAAAATTATTTTTTAAGTGCATTTATTAAAAGTGATTTTAAGATAATTAATTTTATTACAAACTAACAACTTATCAATTTTTATGAAAGAAAAAATGTATGACCGAAGTTAGAAGAGAGTTTTGTTGAGAAACAATCATATAATATCAGCTTACTTTTAAAAGTTTTTTTTTTATTAAATTTTAGACGTGTAAATGATTATTAAACAGATTATTTTCTATGAAAAAACAACAGAAATAAAAAAGCATTTCCAATTTTAAATGCTGTTAGATGAAAGGATGGCAACACTTGCAAATATTATAGCTTCCCTTTCTCTCTTGTTCAAACATTTTGCTCAATATAATGCATATAAGCATGAACTTACAAGAAAAATAACAAATGAATGAGCTAAGGTTCTTATTTTTTTATTATTTATTGAATTACTGCGTTTGGATCTGCGAATTTACTGTATAAGTAAAAAGAAAAAGAATACCAAAAAAATGAAAAAATGTTAACGAATTTGAGATTGAGATATTGTTTGAGTGAAAATAGAATATATATATATATATATATATATATTCTATTTTTATATATAATATATAAACGAAGAAATTGTTTATATTTAATTTTTTATTAATATTTACTTTTTAATTTATAGTAAAATAAATAGTTAACATAATACTATTAAAAAATAAAAAAATAATTTTTTTGGTTCACATCAATCAATTATAAACTTTTCATTCAAATGTACTTAATTTTTCTTAATTTAAACAACTCTATTTTTTTATTTTTTTTCTTTTTCTCTTAGGTTTTCCAGCCCACTGCAATCTAAAACTTCTATAACCAACTGACTTTTCAAATCTTTGTAAAATTTGAACCAGCAAATTTCGCTTACCACAGGGAACTCAACACAAAAAGAAGGACAATAAATTATAAGTTTTAAATTATACACAATGCACAATGAAACTAATAAACTTATGTTAGGGGCGTTTGAGGAATTTATCTTTATTTTATTCAATTTGGAATGTTATTACTATTTATTTAAATTTAAACTTAGGACGACTAAGATTCAATAATATATTAAATAAGGGTTAACCAATTTTTGGACATAATATACCAATTATAATATTATATATAATGTTTCGATATTGTGACAATCAATTTAAATTTTAAATCAAATTTATTTTCCATTAATATGTTTGTTGACTCAATTAAGTATAATATTTTATTATTAAAATAAAGTTGTCATAGTTATATGCAAAAATTTAGTTGTATAAAAGATAATTTTCTCATATGTAATATAACTTGTATACAATTTACCATACATTTCATTAGTTTTGTTTAAACTTTAGTTAAGATAATTGAACACTAATTTTATCTTTAATAATTATTATTTATAATAGATAATAATTCCCGCTGTCCCATCTCATTCCATTCAGATCAATATATACATGTACAATATCATTTGTTACCTGATTTTGTGGTAACCAATTGACATATTCTTGCTTAAGACTTGGCATAGTATCACGCTAATTATGGACAATATCAAGTTAATTATTACAATGAATGTGGAAATATGTACGTATAGTCTAATACACCCTCTCAGTCGAAGCGGGAGTAGGACGGATGCTGAGGCTAGAGCGAAAATCATTGAACAACGGTGATCACACAAAAGGGGCGCTATATCTCTCTTAGAAAATCTCAAGGAATGTTTTTCGAAAGTTTTTGATAACTGAAAATGATAGTGCCCATTCCTTTAAATGCTCAAATCAGTTTTAAAAACAGCTTAGCTGTTGCAGTTCAATTAATTGAACAAACCATTCAATCGATTGAATTGACAGTTAGTTGACCCAGTCAAAGATTTCAGTTGTAACAGAAATAACTGTATTCCAGTTGTAACAGAAATAACTGTCACATTCAATCGATTGTTTTAGAAATTTAATTGATTGAAAAACCTTTTCCAACAAAAAACATTTTGAGCCATTTTTCTTAAAAACAATTTTAATAAAAATATTTGTGAGTCTTTTGAGCACCTCAGGAATGATGAACCATGCCACTAGTGATTAAGGACTAAGTCAATCACCAACTGATAGGCCTTTAGTAAAGATGTTTGCATATTGGTATCTTGTAGGTACGTGCAAAACATGAACTTGCCCAAGTGCAACTTTTTCCCGAACGAAGTGAATATCCATCTTGATATGTTTGGTACGTTGATGATTCAAGGGGTTTCCCAAGAGGTGTATGGCACTTACATTGTCACAGTAGACCACAGTTGCTTTTGAAATGGGGCAGTGAAGTTCGAGTAGCAAGTTTCGAAGCCAGCAGGACTCAGCGACGACATTACCAACACCGTGATACTCAGCCTCTGCACTAGAGTGGGATAATGTTGCCTGTTGTTTGGCGGACCAGGAGATGAGATTGGCACCCAAGTATACACAGTAGCCCGAGGTAGATCGACGGGTATCAGGGCAGTCGCCCCAATCAGCGTCACTATAAGCACTCAGGTTGGTGACAGTCGAAGGTGAAAGATGTAGGCTGAATTCTTTTGTCCCTTGAATGTTTCGTATAATGCTTTTTAGGGTTGCAAACTATCAGGCCTATAACCATCCACCATATACTCTGTTCTTTTTTTTTCTCCACCGAGCCCATTCCTTCCCTTTTCAAATGGCTGGCAACGACTCCACATCCAAATCTACTTTCCATCCTGCTTTTTCTGTCTCAAACATCAAAAACCACATTCAAATCACCCTAGAAATGGAGAATGTCCATTATGACTCATGGGCAGAGTTGTTCTTCAATGTGGCCAATGCCTTTGATGTCGTCGATCACATTATTCCACTTGCGGATGCGACTGTTACGAAAGATGCACAATGGTCCTGGCTCGATGCAATCGTTAAACAATGGATTTATAGCACGATATCCGTTGATCTCCTACATACGATTCTAAAACCCGGTGCCACCGCTTAAGAAGCATGGAATCGCTTGAAGGAAATCTTTCACGACAATAAAAACTCTAGAGTCGTATATCTAGAACAACAATTCAACCAAATCCACATGGATAATTATCCAAATGCATCGTCCTATTGCCAAGCGTTGAAACTGATAGCCGAACAACTCGGCAATGTTGGGGCTCCGGTCAATGAGGATTGCCTAGTCCTCTGCCTTGTGACAGGCCTCTCAAGTGCATACGATAGTCTCGCCACCATCATTCAACGATTAGATCCGCTGCCATCATTTTACAAAGTGAGATCTATGCTCACACTTGAAGAAACCCGTCGCCATAAAAACACTAGTGCCAAGTCTGCCCTTCTCCACACACAATCTGATGTTTCTTCTGCCACTCCAAATCGGTCTTCTGATGCTACACCTTCTCGCTACAACAACCGCAACACCGGAGGTCGTGGAAGGCAATCTCGTGGCAAGGGCAACAATAATAGTCACGGTAACTCTTACAAGAATTCCTCTGCCAATAACAAAAATAACTCTGGCACAAATAAAGACAAGGAAGTCAGCCTGCTTCCTGGACATGGGTTCCTTTTACGCCTCCTTCTTGGCCACAACAGCCATCTTGGAACCCACGGGCTAGGTTCCTTCTGCTACTGGTCGTGGTACTGGTGTTTTGGGACGAAGACCACACGTTTTTCTTGCCCAAAATCAGACTCTTGGTGCACCGCCAGGGACACTTGTACCCACTGACATCGCAGCCACTATGCAAACCATGTCTCTTCAATAGCCTGACAACAATTGGTATATGGATACAGGGGCATCCTCCCATATGACGTTGAACGCAGGTACCCTCTCTTCTTATTTTAATTTGAGCACCAATAATAAAGTTATCGTTGCAAATGGTACTGAAATTCCAATTCTTGGCTATGGAGTAAAACAACTTCAACCTCCCTTGCCACCCTTACTGTTAAACAATGTTCTTCATGCCCCACATATTATTAAAAACCTTGTTTCAGTTAGAAAATTCACTTCTGATAATAACGTATCTGTTGAATTTGACCGCTTTGGTTTTATTATAAAGGATATGCAGACAGGGAAGCCACTTATGAGGCGCAATAGTTTGGGCGAGCTCTACCCTCTCCTACCCATGCACCAAACAGAGGCTGTAGCACCTCAAGCTCTCACGACCGTTTCCGCTTCTACTTGGCACAATCGATTGGGCCACCCAGGCCCAACTATTTTTAGTGTTCTTCGTAATAATAATTTTATTTCATGTCGTTCGGTTTCTAACAAGTTTTGTCATTCATGTCAGTTGGGTAAACATAAAAAATCTACCATTTTCTTTATCTACTTCTTCTACATGTTATCCATTTGATATCATCCACAGTGATTTATGGACCTCACCTGTTGTTAGCACTATGGGTCATCATTTTTATGTGTTATTTCTTGACGATTTTACCAACTTTCTTTGGACTTTTCCCATCAAACACAAGTCGCGAAGTTTTTAATATCTTCACTAAATTTCACACGCTTATTACAACTCAATTTAATTTCCCTATTAAAAATCTTCAATGCGACAAAGGTCGGGAGTACGATAATTCACCATTTCATGAATTTTTCAAAAAACACGGCATGACCTTTAGATTTTCCTGTCCTCACACCTCCCCACAAAATGGAAAAGCCGAACGTAAAATTAGAACAATCAACAACACGATAAGAGCCCTCTTGCTTCACACCAACATCCCCCATTCAAAATGGCACTACGCCTTCTCTCTGGCAACCTATTTACACAATATCCTTCCCAATAAATCAAACAAATTTGTGTCTCCCACTTCTTCCCTCTACCTTCGACACCCGGACTGCAATTCACTAAAAACCTTTGGTTGCCTATGCTATCCCCACCTACCGTCATCAGCAACTCACAAACTCGATGCACGCTCCACTCCCTATGTCTTCCTCGACTATCCGTCACATCATCGTGGCTTCCTCTGTCTCGACATCTCCTCACGTAAGATTATCACAGCCCATCATGTAACCTACAATGAATGTGGATATATGTACGTATAGTCTAATACAAACCGCTACGATAAAAAATATATAATTACATATCAGCACTAATAAACGTGACAAAGGCAATAGTCCTGTAAAACACCTATGCATCCTACCCACTCTCACCCTCCAAAACACCTCTAGGTACACTTAAAGTGATCTAAACTACATTATATCAACGATTAAAGACACTTCAGTGGAGAAAAGTATCAATCCGAATATGAAAATGAATTTCTAGTCCACTTATACTTGAACCACAACCAACCCTTTAACTATGCTAAACAAAATATCTCTTCATCGTTCACTATTCCACCATTAAAGACCACCTTATTTCTATGGTTCCATATCTCTGACACAATAGCAACCCACATTCCTTTCCAGGCTCTATTGACACTCTGCCTTTGCCCTAGCAAATAGAAGCTCTGAAAGTGAATACGGATGCCTTCATGTCTAACTCACATATTCCCGATCCACCTCTCACATTGGTCCCAGACTCTGTGCCACCCTACAAGTACTGAATAAATGTTGGGCAGTTTCAACACCTTCACTGCATAATGGACAACACACATTCCCTACTTGTATTCCCCTTCTAACTAGATTTACTCTAGTAGGAAGCCTATCAAGTAATAACCTCCAAGCACATATTATTGCTGATAGCACTATTTTCAGATTCCATAACAACCTGAAAACCTTCTGTGTAGGCATTACATCCTCTTTAATCAAAACATTGTACCAAGATTAATCATTACCTTCCCACAAAAGTCTATCCTGACCCTCTGTGTTCCATTGGACTTTAGAAATCATGTTTAGCAACTGTCAAGGTAATCAGCGATTAAGGAATTATGTATCTATAATTTTTTTTCATCGTCAGAATAATTAGTAATTAGATAACTCATAATCAACCATAATTTTAGTCAACAAAGTAATTAGGTAATTGCATTTAAGAATTCAGAAAAAAATATTAATATATACATATATAATTATAATCAGCAAAGTAATTAGATAACTGTATTAAAAAATTCAAAAAAAAACATTAATGTATAATTATTGTCTTAAATGTCACATTTCTTAATACATTATTATTTAACTACGTACAAAATTATAATTTTGTACAAAATTTTAGTTTTTGTACAAAAAAAAGTTTCAAAATTTCATGGTAATTACCTTGCTCAGGATTTGTATCATTTCTTTTAAATTTGATTGTATCAATCTTGAAAAAGTAGTGAAAAACGAGGTTTTTTACATAACTATTGCACTTTTAAATGGTTGTTATGAAAATGGGAAAATTTAAAAAAAAAACGAAATTGGGTTAAGTGGTACCAACTGTGAGGACTTTAAAAATAAAAGTATTGATTCTAAATTCTATTTGAAAGATTTTTCTTATTTTATATTAGAAGTTGTGTTAACTACCATTATTTTAGTATTGATTTTTTTTATAAAGTAGTAGCACGATTTTAACATTAATATTTTTATGAAGTCTGTTAGGAAACACGACTTTAACATTGAACTTTTTATGTTTGGATTTGGAAATTTTGTGTTTTGAAATTTTTTTGGATATGTTAATTTTTTTCTGTTATTTTTTTTTATGTATGTGTTATTTTTTTAATTTAATTTTTTTGAATATGTTAATTATTTTTTTATGATATAATTAGATTGGTTTAATTAATATGATAATATTTTAAATAATAATGTCATGACAATTTATTTAAATATAATATAATATCGAACATAAAACACATCAAAAATTATAAATACAACGTTGAAAGTCACAATGTGACACTTAATCTTATAAGTAGATTTTTTTCTCTCATGCCATTTTATGTTCATTTTCAAATAAAAATTTATGTTCAAATAATATATTATCACGAAATTATTATTTAAAATATTATTACATTAAATATTTTATATAATTAAACAAATCCAATTATACCATAACAAATAAAAATAATAAACATACTCAGAAAAATTTAATTTAAAACAATAACAGTCCATAGGAAAATTAAAAAAAATCACAAATCCAGAAAAAATAATTTAATACTAAAGTCTTGTTACCTAACACGACTTCATAAAAAATACAATATTAAAGTGATGCTACTTAACATTTTAATATGAAAAAAATTTTCTTCAAAATAAAAATTGTTTTTGGAACACGACTTCTATTTTTGTAATCGTAATAACTTAACTCAATTTCATATATTTTTTTCTAATTTGTCCATTTTCATAAAAACCATTTAAAAGTACACTAGTTAAAATAGAGAAATGGACGACAATAATTAGGAGTACATCTTCACTAACCAAACAAATTAACCAATCTCCTATCTTATCATCTGATACTCATATTGCCTAATTTTGAGTATTGATATTAATAACACCAATTCTGTTAGATCTAGTTCTGTTGTCCAATAACAATTCTCTTGTAAACAAGATAGTTAAAATTAAATAGGATTATAAAGAGTTCATAAAATTGAAATAGTACTTTTATTAAAATATATAAATATATATAATAATATTTTTATCAATAAATAAATAAATAAAAAAAATTAAAAAAGTATTTTAAGGATGATTCAATCTTAATACAAAATTGTTTAAGTCCATATAGTCTCATTTTTTTTTTTTCATTTTACTTAATAAAACTGTCAAGAATCTCATAAACACAAACTAGGTCAGTTTTGTGAGTATGAGAGTGAAGTGGTGTCCTACAAACAAAAATATACATGTCTATGACTAAGGTTTTAGAATTTGGTAAAAAAAACAGAAACTCGTCATTTGCCTTAATTAAATTAATTTATTTTATTTTATTTGAATTTAAAATAAACCCAATCATGAAGGAGGAGTGAGCTTGCAGACAAAGTAAAAAGCTCTTCAGTTGAAATGTTATTGAAAAATGTTTAATTACATTAATTTTGAATAAAATTAAATTTGGACATTAATTCAGGAAGGTGAACAGATACAAGAAAAAATGAGATCACACATGATTTTTGCTGCAATTTTGTTCCAATAACCATAGGATCTTGTTATTTAACAATCTTAAGTGGGATTTGAATTGTATTAAACATGTAAAATTGTAAAATTTTATGATTTTAGAAATAAACTCTCAATTTTAATTACCATGTTTGTAAGCGTAATGCATAGAATCTCATAGAGAAGAATATTTTGTTTTAAATAGTCACATTTCTTAATGAATTATTATTTGACTATGTATAAAATTATAAATTATAGTTTTGTAAAAAATTTTTGTCCAAATTTCAAAATTTAAAACATGATAATTACGAAATGATGGAGAGCTACAACAAAAATCTTTCTTCCTTTTTGAAACGGACAATACTGCACCAATCCTCACGGCACATCTTCAACAACCAAACCAATTAACTAATCCTCTACATTCTTGGTTATAAAAGATACTTTAATACTTAATATACGTTTCCTTTCTCAGCTTCTTTTATTATCAGGATAATTAATAATTATGTAATTATAATTAGTAGAATAATTAATTAATTATAATTAGTCATAATTAAATAACTATATTAAGAATTTAGAAAGAAACATTTAATTTTGTACAAAACTTTTGTACAAGTTTTAAAATTTAAAACATAATAATTACGAAATGATGGAGTGTTATAAAAAAAACTTTCTTCGTTTGCTTGCCTTTCTTGCCTTACACTTCCCTCCTTTGGTGTTTGGTAATGAGATTGTAAGTTTTGAAAAAACAGAAAGGACAGTGCACCATTCACTAACTAAACAAATGAATCAATCTCGTGTCTTCTAATTTTACCTAGTGCGTATTGATCTTAACAGCACCTATTCTGTTAGATCTACTTTTATTGCGTGATAACAATTAAATAATTTGTATTAAAAAATTTTAAAAAAATATTAATATATATATATATATATATATATATATATATTAATAAATGACTATTTTGCTACCATAAAGTATAAAATTATATTTACTTTTTTAAGTAACTGCATTGAAAAATTCAGAAAAAAAAATATTACTATGTATAATAATTATCTTAAAAATATCATATTTCTTAATGAATTATTATTTAGCTACGTATAAAATTATAGTTTTTGCACAAATTTTTCTGTCCAATTTTCAAAATAATTACGAAGATAAGTCGCTCAGAATTTGTGTTTCTTGTAAGTTCGATTGTATCAATTTTGAAATAACAGTGCGAAACGGATACATCTTCACCAACCAAACTAATTAACCCATCTCTTATCTTTCCATTTCAGACGCATCTTACGTAATTCTGCCAAGTCTTTTTTACTATATGTATTAATATTTTTTTTAACTCGTTAGATAACATGATTTTAGTATATTCTTTTTATTTTATTAAATATTTTGTTCGACATAGTTTTTTTTTTTAACCGTAATTGTAGTAGGAAATATGACTTTTTTATTTTTTCTTTTAATGTAATTATAAGTTGTTTTATTCAGTATGATTTTAGTGTATTATTTTTTTTATTTTGTTAATATTTTTTGGACATAGTTTTTTTTTTATCAATTTGTAGTTGTCATAAAAAACTCGACTTATTTATTAATTCTTTTACGTATTTATAAATCGTGATACTTAAAACTTTAGTGCAGTGAAGGTTTTTTTTTTATTTGTTTTGTGTAATTCTTTTTTAGACGTAGTTAGTTTTTTTTTCCTACAATCATAATAGTGCTTCAAGTAGGTGATTTTTTTTTAAATTATTTTTTTAACATATTAATCTTTTATTTGTTTTTCAATTTGTTATGATATAATTAGATTAGTTTGATTATGTAAAGCATTTAATATAATATAATTTTAAATTATAAAATTAATTGAAGTTAAGTTGTTGGAACATGTAATTTTAATATGATTTAATTAAATAGTTAGTATAATTTATGTTGGATTCACATATTCTATTGATATTTTACAAATACACTTAACTAATTCAATTACTTAAAACATGTATGCAATCAAATACTATCAATTGTAATTTGTGACTATTTAATATAGTATTTTGACCAACCGCGATAAGTTCTTGTTTAAGAGCACTGAACTCAATATTGAGAATTTGTGACTTCAAGGAATTGTGTTATGTTGTTTCTATTCTTGATAAACTATATAATTGATTGGATTAGTTCTTTGATATACATGTTCTTGTTGTATAATTCTAAATTCTATTGAATTAATTGATAAAAAATATTCATTCAATCTTTTATATTTTTCGGTATTTACGAAAAATTATTGAAAAGTTTTAATACTGCTCGTTTTTGAACTCAGACTAAACCTATTTTCTAGATAACGATAGCGTCAATTGGATGGAAAAAAAATAAAGACATGCAAATAGATGGGACCATCTCATTTTGATATTGAATGTAAATTAAAAAAAGAGATAATGAACTATAAAAGTAACACGGCATTGAATAGGTAATAAAAGTAATGTATATAATTCAATTATTTTGACTTTTCTGGAGCCGGATTGGTAATGTAGGAGAATGCTGGTTGAATCTTGGTTCAATTATTTCATCATTTGATATTTATTTTATTTTATTTTATTGTTTTCAAATATATATATATATATATATATATATATATAATTTTTACATGAATTTTTTTAGTTTAAAAAAAAATAATAATAATAATAAATAAAATTTAATTAAATCTCTAAATGATCATACACGTTATGTGAGGTTTTCTTTTAAAATAAATTTTTAATTAAATTTCTAAATGATCGTTCGCGTTTTATATTAAATTAATTCAAAAAGTTTTAATACTTGTTGTATCCAAAATAAAGTCTAATTTAAAAAATAATAGAAACAATAATAATTTAAATTTAAAAAATACAAAAATATAAAAATTTTAAAAAATATCAAACTTTCACAATAACCAAAATTTCCTTTAGAAATACGCGAGTCTTAATTTTCTATTATGGATAAAAACAGGTAGAAGCAAGGTCAATCCTTGTCGGGTCCTTTAATTTAAAACTTATTATTTTTTTCTTAATAGTATTTTATTTCTATTTTTGAGAAAAATAAACATTTAATAAACCAAATTTTATTTTGCTCATTTGATGAAAGATGTTGTCTTTGGACAAGCTTGTGGGGTGCTAATACCTTTTTCATACATAATTGACTCCTGAACTCATCTTTAGTTCGTAAATCTTTCCTTTTCCTTTTTCTCGGTATTTTCATAGTTTTTCATGATAAATTATGGTGGTGACTCATTCTCTTTCCTTTTACTCTATTTTTTATTAAAAAATTATTTTTTCGATTTGTTGTCCGTCGTTGTGACCTTAGTTGCGACACACTAGTCAAAGATAAATTTCAAGTATAAAATATAACCCTAGACCCTAAAATATAAAATACACTACAATAATATAAGTTTCAAGTTCCAGTCAAACTCTATATTTACTGATAAGGGGTTTTTAATGTTAAAGGTTCAAATTCGAGAATATTCTCTTCGACTTTTCAATATACAAATGATGGTAAGTGAAAGCAAACGTCACAACATATAAATGAAATACACAATTAAATAATCTATAATCAAAATATTAAAATTTGAATCTCATGACAATACACCATAAAACCCCAAATGAAATAAAGAAGCGTCACCCAAAGAATCATACTCATATAGAAAATCTAAAATTTAACAAGGATCACGAAAATCAAGGCACACTTGAATTTTCTTTTCCTATCTCATTGTTTGTAATTCCTATAATTTCCCTTTAATAGACTTCAATTATACACATTATCTTCGCATTAGGAAGATAAAATTCATGACATCACAAAACACAAAGATATAATAAATTGTGCTATAATAAAATTATATATTGCATCATTAAAAAAATTATAATTTTTTTCTGAATTTAAGGTTCATCAAATTGGGAAAAAATATTGTTGATGGATCAATGTAAATTCAAACAATACAAATTTAATTAGAAAAACAAAATCTCACAGTCAACCAAAACTAAAATAGGTTGTGATACCAATTGAAAGAAATAATCAATTTAGGGTTTTTAATTTAGTTATAGCATATGAGTATATCAGATTTTATAAAAATAAGAAGGATTAGAGCTTGAAATGGAATAACAACTTTGATTCATCAACATGTTGGTTCTGTTCTTCCTTGAATCAATATACAAACTGCTCCAAAGGTCAGAAGAATGTATTCAAAGAATTGTATTTTTATTCCTCAAGAGGGTAGAATAAAAATTTGACAAAGCCTAGTTGTAGGGAATCTTCTTATTATAATTAATTACTAATGGGCTCAGCCCACCTATTATCAGCGAACCCACTTAAATGTATATTCACACAACAGTATTATTTTATGTAACCTAATAAATAATAACAATAATGGCTAGATAATATTTTGGCAAATAAGTTAATCTGGACAAATTAATAATTTATGTATATCCACAAAATAATTAATCCAACATTATAGTCCAAATCAAACTTCCTGTAATTCCAACAATAAGCATGAGTCTCAATTATCACACAATTCACACATGATTCTTTCATCAATCATATAACTACACATAAACATATTGTCTTCTACAATAAGTTGGTTACTACTGGAGACTAACATCTACTAATCCAATACACAAGATTTAGATTATTAGTAAATATAAGAGAAAGGATCAGATAAGTTCACACATCCTCCTAGAGTGTATAAACTCACTCATCAGCTTCTCACTACCAGATGTCTTAGTCTATGTGACTTAGATCAGTGAAACTTGAGGATCTCTGTTAAAATATAGATGTCAATACTTAATATACACAACAAGCACAACTCATACATTATTCCAAATGTATGACCTCAATTTCATCATTTACATCAGCATACCTTATTCAATCCACAAATCAAAACCTGCAAAAATACATAACAGATCAAGACAACAGTTATTTACTAAGCACTCAATATCCATTGTTTCCAATTTCAAATGAGGTAAAATCAATGATTTCATCAAACTATACAAAATTTCATTTTTACCAATCTTGCAAAAGAACATTGTAAATCGAAACGACACCCCATCTCACATTCAAGTATTATAACCCAATATACCATTACAAGATTTTAAGACTAGCTTCCCTTACATAGAAGTTTGTCTTCAAGCAATTTTTAAAATAGGCTACAGTACCCCAAAAGTTCTAAGACCTAGTGTAGGTTATTAAAACAAAACTGAATTTTAGTCTGACTCTAATTAAGTTAAGAGGAATACTTCTTAATTGTTCCTACAAAAACTTAAAAAAAAAAAAAATAAGGATGCTTAAAGTAAATAAGAATTTACTCTTATTGAGATTACAATCAGTCAGTTGTGAAATACAATAACATTTTGAAATTGATAAATTTTTTAAAGAATCTAGACAAATGGAAGAGAAATTTTTGAAAAACAAAGAGAGAGAAAGAAGATGACTACATGTATCAGTTCATTCCTCTTTTTTATATTATTCTTTTAAAAGCAGTTTACAATAACCATGTTTCCTCTAAATATTAATGTAATATATAGTGGCGGCTCAAGGCTTTAGGAGGCCTAAAGCCAATAAAAAAATAAGACCTTTATTAAATGAATAAAATAATTAAATTATGATATTTTTAATATTAGAACAATTTTGTCTTAAGTTTGAGAATTGATGGAGAATCAAAATTATTACCCTAAGTTTAAAAATCCAAATTATTATCTTTGTTGACTACTTTATTATTGTCTTCACCTATATTTATATTGTTATCTTCACCTAAATTTATATTGTTATGTTCTTCATTTAAAGAAGATTCACATGCATTTTCTAATTTATTTTTTTTATTTATTTTTATAAATTTATCCATAGTCCCTTTTTATGATTCAACAAAAAGTTCAACTCTTATTATTTTTTTTGAAGTTTTGAATAACCTGATTCAAATTTTCTAGTTTCCATATTTATATATTTTTATATAAAATTAAAATTTATAATATATATCACACTGAATATAACTTATAAGTTAAAATTAAAAAGATAAAACCTGATTGTCAAGACAACAATAAACTTGATGGTAGAGTCTCAAGTCTCCTATTATGATTGGATCCTGTATATGTCTTTAAATATAATTTGTAACTTCTGTTATCTTTCGATCCTGTCTGTTGGTATTTCTTTAAATATAATTTGTAACTTCTAAATTCTAAATTCTCTTCCTTAAATATGCACAAATTATTTTAAGATTAATTAAACAATAATGAAAAATAAAAAAAAATTGGGATCAATTCAAAACGAGTCAAAGTGAACACAAATTCTTCCTCAATCAATCTACTGCTCATAATCTCTAAATAAAGACGGACATAAATGCACACTATAGAATGATTAAATATGAAATGAAAGAAATTTGAAATTGAAAATAAATTAAAATAATATTATGGAAGGAACAAAGAGACAACGGAATAAAGGAGATAAGTAAAGAAAGAAAGAAGGAAAGAAGTGGAAGAGTCAGACAATGATATGACATAAAGAAATGATATCAATATGTTGGAATATAGGTAAGAGATAAATTAAAAAGTTTTGATAAGAAAGATTTCTTAACTGTTCAATTTTTTTTAAATATTATTAATTTATTAGAAGAAAGTTTCAAGAATATTAAAGAATATTATTTATTAAATAGTATTTATAGTACCAATATAAATTTAAAGTCATTAAATAATATTTATAGCACCAATGTAAACTTAAAATAAGTTAAAATATTTAAATTTTTAATTAAAATTTTGTTAGTATAATTTTAAAATTACATATTTTTTAGTTTATAATAATATATGAGTATTAAATTTTTTTGAGGCCTTGATGTCTAAAGCATATTAAATTTTTTTGTGACCTTTTAGGCATATTAAATTTTTTTGAGGTCTTTGAGACCTTGAGACCTAAAGCGGTTGCTTTACTTGCTTGAGCCTTGAGCCACCCCTATATATATATATTCTTTCTTATGAATTTAGCGTGAATAATATAATAAATCATATAAGCTAAAACACAAGAATATACATATAGAGAAGTTATCTATATCTATCTATCTATATATATATATATATATATATATATATATATATATATATATATATATATATATATATTAATTAAGAATAAATATATCTAATTATTATAATATTAAAAAATTTTAAAAATCAATTTAATTTAATTATTTTTTATTGTGATTTAAAGAGTTGTAACGTGTAATTCTTTAGATTGTTTTTACATAAATATGAATATACACTTATAAATGTTATATTACATTTTTTTTAAATGAAAACTGATTATGCATTATTATAGATAATACCTTCTAATTTTTTTATGTAGATTTTATAATTAATACAAATGCAACAAGAACCTTATGTATATATAATAAACTTTATTTATCTCAGTTATAAATATAATCAACATAGGAAGTAATAATTCTTACTAATGTGAAAATACATGTTACAACACCTTTTTTTATCAATCTTACACACTACGAACAAAGAAAAATAAGACTTGTGATAAGATTTATTGCACTAACCAATATAAATCATAATTTCTTCGTGGATCTCGATAATAACCTGTATAAAAAATATTTTTTAATTTTTATTTTACTGATCTTCTATCTTACATAACAATACAAGCGATATGAGTACAATAATCCACACTATCCAAACATATATGTTCCTTTCTAATTAAATGCTATTATCTATATTACACAAATCACACAAATATTATTATTATTATTATTATTATTATTAATTTAACTAAAATTTAAAAATATATATATTAAAATAAACAAAGAAAAACTAACTATATAAACATTCGTAGAATAATAAATATTGTACAACGAGATAAAAAAATCAATATTTTAAAAAAATAACAATCTTCTAGTACACTGGTCGTATTAACTATCGAAATTGAAAAACTAAACAATTTATTTTATTCGATTCAAAATTTATATTAATTTAAAATATTTAATTTTTATGTTTAATTTAAATGATTATTTAATAAAAAACAATCGAGCTTCAAAATATTATATATATATATATA
>Ga0209489_105386_pt1 | contig 22263 bp, 24 predicted proteins | sample SiratrowhiteBW_FD_187527 | JGI IMG/M metagenome (GOLD analysis project Ga0209489, IMG submission 187527) | Root nodule microbial communities of legume samples collected from California, USA - Siratro white BW (SPAdes) (version 2) | ecosystem: Host-associated > Plants > Roots > Nodule | place...
GAAAAATTTTTTTTTTTTTTTTTTTTAACTTCAAAGAATTGGACATATCTATTATAAATTTTATTCTTTTCTACCTATTCAAATTAAATCTATCAAATGAGTATAGTCTGCTATAAATTTATTGGTATCATATGACTGATTTGAAACTCTGATTACCCTTTTCTGCAGATAGTGGTGTTAAAGACCAGTACGGCAAAGGCTGCAACCTTAGACATCCTCACCACACATTGTATACCTTCTGCAATGTCTGAGGACCTGAAGACATAAAAGGTTTTGGTGAATGCTATTTAAATTACGCCAATTGCCTCTGCATATTCTTTTAAGTGGTATTACACCTTCACTACCACTATAGATTCTGCACTGATCAATGAGATAAAGGCTTCTCACGCTGAAAATTTCAGAAGCAGATGGGGGTAGGATCTGGCAAAATACAATACACGCTTCGTTAAATTTATCTCATTTCAAGTTGAGTGTTCCGTACTGTACTTAAATTGATCATTCTATTTTTTATTCCTTTTTGATACAAATTTATGTTGTGCAAAAGAATGATTATTTGATGATAGGAAGTATTATTTCATTAATGGATCAATTCGCGAAAAATTGACATTCATATGTATAATTTTTCTGAAGATGGGAGAGACATGTAAAATTTTACGTTGAGGATGTTAATGCTGTTATTCTCTTGTACCCTACTTTCATGAAGGTTATGACCCTTTTCTCGCATGTGGGCACGAGCCTAATTTTGTATGTCTCCTCGTAAGGTTTTGTTCGGCCGTGATCGAAGACAAATTCTTCCTCCACCTCCATATCGTCTTTCTGCACTTCCATACTCTCATGTATAATTACTATTGTACCCTTAAGTTAAAAAGTACAAAGGCAAGAATACCTTCTACTCCTTCATCTTCTCCGTTCATTGCATCCTCACTCTTTAGGATTTTTCACCATGTCACCAGCATCGCCTCTCTCTCTTCGATTTCATCTATATTTTTCATTACAATTCTCAATTCTAATTTTGCCTCTCTCTCTCTTCTTCGATTTCATCTATATTTTTTTATTACAATTTTCAATTCTAATTTCGAGTTTCTAGTCCCTTCTGAACATGGATGTGAAAAGTAGGGGAATTTCACTCTTTTTTGCTTCTTTTCTCGTTTTCTCAACCTTTTTCTCAGACACCTATCAGATTCTCCACTTTAAGAAGCCAACACCTTCCACCTCTGTTCATTTCCTTGCTTTCTCTGTTGCGATGTTGAAAATGGATTTGGTATGAATTGAATGACAGTCATCCGATTTATATTTTTTTTAAATGTAAACCGAATGACATCCCATCTGGTTTACAAATTAAAAAGTTATATAAACCGATGAGGTGCCATTCGATTTGCAAATATCCTATTCTTTTGTGAATCAGACCAAAATTTACAAATTTTTTGAGGTCCACCCACTGTCCATCCGATTTGTAAAAATCAAATTGTTTATTAACCAGACAGAGTGTCGTCCGGTTTAATCACCCTCTAAACCTTCAAAAATGCCATTGTGAAAGACATATTTTGAGCAAAATGGGATGATGCTTCAATGTGTTCGACTGTGTGGAGGTGACGAAGTGCACTGTGAGTTTTTTTAATCAGAAGAACCAAGGTTCTTTTTGGTCATTTCAACAGGGGCATTTTGGGAAATTAAATTTTTATGGAGGTGTAGGAAGAGGATATGGAGGTGGATGAAGAATTTGTCGTGATCCATCTCTTGTGACTTGTTACGAAGTTCACGGCGCCTTCTTTCTGCACCTCAGTAATGTTGTGCTACAATTCTATAATATCCGTGAAATGTCAAAACTGCTCTTAGGATAAAATTTTATATCCAATCCTGTCTTTCAACCCCTATCTTGGATTTGCGTCATTGAAGCCATTGTTGTGAACCTCCGTTCGTTCTTGCAACTCTTCACACCTTTCAGCATTGTATTTTGGGATCTCAGAGTACTATCATTGCATCGTGCACTTCCCGTTAATGTATGTGTTGTTTCTGTGGTGGTTGAAGTTTGGTAGTAAAAGTGGTTTAAGCGGCTACGAAAAGTGTTTGTTGACTGAAATTGGGACCTTTAATATTTGATTAAAGGTTTAAGGCACGAATAGATAAGTAAATATTATCGATAAGTAAATATTACTCTTCTGGATTGGTATGTCGTCTTCGCAAATCTTTATATGGTCTCAAACAGTCTCCCAGGGTCTGGTTTGAAAAGTTTAGCAGTGTTGTTGAAGAATTTGGTATGACTCGCAGTGAGGCAGATCATTCAGTTTTTTATCGTCATTCGAATGCTGGATGTATCTATCTAGTTGTCTATGTTGATGACATTGTTCTTACAGGTAGTGATCACCATGGTATTGCTCAACTTAAAGAGCATAGTTATCACCATTTTCAGACCAAAGATCTTGGTAAACTTAGATATTTCTTGGGGATTGAGGTAGCACAATCCAATCATGGTATTGTTATCTCTCAAAGAAAGTATGCATTGGATCTTTTAGAAGAAACTGGGTTACTGAATTCTAAATTTGTTGAGACACCCATGAACCCTAATGCCAAACTTCTACCTAGTCAGGGGGAGCTCCTCTCAGATCCTGAGAAGTATAGAAGATTAGTTGGAAAACTGAATTATCTTACTATTACTCGTCCTGATATTTCTTTTGCAGTTAGTATGGTGAGTCAATTCCTTAACTCTCCATGTGTTGATCATTTGAATGCGGTTACTCGTGGAAAAGGCCTACTATATGGTCATAATGACCATACTGGAGTTGTATGTTATACAGATGCGGATTGGGCAGGATCTCCATCAGATAGAAGATCTACTTTCGGATATTGTGTTTCTATTGGTGGTAATTTGATATCTTGGAAGAGTAAGAAACAACATGTTGTGGCAAGATCTAGTGCTGAAGCTGAATATAGAGCCATGGCCTTAGCTGCCTGTGAAGTTATTTGGCTCAAACAATTACTAAAAGAATTGTAATTTGGAGAGGTCACTCAAATGACACTCATATGTGATAATCAGGCTGCTCTTCATATTAGCTCAAATCTCGTCTTTCACGAGAGGACTAAACATATTGAAGTTGATTGTCATTTTGTTCGAGAAAAAATTACATCTGGAGACATTAAGACCGAGTTTGTTAATTCGAATTACCAATTAATAGACATTTTCACCAAATCTTTAAGGGATCCCAGGATTGATTATATTTGTAACAAGCTTGGTACATATAATTTATATACACCAGCTTGAAGGGGAGTGTTGAATATAACGGGCTTAGCCCATGTTCTCTGTTATTTTGTTACTATTTCTGTTATTTTTATCATCTATAAATAAACATCCCTTTATGTGTATTTACACACAAAGGGAATTAATCCTATACCTATTTCTCTATTTTAATAACTGTTTTTGTGAGTTTTGTCGTTGTTGAAGTAGATTTAGGAAGAAGATGGTGGTTCAATGAGAGAGGTGTAGATGAGTTTTAGGTTATCAGATTGTATTATTTAGTATGTTAACTTTTTGCTAAAATGTTTATCGGATTCTACTATGTAAATTAGGATAGAAACATATATCAGATTGTAAATCTGATTTACAAAATTTTTATTTAAAAGATACGGGATTATACAATTTAATATGTATTTTTATTATTCATAACGTATGGAAATGTACAATCCGCTTTGTATAGTTTTATTGATAGTATATTGGGTTGTACAATTCGGTATGTATATGAACAAAATTATACATACTAGATTTTATAATCTGGGATGTTATGAGTAATAAAATACATATCGGATTAATCCGGTATGTTCTAAATAAAAAAATCTATATATTTTATGAACTATTTTTTTGTTTGGATTGTTGCTTGTGTTTATCCATGACAATTTTTGTAAACATGACGAGAACTAGAAAAGGTGGATTGCAATTGAAGGTCGGGAAAGGCGTACTCTATTAGTTTGTAGAAGAGATCGTTGTGGCCTCTTTAGTGCTGATGGTGGTATTGGTTTGGTTGAAGGATTCTTTAGAGGATCTTCAAATTGCTTTTATTGGTCAATATAGCGAGCATGTGGTACTGAAGTTGTGGGAGGACGAGGTAAGATTATAAAATTCTATTTTGTTATGTTAGCAATGTATTTTGTAGGTGTAATTGTTTATAACATAGTAGGTGTAATTGTTTATAATATTTGTTGGTTTTTGTTTAGGATTGTGGAGAACTTAAATTGGTCTCCCATGGTAGAAATGTTAGTAAGTTTGGTATTCCTTAACCTGAAGTACATGGTTATGTATTAAATTCTAGATTGTTGCTGCTCTACAACATTGGCTACGAGGTTGTGGACAATGAATTATTGTCCACCTTTGTTAAGAGATGGTATTGGAACACTAATAAGTTTCATTTGCTAGTTAGTAAGATAATGATCACATTAGATGATTTGTTGTCTCTCATCCACATTCTATTGTCGGTTAGTTTTTGACCTACATCACCTTAGATTATACTAAAACATGCAATATATTGGCGAAGCTGCTAAGAGTAGACGAAGGTGATGCAAATGCAAAGACGCGTTAATGTCGAGGTGCACAAGTTAGACTGAGTTGGCTACGGGAGATTTATTAGGAGTGTTGCTTGTGACAATAGTGGAAGTCTGTTGGCAGGGCTTATTTGTTACATCTTGTGGGATGCACCATCTTTATGGACAAGAGTGCCACCTCCATCTCAGTTTCATAGTTGGATTTGTTTAGGGATATGTGTAGGTTATTGCTAGGGAGCAACTGTCCTAGCACACATGATTATGCAATTCACATATAACTTTCAAAACCTAGCTTTCTCCATTATTAATTCATTTACCTTGCAATCTAAACGGGCAATCATACTTTCTTGTCCTTGTAATAGTCACCTTTAAATCAACTTTGTATTTTTTATACTTCTCACTTCTTTCATAACCTAATAACACAAATGCCTTTTTGTCTTGTTGTCCAATTGCTTTATTAGATCTAAGTATGACAACCACAAAGCTAAGTCCAAATGTAACCTGCGAACCCATTGAAGTAATCATCTCGTGTAAGAAATACCAACACAAATACATAACACAATTGTATTAGGCCTCACCTTTTTTACATAAAGAAACAACAACCAATTTATCTAATTTGTTGTAAAAATCATGCTACATTCTTGTTCACTTCTCACAAGGCCACTTTTATGTAGTTGGTCCATATCCAACACCTTATCAACTTCCTTTGAATATCTACTCCAATCTTACCTATTGATATCCACATTCAACAACCAACTCATTATAACAACACATCGTATATAAACTAGTTCAAAAACACAAATTTTTTAAAGTATCAGATTCACCCAATTCGGTATGTGTTTCAAAACTTTCGCATACTGGATTGACCCAATTCGGAAGCCAAATTTCTAAAACTTTTGTATACTGGATTGTAGAATCCAGTATATGAAATGAACTTGAAATTAAAATAAGGGGTTCAATTCGACATACAAAATTCTCCACTAAATTCTACAATCTGGAATGTAATGGATTTCGGATTACAGAATCTGAGATATAAAATATATACTGGATTGAGCCAATCCAGTATACATGCTAGGATTATGTAATCCGTAACATAATCTGGTATACATTAACATTCCAAATTGTAAAATTAGGTTCTCACAATTCAAAAATTATATATATCGAAATGTACAATTCGGTGATCCCCATATTGCACATTCTAAAAGTTAAAAAAATTTGAAAACAACTTACTTCCTTTGTCACTCCTAACCACGTACAACACCCTCCAACCATTACCAATAGCAACACCACTATGACCCGAACCATTGCGTGCAACCACTACACACTTTACAAACTCAAAACAACAACACTCAAACTTTACCAAAACACCCACAACACTCCTTTGTCTTCTCTTCTCGATTTCATTCATATCCATTTGTGTCATTTGATAAGGACATTATTACCATTTAAAAAACTACGGAGGTGTAGAAGGTGTTCGTAAGTTCACTTATAAGATCAGGTATGAGAAACAATTAAGACATGTGATATTGTTTACTGGAAGGCCCAAAATTACGTAAAGCAATAAGCTGATTGTCAGAGAGGAGGGATTTTCAATTGGATTCATGATAGATGCCTTTTTCCTACACCTCCATAATATCAACATGCACGTCCATAATTTTTGTAATTCCCAAACTAACCTTGATGAAAAGACAAAATTGCCACTAGAAAAAATAAAACAACATTTGAGCGATGTGATTATGAAAAAAAAAAAAAGGATCTTCTCGCATCGTCGTCCTCCACCACACAAACAAACTAAATCACTTCAATATACCAACAAAACCACAAACATGCTTACATTTGCACGCCTAGATGGTTCAATTGGGAATGGAGGTGCCAAATGATTCAATGCCTCAAACAACTATGCAAACACCCTTCACTGAAGATTAACATTTCCACTACAGTTGATGAAGGAGCAACTGGCCCTATTGTAACAAATTGAGAAGGCAAAGGTGCAGGAGCAACAAATTGAAAAGGTGTAGGGAGAAGGGTACAACAAATTGAAAAGGTGTAGGGAGAAGGGTGCAGGAGGAACAACGCAGGGTTGGGGAGGGGTGAATTGTAGTCTTAGGTTGAAATTTTTCAAACAAGGATAGTTTTGTCTTGCCAACTCTTCATGGAGGTGTAAGATAATATTATGGAGGTGTAGGAAGAAAGCGTCTCATGATTATGCTAAAGTGAATCTCCAACTAGATAGACAACACTCTGTTACTTTACAAAGAAATAGAAAGTGAAGTATAAAATATGCCCCACAAGCTGCAAGACTAGGGGATTCGACTGCAGCCCCATCAAAGTTCACTTTACTTTAATCTTGCCCACATCAGAAAAATGCCAAAACACTTGACTCTGAGTCAAGATCTTACCATATTTAGTACTAATATAAAAAAAACTTCAAAATAGAAAAATAGTAATATGATTAGACACTTTTGTAGAAATTTTGTTTGAAAGCTGAATGCAATCATAATTAAGTAATAGTGCTACTAAGAAATTTAATAAAAAAGATGATTAAGATCATGACAAATATTTTAAAGTTGAGATCAAAGTAAATTGAAGACCAATTAAAAAAACGATGATCAATATTCTGCTCACGAATCCTATAGAAAAAATACATAGAACAAAGAACTACACCTCTTTTTTAGTCTCAATATCAATGGGTAGTCTTATATAAAAACTTTCCAAAACACTAAAGATTTTACGAAAGGTATAAAATTACACCAAACAAGTTTCTCCTAGTCACAAGGAACAGAAAAGTGAAATAACCCCCTAACAGATTTTTGATTAAAAATCCCATTATACTCGAGCCTCCAATTAAAAATATTAGAAAGATAAAAAATAACCAAATGAGACAAACTGAATATAAAGATTCTGATTAAGATCTAAAGATAAAAAGTCAATTTGAATCCAAGCTTTAGTCACATAAAAAGTAAGACTAATCTTTTCATGATAAGACATGCAAACCAAAAGAGATATACATTTTAAAAAACATTAAATATCTTTTCAAAAATTAACCTTATCCTCTTTATTACTAGTTCAAAAAATATTCTATAACACAATGTCATAATATTCATTAATGTCTAAATTAAATAAAATAACTATAATGAAGTAAGAATGTTTAGATTAGAAAAAAGTTTAAGGAGAACGAAACCAAACCATACAATCCAAAGCCTTAGTACAACAAAAAAGTAAAGGAAGCCACACCATACCATACAATCCAAAGCCTTAGTACAACAAAAAAGTAAAGGAAGCCTTTGGCTTGTCATACATTCCTCCTTATGTGTAACTTGCAAAAAAACTTAATCTTAGAAACTTAAATTGTCTTGAACTGTAGTAGTTTGTTTTAAAAAATTCTTAACAACCTTAAATCATACATAAATATTATCTCTGATAATTAATAATAGGATATAGAAAGAGAATAAATTATCAAAAATTTAGGATAATAATATTCGTATAGTAAAATGTCATTATTTGAATTGATTATAACATACAAATTTGTTAATAACACAATAAAATAAAATATAAATAATATAAGAAAATGATATTTATATGAAATAAAAAATTAAGTCTAATTTTTAACTTTTATTCAATCATAATATATTTAACTATAATTTTATTACTTATTAAATAATTTTTAATTTAATTATAATTTTATTAATTATAAGACAATGATTAGAAAAGAGAATTCAACAACTATTTAACTTATTTAAGGACATGGACAAGTAAGAGTTATGTGCCAAATTTTCTTTGAGCCTTATATAACTTTAAATGAATAATTTTATGTTTAAATAGCAATTTAGGAGAGAGTTCTTAACCTTCTCTTGTTAAAATTTATCCTCCCTGTTGAGCAAGACCAAGTGATCTATTGATCACCCTTGGACTATTTTACATATCTTAATTAAAAGTTATTATAATGCAATCAATATTAGGATTATCAACAAAAGTGACTAAATTTTAAAAATAATACTATGTTTCCTACATCCTTACACCTCCTAATTCTATGAAGTCGGGTTTATCAATTTTTTTGATTTTTGCCATACTATACCAATCTAACATTAATGTCTTGACGTGATTATTATTTTCCAAAACATGATATTCATATATGAAAACGAATAACTAATATGCGTTTTTGATTTTTGTTAACGGAATTAATCAGCAAGTGAACTGATTTCGCAAGTAATATAGATAATAAGTTCAATATGGTATCCTCAGGGAACAAATTATATAATTGAATATTGATTATGTATCAAAACATTGTGAGCAATAATAGTTAATAAAGATGGATTTAATTTTTGTGAGGTAATGCTTAATTTAACAGTAATCAAATATAAGTGAATGAATTAAAGATAATTAAAAACCTTGGGGTTGAATTGTAACTCTCTCTCTTTCCCATACACTTATAATTAAGTAATCATGTCATCTTATTAAATTAACTTTATGTGCAAATCAAAACCTTTTCAACCTGATTCCTCTAACATTGAAATTCATAAATTAAAATACCTAGCTCTATTCCTAGTTACTAGATTAATTTAATTAGCATTAAGAACATTTGCAATGAATAGTCATTACGTTACACTTCATTCCTGAACGTGTACATGCAATGAGTTGAATGTTTTAGTTCCAATTTCAAATAATTCTTTCCAGTCAAAATGAGAAATCTAAGATATATAAATGCTAAAAAAAAACGTTAACAAAGGTATTTAAATTAAATGACAATATCAAGAGTGCATGCGAATTTGAGAATTTACATTCAATCCCAAGAAGAAGAGAAGTTAGCTACGCATGGTAGCCATGAAAATACAATAGAAAAGGAAAAGGAAAATTCTTGATCACAATGGTACTTTAAGCGATCTTCCAAAGATGATGGATGCCCCCATGTTCAACCTAGTCTCTCTTTTATAAACAATCCCTGCTGTCTGTTACAGAGCGGCCGTTATTTCATACTTCAGACCTTCAGTGGTGTTGATGCTTTCGTTTAGGGCTTCTTTCTGATTTAAGTGAGTTTTAGCTTGAGCTATCCTTTAACTTAAGCAGGAAGTCACTTATAATCTATTTTTATGCTCCTTTCCTTAATTCCAGTGCTTCTTGTTCTCTCTTCCTTCGAACCTTACCTAATTCTCAACAACATTTTCTCTTTCCACAACCAAAACACATTAAACAGAAAAATCAACAATAAAATCTCTAACTAAAACAGAATCCCTAAAAACCTCTAATTAAAACAGAATTACCACTAAAAATCCTAACAAATTTGCATATAATTAAACCAATAATGAATAAACAAATTTGCATATAATTAAACCAATAATGAACAATTATCAAAAGTCTCCCCACTAGCTTCTTGCTTGTCCCCAAGCAAGACAATCAGAACTCTCACTCTCTTATAATTCATGTGCTCTGTTCTTCTTCTCAAGCGTTTCTTAATTTGAAGCAGTTCACCACAACTTCATAAATTAGAAATTCCACAGTCCAATATTCAAATAACAAAATGCAAGTCATGACAGGATACTCTCAGCTCACACACTTCTCACCACTTTTTCCTAAAAGAAAATGACATATTACTCTCAATCAAAAGTTGTTATTCGTTTATCAATCAAATCCACCCTGCAATTGATAAGTCCGAAGGTCTTCAAAAGGTTGTAATGTGGCCTGGCTACAAAAAAAACTTGGTTTTTCTTGGAACACAAAACATACAAATAGTTTTGGAAATTATGGATACAACTTAAATCAAACTTGGACAATTAGTTTGACTATGAATTCCTTACCCACTTTTTACTCTGAATTAATTCACAGCTGCTGTATTGTCCAAACATTGCTCAAGCTAGGACCGTAGCTTATGCTTTCCACTGTGTACCCCTTTTCCTACTATTTTTTCTTTTCCTTTTTCCAAATGTACAAAAACAAAATATATATTTTTTCTCTTTTTTGTTTTTGTTGTATTTTTTTTTTTTCATTTGGAGTACACTCTTTTAGCAGCCTACCTTACTTCCACAGTATCCACAACCTTCATTTACTTAGAACTTCCTTTTTCTTCAAGTTGTACCACAATTTCCTAGCTATTCATACTCAAGGTGGGTTTTATGGATATATAGCTCAAGGTTCCCCTAAGTCAGCCCAAATTGGTTCACAATTCAATCTCTCATCTTACCAGGTAGCTTTTTGGCTCTGGTTATCATTTACTCTCAATCAAACAACATGCCTTCCTCATCCTTATCAATACAAGGTAAATCCCAGCTTAACAAATTAAAGCAACAATTAATGTCAAGACAATATGCATTTCAAATTTGCTCTCAGTGTCACTTCCTCACATGCTGTTTCACTCCAACCCTGTTAATTCTTACTAATGTTAATCCTCCTATTGTCATGCAGTCTTCCTAATTTTCTGTCACTGTTAGCTCAAGCTTAAAAATAAGCCTACGCTACTTAATGCACACAGAATTTTTCAGTTAACAATCCCAGCGTTTCCATTAATCTTCCAGCAACACAGACATGTTAAACACATAATATATTATGTTCCAGCCATTAGTTCCATGTACCTACTTAGTACAATTATCCATTTTATACAGTCATCCATCAGCCAATATACTCAAAATTAAAAGACTATCTACCACAACTTGTCTTTGATCACTCTCTTCAGCACTTCAATAGATAGTCCGAATCCTTTGCATATCCACAGATGATCAAATTAGATGATCAAATTAGCCACAAAAAATTCTCCTTCAACAGTAACAACAACAATCTTCAGTAATTGCACTATCTTCCACTAGCAACAAAATTCTCCTTCAACTAGCAACCTTCAGTAGTTGCTCCTTCTTCTTACTGCAGCAACCCTCAGTAGTTGCTATCCTTCTCAGCTGTGTCCTCATCACTCAAAGAATCACCTGATGATGTCTCCTCATTACTAACCGAATCTTCTTCATCATCTGCCCGATCTTCCTTCTCTGTATCTGATGATATCACAAATTGTGTTTTCAGAGACTCTATTTCCTCTATAACAGCCAAAGTTCCTGCTACAATTCTAGTTGCTCTTTTTGACCTTCTTATTGGCTCAACTACAGATGGTTCCTTCAATGGTGAGTCTGCTTTCTTTGTTCTCTTCGACCTTCTTGATGGTTCGCTACTAGTGTTTCCTTTACTGATGAGTCTGCTTTCTTTGTTAGTGAACCTGCTCGACTAACTGGTGGATCAACTAGTGGTAGATCAATTGGTGATTCAACTGTTGGTTTAACTGGTTGTCTGCATGACTAGATACTGCTGGCTCTTCTGTTGCTGGAGCTACTAGTGGCTCATTATCTACTTCTGCCTCATTATCTACTGGTGCCTCTTTATTTCCAGTATCACTTTGTACTTCATCCCCCTCATTTTCAGCCCCTTCCACTAAACTGGGTCTGTCCCCAGGCCAGTTCAAATAAGAGGACAATTCTTCATCATTCATGAATGTCTTATCTCGCATAGCATGATACATCTGCATCATGAATCTACAAATAATGCTCTGCTGATCTTCCATATGAAACACATGTCTCACGATTCTTTTCTCAATTGCTTCCAGAGTTGGTGATGAGGGTGACTTAGGTGGACTTGGTGCCCTATTTCTCTGGCTCGGATACTCTTCTGCATTCGTGCAATGAAGCTGAATGAATTTCAAGTCAATTGGAGATCGGATCTTCACTTTTGGATCCAGAAATACTCCTTGGCTTTCACATAAAGCAGTGATTAATGCTCGGAACTCCAAAGTTCCTCTCCGTTCTCCTCGTCGCACTCTTTCTTCATCTATCACCTTCTGTATTTCATCAGAAATTACCTTTGCAATGTTAATGGTAAAATCATCCTGCATCATTGAAAATAACAAGTTGCTCTTCGTGACATTAATGTCCGAAACATGTCCAGTAGGCATGACATTTGCCAGCATAAATGTCAGCCAAACTTGCGCCAATGTCCTCATGTCCCTTCTCCTTATACATGTTTCCTTACTAGCCTCAGTCAATTGATACCCTTTTCTTAGCATGCAAAGCACTGTTGCCACCTTCCTATTACTGAACCCTTTCTTCTTGCCACATAACCTCTGATAATGGCATTGCTCCTCTTGTCTGCGATAAGGGTTCTCCAGAAGGTCATCAATAGCTTGAGGACTGTACCTAATCCACCTTCCTCTTACCATTGTCTTCCTTCTATGCCTCCTGACGTTCCAAGTAGGCATTGGAGTAAAACTCCCTCACAATCTCAACATCAAACTTTTTCAATGGCTCGACCAACCTCCTCCAGTTCCGTCTCAGAATCCCCATTAAGAAAGGGTCGCAATCCCCAGGTTTGAGGTCTACTCTTCTTTCCGCAATGAACCCCCAACGCTTGATCTGCTCATACCTTTTGTTGTCATTCAGAAACTTCTGAGCACTCTGTTGTGCCTGTATATTTGCTGACTGCTCCTGCTCCAGCGTGACGGAAGGTATGACTTCATCAAAAAATTGATCTGCTCCTCTGTATCGTTTAGCTGGATGTCCCCTGACAGCCGTATGTTTTACTCTCAACATTTTTCCTGCAAACAACTGTTAGCACCAATTGATTCCTACAAACATCACTACCCTCGTATCGAACAGTTATGAACCCTAAAAACCAAAGCTTTCGCCCAAAATGCAACCCTAACTACTCACAACAAATTCCAGAACCTATTCTACCATGGATAAAACTACTCTAATATGATTCTCCTGACCACAGATAACTTCACATTTAACAATAACTTAAAAAAAATCCTACCTTGATTCCTAGAATGCTGCCTGAACAATGTGTGTGTGCTCTGTGCAGAAAGCGCGAAGTCGAATCGTCTCGCACTTGCTCAGTGACAGGACCTTGTGAGCCAAGGTAATGTTCTGTTCTATTTAAACTACGCTAAGTGACATTTAGCTTAAGTTATGAAAATAGCTCAGAGCTAAAAATTACTCTAACTGTAATTCAAACAACCCTAATCTATCCTAACAAAACCTATATCTACTATGCATGAATTTCAAAAGCATTTAAATACTGGATTGCCTTCCAGCAAGCGCTCGTTTAATGTCATATAGCTTGACGCCGACTCCTAATCACTCAAAGTGATTAGTGCTATGAGCCTTTCAAATTCACCACCCACGTAGTGTTTTAGTCTCTGCCCATTCACTAGCCAACTTCTTTTGGATTTAGCATCTTTTATTTCCACAGCTCCATGTGATCTAACTTGCTTTACCACAAATGGTCCTGACCATATGGAGTTTAACTTTCCTGGAAACAGCCTCAATCGAGAGTTGAACAACAAAACCAGCTGTCCAGTTTGAAATTCCCTCTTCAACAACTTCTTGTCATGATATGCCTTAATTCTTTCTTCGTACAAACAAGAGGAATTGTATGCATTCAGTCGCATTTCCTCCAATTCATTCAATTGAGGCATCCTCTTTTCTGTTGAAGCCTTAGACTCAAAATTAAGCCACTTGAGTGCCTAAAAAGCTTTATGTTCCAATTCCACAGGGAGATGACAAGCCTTCCCATAGATCAATTGGAAAGGAGATAATGAAGTGGGTGTCTTATAGGCTGTTCTGTATGCCCACAGTGCCTCGTCTAACTTCAGAGCCCAATCCTTGCGTGAGGTTGCAACCGTTTTCTCCAAAATCCTCTTAATTTCTCTGTTGGAAACCTCAGCTTGACCATTACTCCGAGGATGGTATACAGTGGCAATCCGATGCTTTACTCCATAATGCTCCAATACTTTTTTCAATTGCACATTACAAAAATGTTTTCCTCCAACACTGATCAACACCCGTGCTGTACCAAATCTGCAGAAGATGTTCTTCTTGACAAATTTGATTACAGTTTTTGAATCAGCTTTCTGTGTTGGAATAGCTTCAACCCACCTTGAAACATATTCTACTGCTACCAAAATATACTCATTAGACAACGAGCTTGGTAACGGGCCCATAAAATCAATTCCCCAACAATCAAACACATCGATCTCTTAAATGTTTTGCAAAGGCATTTCATGTCTCTCGAGATGTTCCCTGTCCTCTGGCACTTATCACAATGTTGCACATGCATATGTGCATCTTTGAACAATGTTGGCCAGTAAAAACTAGACTGCAATACTTTTGCTACAGTGCGCTCCCCATTGAAATGTCCTCCATAAGGAGAATTATGACAATGCCACAAAATGTTTTGTGCCTCCTTGCTAGTCACACACCTTCTTAACAAATTATCAGCCTCTATTTTGAACAAATAGGGGTCATCTCAGATGTACTGCTTAGTCTTCTTAAACAATTTCTTCTTCTGCTGCCAATCCATGTTTTCAGGAACAATATTTGCAGCTTTGAAATTAGCCATATCAGCAAACCATGGCCTTTCCTGTACAACCAACAGCTTCTCATTAGGAAATTCATCCACCACTTCAGTTTCTTTCGCAGTGATTGCTTCATTAGCCAATCTAGATAAATGATCAGCCATATGATTTTCACTCCCCTTCTTGTCTTTAATTTCCAGATCAAATTCTTGAAGTAACAACATCCAACGGATTAGCCTGAGCTTTGATTCTGGCTTGGTCAACAAATATCTGATGGCATCATGATCTGTATAAATTGTCACCTTAGAACCTATGAGATAAGCTCTAAATTTCTCCAAAGCATACACAATTGCTAGCAATTCCTTTTCAGTAGTAGTATAATTACTCTGAGCATCATTCAAGACTTTGCTAGCATAATGTATTATATAAAACAACTTCTCTTTTCTTTGTCCCAAAACAGCACCCACTGCATAATCACTAGCGTCACACATAAGCTCAAAACTCAAACTCCAATCAGGTGCAGTGATAATTGGGACTGTGGTAAGCTTCTGCTTCAATCTGTCAAATGCTGCCAAACAATTTTTATCAAAGCTAAAAAGTGTGTCTTTATTCAACAAATTGCACAATGGTTTTGCAATTTTTGAAAAGTCTTTGATAAATCTTCTATAAAAACCAGCATGGCCAAGAAAACTCCTTATCCCTTTGACATTCGTAGGTGGTGGCAGTTTCTCTATGATCTCCACTTTTGCCTTGTCTACTTCTAAGCCACGTTCAGAAATTTTGTGCCCCAGTACAATGCCTTCTGTGACCATAAAGTGACATTTCTCCCAATTCAATACCAGATTTGTCTCAACACACCTTCTTAACACTATATTCAGATTCTCCAAACAAGACTGAAAAAATGAGCCAAAAGCTAAAAAATCATCCATGAAGACTTCTATGCAGCTCTCCACCAAATCAGCGAAGATAGCCAACATGCACCTCTGAAAGGTGGCTGGTGCATTAGACAGTCCGAATGACATTTTTCTATACGCAAACACACCAAAAGGACATGTAAAAGTTGTTTATTCTTGATCCTGTGGATCTACTGTAATCTGATTATAGCTTGAATAGCCATCAAGAAAACAGTAATAGGCTTTCCCTGCTAACCTCTCCAGCATCTGGTCCATGAATGGCAAAGGAAAATTATCCTTCCTAGTTGCCTGATTCAATTTCCTATAGTCAATGCACATTCTCCAACCTGTAATTGTTCTTGTGGGGATCAGTTCATTTTTATCATTGTGGACAACAATTACTCCACTCTTCTTTGGGACCATTTGTACCGGACTTACCCAAGTACTGTTTGAAATGGGATAAATCATCCCGGCTTCCAACAGTTTCTGCACTTCCTTCTTCACTACTTCCTTCATGGCTGGATTCAGTCTCTTCTGTGGCTGTACAACTGGTTTAAAATCAGCCTCCACATGTATTCGATGCATGCAATAAGCGGGACTGATTCCCTTTAAGTCTGACAGTTGCCAACCAATAGCCTTTTGATTAAGTTTCAGCACCTCAATTACTTGTTCCTCTTCATCAGTAGTTAACAAACTGCTTAAGATTACTGGTTTCTTCACATCTCCACCAAGAAAACTGTATTTAAGGTGTGGTGGTAAAACCTTCAACTCTAGTGCCTCTTCTGCAACAACATAACATGTCTCCAGTTTCTCTCTGTTTTCTGTCTTTTGTAAAAATTCCTTAGCTTGATCTAACATGGTAGCTAAGGCTAAAGCCTCTGTATCACCCATTTACTCCTCTGCAGGTTTGGTGATGACTTGCAGCAGTGTGTCTGAACTGCCTAAGCTTTTTTGCCCTCGACTGTATTCTTCATCTATCACATCAAGCCCAAAACAATCCTTTTTGTCATTAGGATGCTTCATGGCCTCAAAAACATTAAAGCTCACTTCCTCATTCTCCACACAGACATTCAACTTCCCTTTATCCACATCTATGACGACCTTTGCAGTATTCATAAACGGTCTTTCCAAAATCAAAGGTACATCCACATCTTCTTCAATATCCATTACCACAAAGTCAATTGGAAATAGGAATTTATCTATTAGCAGCAAGGCTAAGCATGTGATTTGATGAAGTCAAGAAAGACCATAGCTTGCTAAAGTTTCTGATGAATTGGATCTGGACTATGTTAGATCAATGCCTAGCATGTGAGCTGATGAAGACTACCTCATGAAGAATCTGTTGGAACCAACCTGGACCAGAATTGTTCAAGACTTTGTGCCAACATGAAGATGGTTGGGTGATTCGGTCTTGGTCCTTAGTTGGGTTTGTGTGTTGTTGATTGGCTTAGTCCTTATCATTAGTGGCATGGTTCATCATTCTTGAGGTGCTAAAAAGATTCACAAATATTTTTATTAAAATTGTTTTTTAGAAAAATAGCTTAAACTGTTTTTTGTTGGAAAAGGTTTTTGAATCAATTGAATTTCTAAAACAATCGATTGAATGTGACAGTTATTTCTGTTACAACTGGAATCTTTGACTGCGTCAACTAACAGTCAATTCAATCGATTGAATGGTTTGTTCAATTAATTAAACTGTGACAGCTAAGCTATTTTTAAATTTGATTTGGGTATTTAAAGGAATGGGCACTATCATTTTCAGATACCTAAGATTTTCGAAAAGCATTCCTTGAGATTTTCTAAGTAAGATATAACGCCCCTTTTGTGCGATCATCCTTTGGCAAAGCTTTTCAAATCAAGAAAGCTCCAAGAACGTGAATCTTTAAAGCATCCTTGAGTGAGGTTCTTGCAACTTTGGTTATGGACCAAAGCTAAGTCTTCTACACCTAATCTTCATTCTTTGTAATATGCTCTGTGTAGAAGTACTGTGTGATCATTTCTGATCTTGTTGTTCTGTAATCTGTTTGCTGTTTTCAATTATTGGGTTTGTAATTGAGTTGGTGCAGTGAGTTTCTGCATTGGTCTCACATCTGCTGAGGGGTTCAGTAGAGGGTGAGTGCTGCGGGGAGCAGTGTTGCTTGCGGACTACAACTGTTGTGGTGCAGTGGGTTTCTGCACTGGTTACACACTAGCTGAGGGGTTTAGTGAGGTGTGGGTTTACTACTGGGAGCAGTTTGTAACTTACTGGGAGCAAGGGTTGCAAATTGATCTTGTGATCTTTTTAGTGGAAATCTTTGCTAGTTTGCAAAGGACTAGACGTAGCCCATGAGGAAGGGTGAACCAGTATAAAAATTCTGTGTTCTTGCTTTTCTCCCTACTCTTCTTGATTTCTTTTATTCAACTATTGTTATCATTTAAATTGATTGGATTAAAATCTGATCATATTGTTGATTATATTCTGAACATTTGTTTTCATATATCTGAATCCACTGTGTTTCTGGGTTATTTCTAATCTACTGGATTGTGTTTAATCATCTTGAATCTGGATTAACACATTTCTATACTGTAAATTGTTTTCTGGGTTTATCTTTAACTATTTCCGCTGTGCATAATTGATTGTTTACTGGACAGTCCAGAATTACACGAGTTGATTGATTGAATTAAGAATTTTCATTCTCTATTTCAAGAACAAATCAGATTTGCGAAAAGATTTTGAAAGTTCAATTCACCCCCTCTTGAACTCGGTCTAAACCTTATTTTACATTATCTACCTTCACCAGCAAATCCTCCACCACTCCATATGGGTGCTTGATAAATCTATTTGCCAACTGCAATGTCATTCGTGTAGGCCTGACATCTATCTCTCCTATTTTCTTCAGCATGGATAATGGAATCAAATTGATACTTGCACTTAGGTCCAACAACGCCTTCCCCACATACAAATTTCTCACTGAAATTGATGGTGTAAAACTCCCAAGATCACAAGATTTCTGTGGAATTGTTTTCTGAATGATGGCACTACACCATGCCTCCAATTCCACTCTTTCTTCCTCCAAAAATTTCCTATTCTTAGTCAGCATCTCTTTCAAGAAACGTGCATAGATCGGCATCTGCTGCAATGCTTCTGTAAAAGGTATGTTGATCTGTAAATTCTTCAGGATTTCAGTGAATCTGATGAATTTCCACTCAGCTTCTCATTTGGAGGGTGCATGTGGATATGACACATGTTTCAATGGTACACCCTCCCAGATCTTCCTCCAATTCTCATTTTTATCAGACTTCTTCTCATCCTGTGCTCTACGTTCTGTGCTGTTTTCAGATGAAATCACTTCTGGTGGGATTTCCTCTCCTACTTTGCCTTCACCATTTGCTGTTTGGTTGTTTTCAATAGCTTCTACATTCACATCAGAACCAACCTGCTTCCCACAACAAATGGTGATTGCTTTACACTGCTCCTTCGGATTAGGCTGAGTATTGGCTGAAAACTGGCCCCCTTACTGATCTGATAACTGCTTAGCCAATTGACCCACTTGAGTCTCCAAATTTCTCAAAGATACCTCCATATTTTTCTGATGGGTCAAAGAAGTTTGCATAAACTTCTCCAAAGTTTCCTCAAGCTTGCTAGTTCTATCATACAGTGTAGGCTGCTGTTGCTGATACATAGGCTGCCTACCAGAATTTCCCGTTTCCTGCTTCCATCCGCATGTTTGATTTGGGGGATTTCTCCATCCTTAAGGGGCATTGTTTGGAAAATTCCCCTGCTGAGCATTCTGCCTGCCAGGATTCCCCATATACTGTACTTCCTCAGTTGCTGCTCCTGCTGCAGTTTACTGCGAGCAATTCCCATTTATATGGTTTCCTCCACAAAAATCACATCGCAATAGTGGAGCTTGATAGCTAACAGTCTGCGAGGCTTGAACAGCCTGCAACTGTTGTGGCAATTTTACCATTTGCTGAGTCAAAGCTTCCATCTACTGTGTCATGATTTTGTTCTGTGCTAAAATTGCATCAGTGGTATTTAACTCAAAAACTCCTTTCTTCTGCACACTCTGCCTGTCATATTGTGCTTGATAATCTGTTGAGGCTAGAGCATCTATAATTCAAGTGGCACGCTCCACATCCACTGCCATCATGGTTCCTCCTACTGCTGCGTCAAGGATCATTTTTGTATCCGGCTTTAATCCATTATAGAAAATGTTTAACTGTGCAATGTTTTCAAAACCATGATTAGGACATCTTCTAAGCAGCACCTTGAATCTTTCCCATGCTGTACACAAGGCTTCGTCCTGCCATGTCTAAAATTTGATATCTCTGATCTAGCCTTTATCAATCGGGATGGAGGGAAAAATCTCTGTAAAAACTTCTCCTCCACATCACTCTAGCGCGTCAGGCTTTGATTAGGATGCGACTTTAACCATTCTTTTGCCTTTCTAGTTAACGAGAAAGGAAACAACCTCATATAAGCAGCATCTTTATCCTGATCTTCGAATCCCATGGTAGCCGTCAATTCATAGAATGTTGACAAATGAGTATAAGGATTCTCATGCTCCATTCCTGTGAATTGATTAGCACTAACCAGCATCAAATGTGCTGGCTTTATTTCCATAGCTCGAGTTGTGTTAGGAACAACTATGCTTGAAAAATGTCTAGGCCCTTGTTGTAAAGCATAATCACCCAATACTCTTCTTTGTGGCGGATCAGCATGACCGTTGGCCTCTTCTGCCATGATTTCGCTACCAGTTTTATCCCTTGACTGACTTTTCTGCTCACGCTTCCTCCTTTGGCTGAGCTGTCTCAACGTCTTATTGATATATGGATCAAATAACAAATGTTTTTCTTTCCTTTGATTTCTCAGACGCATCAACCACTATCTAACAAAAGATCACGAACACAAGAAAGATCAGTAATTCACAACGCAATTAATACAAAATTCAATTCCCAATTCTTCACCGTTCCCCGGCAACGGTGCCAAAACTTGTTAACGGATTTAATCAGCAAGTGTACTGATTTCGCAAGTAATATAGACAATAAGTCCAGTATCGTATCCTCAGGGAACAAATTATATAATCGAATATTGATTATGTATCAAAACATTGTGAGCAATAACAGTTAATAAAGATGGATTTAATTTTGTGAGGTAATGGTTAATTTAACAGTAATCAAATATAAGTGAATGAATTAAAGATAATTAAAAACCTTGGGATTGAATTGTAACTCTCTCTCCTTCCCATACACTCATAATTAAGTAATCATGTCATCTTATTAAATTATCTTTTTGTACAAATCAAAATCTTTTCAACCTGATTCCTCTAACATTGAAATTCATAAATTAAAATACCTAGCTCTATTCCTAGTTAGATTAATTTAATTAGCATTAAGAACATTTACAATGAACATTCATTACGTTACACTTCATTCCTGAACGTGTACATGCATTGAGTTGAACGTTTTAGTTCCAATTTCAAATAATGTTTTCCAGTCAAAATGAGAAATCTAAGATATATAAATGCTAAACAAAAAATTAACAAAGGTATTTAAATTAAATGACAATATCAAGAGTGCATGTGAATTTGAGAATTTACATTCAATCCCAAGAAGAAGAGAAGTTAGCTATGCATGGTAGCCATGAAAATACAATAGAAAAGGAAAAGGAAAATTCTTGATCACAATGGTACTTCAAGAGATCTTCCAAAGATGATGGATGTCCCCATGTTCAACCTAGTCTCTCTTTTGTAAACAATCCCTGTTGTCTGTTACAGAGCGGCCATTATTTCGCACTTTACACCTTCAATGGCGTTGATGCTTTCGTTCAGGGCTTCTTTCTGATTTAAGTGAATTTTAGCTCGAGCTATCCTTTGACTTAAGCAGAAAGTCACTTATAATCTATTTTTCTGCTCCTTTTCTTAATTCCATGCGCTTCTTGTTCTCTCTTCCTTCGAACTTTACCTAATTCTCAATAGGATTTTATCTTTCCACAACCAAAACACATTAAACGAAAAAATCAATAATGAAATCTCTAACTAAAACAGAATCCCTAAAAACCTCTAATTAAAACAAAATTACCACTAAAAATTCTAACAAATCTGCATATAATTAAACCAACAATGAACAGTTATCAATTTTTGCCATGCTATACCATTCTAACATTAATGTCTTCACATGATTATTATTTTCCAAAACATGATATTTATATATGAAAACGAATAACTAATATACGTTTCAAGACTATTAACACATATGAAGTGAATATTTTATTTATTTATTTATTTTATATTATAAATAATATAATCGAATTCAAATCTTTGACATAAATAATCTCTATCTACAAAGGAAGGTTATTTAAAAAAAGTTAAAAAAATATATTGTCTTCGTTTTTTAGAACATTTATTTGTCAATATCTGTGTAAATTAAAAATTAAGTGATAGACAATTTAATTCAAAACTTAACTTTTATACTATATATATATATATATATATATATATATATATATATATATATATACATATATTCTAAATAGAT